>Ga0214175_1000336_pt1 | contig 13861 bp, 28 predicted proteins | sample TroBogEpilimnion_17_FD_153013 | JGI IMG/M metagenome (GOLD analysis project Ga0214175, IMG submission 153013) | Freshwater microbial communities from Trout Bog Lake, WI - 09AUG2007 epilimnion | ecosystem: Environmental > Aquatic > Freshwater > Lake > Epilimnion/Euphotic zone | place: Trout Bog...
TGTTTAATGTCCGACTCAATCCCTGAACCAGACAATATTATTTTTAAACCTTGTTTTAAAATGTTTTTACTTGCGTTAAAATCTCTATCATGTTTTTCATGATAATCTATATATTAAACTTTAAAAGTCATTTTTATCTCATTTTTAATCACTTCTATTGTCAGAAAGTTAAAACAGGAATCTACCTATCACATATGGAGCTCATTATTTTTTGTCAAATTCATCACAGAAGCTAAAGACTTCTGTGTTTTCTTTGACGGACAATATAAATGTCATTATTTCGGAATTGAAATTTTACCAATAGATTCTTTATCATCTGTTGGTTGTTTTTGGGTTTGTGGTTTAATACTTTTTTCCTCTTTAACTTGTGCTTGAGGTTTGAAATTTTTTAATGCTTCTTCAAAGCTGTTGTAAGTTTTCTTCATTTTTTATTGTTTTAATTATTTATTTTTTAGTGATTTTAGGTAATCAACCATTTCTATATATTCTGAATTATTAACGACTTTATTTAAAAAATCATCCATTTCTTTTTCATAGATTCCAGACATTTTACTATTTGTCTTAATTGAGTATTGGTAGTTAGCAATTCTGTCACATAATTTCACATAAGATGCAAATTGGGTGTTTCTAATTCCTTCGTAATATTTATCACTTGCTCTTTCCTTGCGAGTTTTACCCTTTTCATTGGTTAAAGCGTAGGCTAATTCAGCAACATCTTCGTTTAACGAATTTTTAACATCATTATAAGTTTGACGACAATCTTCAATTGTATCATGTATCCAACAAGCTGATAAAACGTTTTCTTGTTTTTCTTTTGGTATCAAATGGATAAATTTCAATCCAATGTTATAAACCATTTCTAAATGGATTTCATATGGTTTTCCATCATATTGACAATTGGCGTCTCTATGACATTTAATACCAAATTCTTTAGATTTTTCTAATATCGTTCCCATATTACAAATATAATGAATTATAGTTTATTTTACAAACCTTTTGAATAAAAAAAATAAAAATGTGATTGTGTAAAATCCACCTACAAATATTACTAAGAATAGTAAAATATGTGATAAAAAGTCCAAAATAATTGGATGTTGTTGTAACCAATTGATGCCAATAGAATCAATGATATTCTTAAAAAATTCAATTAATGTTTCCAAATTATTTCTTATTAATTATTTCTAAATTATCTTTTATAGCTTCAGTCATTTCAACAATTGAAGAGTGATATTTAATTGCAGCATTGTGGAATTTTAAATTATTTTCACATAGTTTAATAAAGTCCTCATATTTAGAGAAACCGTTAAACATACTTGTCATTAATTTTGTTGGATCAGACACACTAAATGAGTCCATCATTTTTTTCTGTAATTCTAAAAATTCTTTCATTTCAAATAATTATATAGACAAATATACTAAATGTTTTTAATAAAAATATATTTTTGATTATTAAAATCTAATATATAGAAATATATATGAGACACTTAAAAAAATTTAATGAAGCTTTTGATAGTGATATACTATCTAGCATTTTATCGGATATTAAAAATCCAGAATCTAAAAAAATGTTGATTACTCAAATTATAAATATCTGTAATATTTATAAATATCCAGCATCTAAATTGAGTAGTGATATGTTTGAATACACATCAGCAATTAAAGCATTTAAGATTAAACCAGATGAGGTTAAAAATTATATTTGGTGTTATAAATTTTGGTTTGATATTAATGGTGAATTAATCACAACCACTGGAACAAATGGTAAAACATTGTCAAAGAGTACTTCGACAGTTGGCATTCATTATTCTGATTTTGATAGCGGTTCTGAGGCTAAAATGAGACTTGGTGATAGATGGAGAAGCAACCCATTTACTGATGGGGTTATATATAAAACTCATAATTGTTATTATTTTATACATAATGATGAAAATCATCGTGATGGCGGGACACCTGATGATGATGATTGGAGAGAATATGGTTCATATTCTTGGAGTTTAGGTTCTGGTGACCATGATAGTGAAGCTTATTCAATTTCCAATTTTAATAATAATTCTGATCTAAATGGTGACTTCAAATTAAATTCATTCAAAGATATTATGAATGTTATACCATTAGAGTTAAATGATGCTGTTTATTGCTTGGTATTTTATAGTTATAAATTTAAAAATATTGAATTTGAGACAACTACCGATATTAAAACAAATAGAGATTTGAGTAAAAAAGGAGCGATTAAATTAATTAGTGATGAAGAGATTAGAAAAATAAACATCGATAGATATTTACTAAAAATGGCATCTAAATTCAATATTGAAAAATTGGAATCTATTAAAGGTTTAATTTTAAGAATTTCAGGTGGAAGAAATAATACATTGATTAATATTGCTAAATCAAATATTATAGATGATACTCATAAGATATATGAAAAGATATTTGATTTGATAAAATCAAGTGATATATCAAGTGATGAATCAAGTGATAAAATGGATAATTTGATTAAATATATTGTAGCATGTAATAAATCATTTAATGAACGCAATTCTATAATTAATCAAAATAAAAAAGAAGTTGATGAAATATTAAATTATAGTGGGTCAGTTTATGAGAAAATTTTAAATCTAAAAATGAATGAAACATCATCTGATATTTATGATATGATCAAACAACAAAATTTTGAAACATTAGAAGACATTTATATCTTCTATGGGAAATTGAACACAATCAATATGTTTATTAATAATAGTTTAAGTCGATTAAATAGATATTTTTTAAGATTATCATATACTGACCATGGTAGAGAATCCGCCAATGTTATTGTTGATATCTTCTCAAGAAGTGTTATTGAAGAATTGATTTCTAATTTAGAATATTTATCTAAAATAGTTAAAAAAATGTAAAAAATATGATAAAAATATGATAAAAGATTTTGAAAGTTTTAATGAAGAATTTGTATTTGATCTGAAAAAGATTAAAGATGCCGCTTATGAATTTCACAAAACTAATGAGTGTAGAAAACTATTTTCTAAAATATTATTTGTGGGAAAAAGATGAAGAAAAAAGAAAGAATGCACTAAATCATGGATATATAGTTGAATATTTATGGGAAAGTGATATAATAAAAATGAGTGATGATGATATATATAATAAAATAATAAATTTTTTAAATATAAGATTATGAGTATAAGTAAAAAATATAGAACATACCATAACTGATAAATATGTGGTTTAAAATTAAAGATTCTATACCTAAACATGGTTATTTTAGTTGGTGGTACTACAAGAATTCTTCTATTTTTTCAGTAATAACTATTTCAATATCAAGTAATGAATTTACATTATCTGATATTCTATCATCGTTGGTAGATCCAGGTGACCAAGGAAGATGGTATGTTCTTGCATATTTACTCATAGTGTTATTTTTTCTATTCCACACTTTTCACATTTCTTGTGAATTCCTAATTGGTTGTCTTTGGTTACGTCAATTTTAAATTGATGCTTACAAAATATTCTTCGTCTAAGGAATTTAATAATCTTTTCTTTCATAGTTACAAATATACATAAAACTTTTTAAATAAAAAAACCTCTGAAAAATCAGAGGTTTTGAGGTCGCGGTTAATTCCCGCCTTCACCACCAGTTTATTTTTTAAAAATAAACAAAATTAAAGTTTATTAATGTCGTTTTTTACTTCATTAATAGTTTGATTAACCTGATTAACATCATTAGTAACAACTTGTTCAACTTTAGAAGCATCTTGAGTAACTTCAGATGCAACTTGATTAACCTGATTAACATCATTTGTAACAACTTGTTTCACTTCAGTAACAACTTCTTGTTCTTTTTCTTCAGCTGCTGTGATAGCTGATTTAACTCCGTGATATTTTCCGATGAAGTATCCAATTGCGAAAACCCCAACTACAAATAAAAATTCAATAATATCCATTCTTTATAAATTATTTTTTAATTATATAATGTTATTTTAAAAAGTTTAATTCTTTTAATGAAGTATAAATAAAAAATACTGAAAATAATATTAATAAAATATTAAAATTAATAATTCCAAATAATAATAACACACAACTAAATAACATTGAAACCCACCCTGATATATCATTGGCTATACTCCTATTACTTCTCATTTTCATAAAAAGAAAATCTTTCAATATTCTACCACCATCGATTGGATAGATTGGAAGAATATTGAAAATAAATAATAATAAATTAACATAAACCATATTAGAGAAAAACATTGTTGATTCTGGTAGAATTGATCTAATTGATACTCCAACTATAAATGATAAAATTGACAATATTAGATTACTCAATGGACCAGATCCGATAATTTTAATCGAATCTCTTTCGGGACAATGGTTCATATTTATCATGGCAGCTCCGTTAAATATATCCACATATAAAGATTCAACATAATAACCTAATTTATGAGCAACATATGTGTGTGATAGTTCATGAAATAAAACTGAAATAAATATTACCACAACATAGGTTGGAGGTAAAAAGAAAAATAATGCTAAGAACCATAATTTTAAATATACTGGAACTCCTTGAAATTTAAATAATTTTAGTGATGGTATCATTTTTTTAGTTTTTATTTTGTTTATTATTTAGATTTGAAAATTCTCTTAGATCTTTTACTGTTAAATTAAATGATTTTGTATATTCCTCAATTGCTCCGACTAAATCCGCCAATTCACAAATGATTAATATTTTATTTTTTTGTTCAACGGCATCTGTTAATTCTTCAAATTCTTCTCTCACTTTAGAATATTCTCCAAAAACTCCTTTTTCAATTTTAACTTTGTGGTGTCCCATTTATTTTCAATTATTTTAATTTTCGAAATCTTTTCGATATTTTAATACTGCTAAATCTTTTGATTTGGCTTCTATTTCTACGTCAAAATCTAATCCAAATGTTTGGATAGATTCATATATATAATCAGCATGTGCTGTTGCTTTACTATTTGAATCTTCTAATGTTTTAGGAGAGCTCATATGTGTTAATGGTTTTGTTTTCCAAGTGGAGTGCGCTAACTTTAAAGCTTCTTCCATAGTTTGATCTTTTGGTCCGAAATTAAAATGGTGTTGGTCGAAACAAATTGGAATTCCAATTATTTTATAAACCATTTCATATAACATTTTAACTGAATATTGTGACAACTTATCATCATTTTCAATAGTCAATCTTTTTTTACAAGATTCTGAAAGTAAATTAAAATTATCACAAAATCTTTTAGATGCTTCTTCCCTTGAAGGTTTTGTGGTATTTATATGAATATTAATTGGATAATAAGTGGATTGATCCAATCCCATTAAATCCATCAATTCTGAATGTTTATTTAAATCATCAATTGTTCTTAAAACAACATCTTGATTCTCAGATGCTAAAACCGAAAAGGGTCCAGGGTGATACGATAACCTCATATTATGAGATTTTGCTTTATTTCCAATCTCTGTTAGTAAAGATTGAATTTGATTAAAGTTTGGTAAATCTTTAAATTGATAATGTGAAAACCACGGAAATGAATCAGATGATAATCTGTATATGAATATATTATTTTGAATATTATAATCAATGATTTTAATTGTGTCTTTGAGATTTAAAATAACCAATTCACTAACATAGTTGAGTCCTTTGGAATCAAAAGTGCGTTTAACCATACCCCTATTTACAAGAAGGTGATTACTTTTAGGTTTATTTAAATTACACCCAATTGGAATACAACAATATCCGATATTTATCATATTACAAATATAATAAAAATTTGTATATTTGTTTATATTATGGAAAAAAAATTAGAATTAATTTCTCAAATAATTGAGATAACATCTAAAATAAGCCAACCGAGTGGTAGCCAGTTTGATGAATTGTATGATATGACAATTCCTGAATTATATTTGGAATTAGTTAAAACAACCGATAAAGTATATTATATTCTATCAGGAATCCACTAATTTGAATTTAATCCCTATTAAACTAACCTTTTCATTTACCATTTTATCTAATAAATCTTCTGATTTTTCATTTTTTAGATAAAAGTGTGTATGTCCCCCATTATGTGAAACACAATTTGCACAAAATCTAGATTCACATTTATACATTTTAGATGCTGTTATGTCTAATAACTCATATCCAATAGACTTCATTTCAACTAATAAAGATTTAATATCTTCTATCATTATTGCATCAACTTTAATTGGATTAAGTAAATTTGTATAAATTTTAATATCTATTTTTTCCATATCAAATTTTAATGAGAAAGGATATTCCATATTAATAATATTAAAACCAGCATCTTCAAATGATAGTAATCTGTCGGTTATAATCTCCCACAATGATTCATATGTTAGATTATTTTCAAATAGTTTATAATATTTTAAATATTTCATATAATATATATTTAGTAAAATTATCAAAAAAGTTTCAAAAAATCAAAAAAAGAGATTAAAACTTAATATATAGATTTATGAATAAGGAAGAATTTATAGAATATGTTATTGATAATAATAATGTAATTGAATTAACTGATGATGTATATTATGGTAAAAAGAGGATTAATGGACATCTATATTTAGAAGATATAACTGAAATCCCTGAAGGATTTAATCCATGGGTGGGTGGTAGTTTAGATTTAAGTAGTTTAACTTCAATACCAAAAGGATTTAATCCTAAGGTTGGTAGTTGTTTAACGTTGGGTAGTTTAACTTCTATACCAGTGTGGTTTAATCCAGTGGTGGGTGATACTTTATATTTAGATAGTTTAAAAAAAATTCCAGAGAATTGGAATCCTACTAACATTGAAGGTAAGATTGTTAAGAGGGAAACTAATATTAAACCAATAATAAATTTTCATATTTAATATATAAATGGAAATACTATTTTAAAATATTATGAAAAACATTAAAACATATTCTCAATTCAATGAGGAAATTGATATGAAAGACTTAAAATATAAAGCTGCAAAGGCGGCCATGATAGGTGGAATTGGTGCCATGGGTATTTGGGGAGTTGAAGATAATTTAAAAAATTATGATAAAGCTAATATTCAAAATGTTAAAACTATTGGTAATGAAAAATTTAAACAATATAGTTTATATGCTAGTGGGAAATCATTTAGATTAAATGTTGGTGAGGATGGAATTATATCAGCTTATTGGACAACTAAGAGTGGTAAAAGTACAATTCATCACACTTGTGTTACTTTACCTGATAATAAAATCAAACAATTTTGGTATGATACTAGAATTTTTGATGCCGGTGTTTATGCGTCTTATAAGAAGTTTGAAGGTTCAACTCTTATAAAATTAGAAGACTTAGATTTGATAAAATCCACACCAACTTATGATATTTATAGTGGTAAATTTTTTAGTTCAATTGACCACATCATTGTTAATAAAGGATATAAAGAAGGAGAGGAATTTAAAATATCTGATGATAAAATAGGTGCGTATTGGACTTGTGGTGAAATCGACTACAATGTTTATATTTTTGGTCTGAAAAGTTTAGGTAAAGGTGATTTTGAAGGTGGTGGAGCTGGATCTGGATTTTAAAAAAATCGTAAAATTATCTTTTACGATTTTTTAAAAATGATTGAAAATACCCATCAATATTTGCTTTACCAACTGGATTTGCACTTTGTATATTATATAAAGGTAATTCCTTATCATTATCAATACAATAATCAACTACCCATTTAGCACAATCATATCCAGTCTTTTCTTTATAGGTACTTTTATTGATATGAATATCTGATAAATCATGGTCAAAACAGATTGCATCTGGTAATCCATTTTCTTCAATCCAAGAAATAAATTCTCTATATTTTTTAACCCATATAACATCATATGGTTTAGATATTGGACTGAATTCTAACCAATTGTCAGTATTGGGATCTCTAATATCATCTAACCAAAGTAACTTTTTCATAATTTTACCACCCAACTTTATTTGATTTTTCAAAATTTGGACATTTGTCTAAATTTTTCCCATGATGATTTCCCCTCAATTTGTGATGACGTGTAGTGGAACATCCAACCAATAGGACAAAGAATAATATTATTAATTTTATATACAATTTCATATATTTTCCAAAATAATTTCTTTCATTTTAATAACTTGGTCTTTTGTAAATCCAGTTATTGATATACTATCTTCACCAGTTGTTTCAATAACAATTGTTGAAAAACCTATTAGTGGTTTATTAATACTAACTGAAGCAATCTTTGAAAATGGAATAGTTTTTTCATCGGTATTAAATAGTCCGGGATTATGAATAACGACATTCCTTTCAAGGATTGTAATTTCGGTTGGGAATAATTTATTACCACTTGAAAGTCTAGATGTTTTGAAAGTTTCCATATATTTATTTTTTTATATAAACAAATATACGAAAAATAAATCAATTTCCATCAAAAACTTGAATATTTCTTTGAACTTCTTTTAGTTCTGACCAAGTTCCTAAATAGGTAATGGCTCTAACTTTTCTATTATCTATCCAAACATATTCTTGACCATCTTTAATTCTTGGTTTATCCATAACCAATCCGTGGTATTTGAATCCATTTTCTTTTAACCAAGTTTCGGTAACACCCCTATCTTTAGATTCTCTGGCTGTAAAAAATGTTATAATATTACCTTCATCATACCATTTATTAATGATATCTTTAGAATTTGGAAGAACTTTAGCGGTTGGGTATAAATGACTTTCTTCATTTTTTATATCAGTGCATATAGTACCATCAATATCAATAAGGAATACTTTATTCATAATAGTTTAATTATTTAGTGGTTATCATATTTCTAATTTCAGAATTTACTTCACATGCTTTTGCAAACACTTCTTCTTCTTTCTTTTTAAATTCTTTTTTCTTTTCAATATCATCGGTTAAAAGAGCTTGCATATGATATTTAGCCTTTTCATTAAAAAGTCCTTCTTGAATCTTTTGTAATTCTTCTAATTTTTCTTTCTTCGTCATATTTTTATGTTTTAGAGGTTTATTTTATATTAAAAATAATTAATTTGTTTAAAAGAAAAACCCACCAAATTTGGTGGGTTTTTTCTTTATTGGTGATAAATAATTATTTCTTAACACCAGTTGGAGCTGTTGCAGCTTTTGGAGCTTCAACTTTTTTAGCTTCAGCTTTTGGAGCTTCAACTTTTTTAACTTCAGCTTTCTTTTCTTCTTTTTTAGCTTCTGTTTTTGCAGCAGGTGCTTGAGCAACCAATGATGCAGCTACGAATAAAGCAGCAACGAATAAAATTGTTTTTTTCATTTTAGATGATTTTTTTATGTGGGTTTCCCCATGGATTATATATTGCATTTTTGTCCTTCCTCGGACATTTTTTATATAATTTTTATAAAAAAAGTTTAATGGTTTGAAACTATTATTTGGAATTCAATATATTCAGCGCTATTAGATTCAGGGAATATCCTAATTTCAGAATTAGGATATTCGTCTTTGACCCTAATTGTTGCAGTTTTAATATCCATCATCTTAGAATTTAAATCTTCTGATGATTTAACCATCTTATCTGATATCACTTTAATATCAGTCTCACCAGTAAATAAATATTTAAATGGGATATCAACTCGGATAAATATACAATATTCGATATTACCAGTTACATCAGAATCATAAAACATAGACTCGTTACTACTATCATCTAAAAATTCAGCGAATATCATATCTAATAATTCTTTATCTAATAATTCTTTATTTTTATTTTCAACACTTTCTATAATAATCTTTTCAACATTTTCTGATCCACAAAATTTACAAATTGGTTTATAATCATAAAATCCAATTTTACAATCATTACAATGGTAGTGTGTAGTTGGTTCCATTTTAAATATCTCTTCTTCATGTGGTTCATCATGCTTTCCAGGAATTGATCTATCATATGCGTATAATGATCCAGCCCAATTATCAGTCTCGTTAAATCTTTTAATATGTTTCATACTATATATATTAAAACTTTAAATCTTAAATGAGTAAAATAAATATAATTGTAGCAACAACTAATAATATGGTGATTGGTAAAGGTAATGATATGCCTTGGCATTTACCATCTGATCTTAAAAATTTTAAGAAAATAACAAATGGTTGTAAAGTTATAATGGGTAGAAAATGTTGGGAAAGTATTCCTGAGAAATTTAGACCACTTCCAAATCGGGAAAATATAATTATTTCTAGAAATAAATCTTTTAATGAAGATAAAGCAACTATATCGGATAATATTGAAAGTCTATTAAAAGACTTTAAATCAAATAATCAAAATGATGATGTTTTTGTTATTGGTGGTGCTCAAATATATAAAGAATCTTTTAAGTATGCTGATAAACTCTATATGACTAAAATAGACACCGATATAGAAGGTGATACTTATTTAGATGGATTTATACCATCGGAGTGGCAAATCATCTCTAAAAGTGAAATTATTAATGAAAACGGATTTACATTTTGGTTTGAAGAATATAAAAAATCAGTTTAAAAATTTATTAGGATTTAATTCCCTTTTAAATAATTCACAACTTTTATCATATAAACTTTTTCTCATTGATAAAATAACATATTTACTTTTTCCAGCTTTAGGATTTTCAATTTCATATTGATTTATCATTTGGTAGATGTATCTGATTTCTTCACCATTATCACAACTATTAATTATCTCAAAAATTTCCTTTTCATTTGATACCATAATTTTGGGATTATTTTTTATATCTTATATATTAAATAATCCTAAAATTTCAGTCTAAAATGTGTTAAGATATTGCTAAATAAAGAACCCCCACTGGTAGATGTTTCCAGTTGGGATTCTTTTTTAATTTCTAAAAATATTTTGAATTTTTTTCAAACCATCGGGATTAACCGAATGAATATAAATAGTCGGAATTACCCTATTATTTTGATCACAGAACGATTTTAACCATTTAGCACAATCTTCACCAGTATAAACTCGATTATTCACCAAGTCAAACCAATACTCTTTTGGAATGGTTTCTAATAACTCATCAACATCTGTTAAATCATAATCTAATGAAATAACATCAGGAACACCATTTTCCAAAATCCATTTAACAAATTCACCATATGAAGTCACAACATACCATTCTTCATGATAGATTTTACAATCGACACCTCTTCGGTACATATAATTTGTACAATCCTTCGGACTTCTATAATCGTCTAAAAATAATCTTTTCATATTACAAATATACAAAAAAAAGTGGGAAATTCCCACTTTTTTTAACAAATAATAATATTTATTTTATTATTGTTTTTTGGTAGCGAATTGTTGTAACAAATTAGCTCCTAAAATAGATTCCAACATTGAGTTGGATCCGTTAGATCCACCAGCCATATAAGTATCTGGGAATTTAATTTTAGATAAAGCTTCAGCCACTCCAATTTTAGTTTTCATTTCATATTCAGCTTTATCAGTAGGACTAAGACCAGCTGATACCAATTTAGCATTTTTATAAGATTCAGCATCCGCGTCTGTTCTTGTTTTCTGTGCTTCTAATACAGCGGCTTGAGCTTCTAAAGCTGCTACCTCTTTCTTTTGTTGAGCTTCAGTCACAAGTTTAGCTTTAACAACTTCTTGATCCCATTTAGCTTTAGCGGCATTTGCCTTACCTTGTTGTTCGGTGGTTAAAGCATCTTGCTCTGATTTCTTAGCATTTGCGATAGCAGTTTGAACTTGCATAGTTAGATGTTGTTGTTCTTTAATTTGATTTTCAACACTCGCATCATATGCTACCTCATTAATAGATAAATTGGATAACTTTATACCGAATTCTTGAATAGGTGATTTTTCTTGACGTAAGAACACACCTTTACTATCTTTTAGGATATCAACAACTGTGATAATCTTTTCCGCATTTGTTAATGGATCTAAAGTTTTAACATCCTTTTGAGTTGTTTTATAAACACCAAACATTGCTTGGTCATCAATATAGGAGATTAAATCATTCCTTTTCTCAGCATATGATTCTTTGGAAGACATTAAAGGACCCGTCATATAAACAGCTTTTTGAATAACGGTTGTGACTAGATCGTGTTCAATAGCTTCTTGTGATCCATATTTAGTATGAAATGCGATGATACTTGATTTATCAGTAGGAAGTTCCATAGAAACTGCTCCTGAGATTTGGGCATGACCACCATCATTGAAACGAATTTTAATTGATTGGTCGGCAGTATCACCTTGATTTTTATGTTTAGAGAACCAGATGTTACTTCTCTTTTTATAATGGGTAGCAGTTCCCAACCATTGGGAATAGGTTCCCGGACTTGTAATGATATCTAATTCACCACTAAGAGGATGTTGGATAACACAAATTTCACCAGCATCAACTTCTTCAAACATTTTACCCGAATAACTAATCAGTAAGATTAATAATAATACTGATAACGCAATAAGTGTGATTTTTTTAATTGAAATCTCTTTCATTTTTTTATTTTTTTAGTTTATAGTTTATCAACCTTATTTTTTAAATCTTCGGCTGATTTAAGATTATCTTCAACTTTTTCTTTAACAATTTCCACTTTAGATTTGGCTTGATCCACCACTTCTTTAGTTTCGTTGATTTCATCCGCCAATGTTGAAGATTGATTGGGTGATGTTTTTTTACTTCTAAACAACCACCAAGTTTGTTGGTTGAAGATTACTGGTAGAACATACTGACTGATTAACAGAACAGCTAGAAACCAGGGTAATAATTCTTGGGTAATTTTCCACATAGTTTTTATAATTTATTTGATACAAATATACGGATATTTTTTGAATAAAAAAGAAAATGATTAAAAAAAAGAAAACCGAATTTGTTTTGCGATAACAAATTCGGTTTAACCTTTTCGAGATGTCTAGTTTTTTCGCAGAAAACCTTCAATCTCTTCACATATCTTTTTATTCGACTAAAGTCAATGTGTTGGACTTTCATCTACAGCGGGACCAACTGATTTTTTATCCCTATGACTTCGGCAAAAAGTCATTCCATTTTTCATCACATCATTGCCATCAGTGATTTATATGGACTTATTTGTTAATTTGGGTTTCGGTATAACTTAAATACCTTAATACAAATATAGGAAATATATTTAATATATACAAATATATTTTATGGAAAAAGATAAAGATTATTATTTAATAACTAAAAATGGTGTTGAATATAGAGTTTTAACAGAACTTTATTTAACCAAAAGAGGATTTTGTTGTGGCAATGAATGTGTCAATTGTCCATATTTACCCAAACATCAAAAGGGAAATACTTTTTTAAACTCAAATAAAAAATGAATTTAATTTTTAAATATATATAACTATGAAATACTTAAAGTCATTTACTGAAAGAATATATTATAGTAAAAAAACTAAAATATCAAAATTAAAAGAGGATATCAGTGATATTCTTTTACCATTAACGGATGATGGTTTCAAATATTTAATCAATTATAGTATTAAAGATTCAGCAATTAATTGGATTAAAGTTATTATATATTATGGTGATGTTGATATTGAATTGAATAAAAGCAGGGAAGGTTAGGGGACTATTGCAAGGGATGCTGTGAATAGTTTAATCTCATCTGAATTATTTGTAATTGATGAAGATATTAAATCAACGTTTCAACATCTTGAAAATTACTTTACGAACAATGGATTTTCTAAAAAAGAATTACTTACTATACATCAATTGAAGATACAAGTCCAATTCATAAAAATATATGTGATAAGGTTTCTGATCTAGAATTAGATACTTTTTATAACAATATTGTTATATGTTTTGGTATTGAATCTCTTTGAACCGAAGTTTATATTATCAGATGTATAATTTATAAATTCACTTTATATG
>Ga0214175_1000349_pt1 | contig 13466 bp, 29 predicted proteins | sample TroBogEpilimnion_17_FD_153013 | JGI IMG/M metagenome (GOLD analysis project Ga0214175, IMG submission 153013) | Freshwater microbial communities from Trout Bog Lake, WI - 09AUG2007 epilimnion | ecosystem: Environmental > Aquatic > Freshwater > Lake > Epilimnion/Euphotic zone | place: Trout Bog...
CGTATGCCAGCTGTCGAGAGCGTAACTCTTGGCCTTCAAAGAAGTACCTATCATCATAGACATCGGCATAGCCAAAAATCATATTGCCTTTTAGCCAGTGCTCTGTTTCTTTTGCGCTTAAATCTGAGCAGATAACCACACGATAGTGCTCAGAGAGAATTCTGAATAGCTTTACACCCTCTGGTATTGGATTACCAGTCTCAGTCCTTAGAACGCCCTCTAGGGCGATCAATGCTGTTGCCATCAGTTTCCTCTTCTTCGTCCAAATGTTTCCACTCACAATGTCTTGCGAGGGAAGCTACCACGTATACCTTGTTACACAATTCGCACTGCCAAGGATTAGCCATAGGCTAATTATATGTTACTTGTATTTACTTTCGCTCTTCAACTTCTTCTGTTCACGCTTCTCTTTTAGAGAGAGTTTGGCGTCTTTTTTATCGTTTTTGTTGCCCTTTTGCTCTTTATTTGCCACGGAGGCTTCTCCTAACTAAAGTAGATGCGTTAGGCAGCTCTGTACCATAAAGCTCAAGCTGTCGTTTAGCATCAATATTGGTTTTTGTGTCTTTAATACTTTTTAGTGCCTGAACTACACCAGAACGCTTTCCTGCTTGCCAACGGTAATTGTTGTAATCGGAGTATCCGGAACCAGTCTTACTGAAAGCAGTCTTACGACCTGTATGAATAGAATCATAAAAGGCAACGGCCTGCTCTATAGCATTTTGAAGCTTACGTTCGGCGTTTGCCCTGTATGCAGGGTTTACAGTACTCTTTAACTCATTAAGAGCATTGTGATATCGGTTAACAAGCTCTTCGCCCATTTCCCTATCACGTTCTGCATTATGTTCCCATGCACGGCTGTAAGGAGGTTGAGGATTTATATCCGGCTCAACTGTCCATAGATCGGCTGTTAGATCGTAAGCAGCGTAAGGATTGATATCCCTAATATCTGACTGTGGATTTACATAGTATGTAAGCTCATAGCCTTCCCAGTTACTGGTGTTAGGCATTAGATACAAATTGAATCCTTCATTGAATTCAGCTGCAATCTCTTGATTAGAGAACCCAATGTAATCCGGGTTGCTCTCACGAAACTTAACATAGTCAATACCAACTAGACAATCTAAATCACCCGGAGTTCTGGAAGCCTCCCATTGATAGGAAACTCCAGAACCGGCAAGCCATGCATGGGTCCACTTATGTGGATCCGCATACTGCGTGCCAAGATGATCAAAGAGCATAGATAGAATACCTGAACGAACCCATGGCTTAAGCTCTCGTCCCTGGAATAAGTTTGGATCCAGTTCAAGAGAAGGTGCACTGAAATAGGAAGTAGACCCAGGTGTAATTACCGGGTTAGCTGCCTCATAATCTTTAAAGTCCATAGACATATTCTTCATCCTCTTCGTCGTTACGTCTCGGCATGAGGAGAACTATTCTGCGCTAGGTGCCGTATTTTCCTTAGCAGACGCCATAGTCAGCTTTAAGCCAACATATTCAGCAGCAGATTGTGCCTGAAGATCCATGAGAATCTCAGAGGTATAGCGGCGAACCTCAATTAATGTGGCTTGACGCTCTACGGGAATAGAGAATGCCGCTACGTCACGTTCGACGTATACGTCTCCATCATCTGTAACAAATACGGCATAACCAAATTTAATTTTTGGCTGAGAGGGGGTTGAATCAGTGGTTGTCTCGTCTGTCATTTTATATCCTATTCGTATAGTCCGGCTTTTTTACGGTTTTGTTCAACTACATATGTCTTAGCAGGGCAGAAATCGCACAAGAACACCATAGTACTTTGAGATTTTGCTGCACTTTCTAGACCTATTTCCTTACGAAGGTCATCAGTTCCCTTAGGAACTAAACGCTTGTTTTTCGTCTTCCAGTCGTAACAGCCTTCTGTTGGGCGTAGATGTAGGTTGAAACACTTCATGGCATCATCATAGAAGGTTGCCTTAGTAGTATAGTAGTCTGGGTCAATATCTGCAAGACCCCCACCAACTTTGTCACGAAGATTCTTAATGACTTGCTTACGGACTTCTGGACGTGAGTATAGTTTTACTCCGATTTTTGATAGGAAGCCAGAGTGAGGGATTCCTGCAGATTCATGCTTATCTACAAGCACCTGTAAAAGAACATCATCATCAGGATGGCCTTCAAAATCAGGTAGCTCTTCAATGGTTCGACAGTTATAGCAATAGAGCAGACGGATCTTTTCCCCGTCGTCCTTTACTTGATTCCATACAACACCATCATCGGCAGAACCGCCGCCTTGGCCTAAAATGGGAACGCCCATAAACCCCTCCTAAATATCTTATATAATCTAGTATATACTAAATCAAGCAGAAATGCTAATCGTCGTAATGCTGGGTGCGAGAACTGCGAACATCTGAAGCAGTTGAGGTGCCTATATCACCCATCATTTCCTCAAAGTTATCTCCATAATTGCTGTCTGAAGAATAGTTGCGAGAAAGGTCATCATAAAGGTTATCTAGGCGTTGTTGTTGCTGAGCCGCATAGCCTGGGTGACCGCCCTTAGTTTTAGCACTCTCTATGACAGTAGAGACGGGGTCTGCCGACTCTACTTCTTCTGATACATAGTTTCCAGGTCTTCCTGGATTACGGACATGTCTGACGACCTCACCATTAGTGGCATTGAAATCAGCTTGGGCGGCATGAGCATCATTAATTTTTTGTCGTTGAGCAAAGTCACCACGTAGATCTGCGGCTGTTGTAGTATCCCTAATAGTTATAGGGAAACGAGTATTAGGGTCATACTGGCTCTTATCTTTTTCTACTTCAGACCAGTGCCTTGGGCAATAAAACATTAAACCTTTAGTGTTATGCTGAACACCTATTACGGCCTTAAGCTTGCAGTTAGTCTTTCCCTTGCAAGTTACTGGCTTTTCTTTTGCCACATTCTTATTGCTCTTAATGCCTACAAATTCACCCTCAGGGATAACATATTCGCCATTTACAACTTCAGTAGACTCACCCTTAATGGCCCTACCTTCAGTAAAAGAGCCTTCACGATTTGCATCTTCTCTAGCGGCCATTGTTAATCCTTTGTTGGGTCAGGATCATTAAGAATTCTCATAACACTTTCATCTCCTGCACGCATATTGCGCCTAATGCGTTGATCGTGAAGAGAGTGTATTGTAGCTTCTTGCTGACCTACTTCAAAATGTTCTGGTCTTGTTTCTGGCTCTGGCTCAGAAGGGGTATCATAAGTTACCTGCTCTGGACCAAAGTTTTTGTCCATAAATTTATGAAAGCCCAAACGAGCCTTACGCATACGCATATTGGGTAGCGAGACTACGTTATTGGGTGCCTCTAGACCATTATTAGCTGGATGGTTAAGGCCCGGGCCTTTTGGATTCATGATTAGTAGTTAGCGCCCATTTGGTCGTTAACAATGTGAGCTACTGGAGAGGCTGGGCGTGGCTTAGTTGAAGCAATCACGTCTGTGGGCTCTACCATAATAGCCTTCTCTTGATCAATAAAATCATAGTTCCAATATGGGTGCAAGTCACGGCGGTTAGCCTGTGTGACATCATCACCGGTGCCCTTAGCAACCTCAGTATTTGGACGTACCTTGCGGTACTTGCCATCTGTCGAGCCTTCTGATAGGCCCTGCTTTAAAGAGCGGGATTCATTAACTGCCATTTTTATTCCTTATCGCTAGGTACTACTCTTACGTGGCTTGGTTGCCTGCGTTCTGCGCCCATACCAGTAAACATCTGTGTTGTCTTGCGTTGTTCGTGATCACCATCAACTTGGCTCAATACGCTATCTATATGTGCAAAGCTGGGATTTCCTGCGGCATTTCCTAAAAAGTTCATAGTAGCTTTGTGTCCAGCAATGCCCATCTTAGTAGCACGGTCAGCTTTTACCTGCTTACGTGCACGAACAAATTTATCAACAGCCTTCACTTTTTATCCTTACTTTTTGGCTTTGACTTTTCAGTCGCTGCTTTCTTAATCATCTCTTCCTTAGCTTTATCGGCTACTGTCTTAACCTTGAGAGGCTTGACCTTATAGTCGGCTTTAGAACCATCAGGATTTGTGACCTTTTTGGACTTTTCCTTTTTCACGGTGTAAGTATCCCCCTAACTGCTCTTCTTGTCATGCTGTGTATTACGTTTTTGTACACGAGGGCGGATAACCTTCTTGGTCTTAGCCCTATATTTAGAAGAATTACGCCTACGACCTACAGCACCCTCTGTCCCAGGATTGATAGTCTGAGACTGCCCACCTACTTGGCCTGAGCCCGAGACTCTGTCCCAGCTTTCAACACTCTTAAACTGTCTACTCTTCACTCATTTTCCTTTTCGCATGCTTCTCATACTCCAAGTTACGGCAGTCTGGGCATAGCCCTAGATTAGAGTACATGGTCTCCAATGGAGTCATGAGATGACCACATCTTCTGCACATAGTGCTGCCCTCATAGACAGTCTCAACGTTAATATCAGTATTTACCACTGAAAAACCAGCCAGTGTTGCGATCCCCTATCTTTAGGAAGTTCCATAGTTACCACACACTTTCTGATATGTTACGGCCGGTACCCTGGTATCCACCAGGCTCACGGGTAAAGTCTACACGAGTTGGTTGGAATTCTTGGTTGACATCCATTACATCCATGATTCCAAGCTGACGGGTACGATACCCATAGCGTGGTGGGAACATATTTACTTGAGGTAGGGGAGGGCGTACCAAGTCTGGGAGTAATTCTGCAGGCATAGTGATTGATTGCAAAGCTCTGGACATAAAGGCTTCTTGCACATTTTGAAATGGGCCCATGTAATCATAGCGAAGCAGAGATGGTTCTGGATCTTCTCCTACGATAGGGCGATTCTTTGTGTAGTCATATACACCATCGGTTTGAGCCATTATGATCTCCTTTTAACACGAGATGGCTTAGGGGATAAGTCAAACTCTCCTGTTGGAGTACGGTTAATCCCGGCATTACGCATTGGAAGATCTAAGTTAGCTGCATATCCAAGATTCTCACCAGCGTTAGCTTCACCATGTAGAGTTCCGCTAGGCATAATCTGAGCACGACCCGCAGGAAGTGGAAACATGCGAAGATGTATGTTCTTATTCTCTGGATCAGGTTGGTTTTCAAAGTTACCTACATTGATGCCCTGTGCCTTTAACCCAGCAATTCTTTCTCTATGAGCATTTAATAATGCAGAATAGTGTGCATGCTGACCTGCTTTAACTATTTGATGTGCACTTTTTTGTTCGTGAGGCACATCTGGTCCAGACTCTTTGTGCAAATGATTTACAATGTCTGCAAGACGATACCAAACGCTGGTTACATCTTGTTTTCCATACTTAGGATGATCTCTTTGACCTTTAAACTCTACGTATTGAGGAATCTCGCTGTAGGCAGCTGTTTTAGGATTAGAAGTTTGTCCGGTTATGCCAGCAACTTCATGATTAGTCATGAACTCAATACCCTCTGGGTCTAGAGGCCTGTGCTTAGGAATGTAATGACTGCTATCGTAAGACATTATTGCCACCTAGGTTTCAAATGTGAAAACATTGCACCGGTACGAGGATTAAATTCTGCGGGGACGTTGGCCGATACATCAGCCTTACCGTCATTAACAAGATGGGGTGCAGGAGCAAGAGCCATCTTGGGAGCATTACGCTTAGTCATAAGGACTAGAGTTCCATCGTTATCTTCTGGTGTAACTTTTAGATGAAGACGACGGTCTGGTTCTAGATTAGCAGGCCACATATATTGAGCCGGATCAATACGCTCACCACGGTGGACACCACGCTGATATGCACGCTGATTCTGACGATTCTTAAGTGAGTCTAATACTGTATCTGATACCGCATAAGGCTTGCCCTTATCATCACGACGAGAGCGGATAGATCCTAGGTAGCCATCAGGATACTCTGCTTGAGGTGCACGGCCAACACCAAGACGTAGGAAATCCATTTCACTACGTGGTGTGACGGGAGTACCGCCACCACCTGTAGTGGTGTATGCGCCAACGTATCCGCTAGCTCCTAGGTACTGCCAGTTTTGATGTGAGTCGGCCATTTTTACTCCTTAGACCCCCTGAGTATACCCCTAAAAGCAAAAGACTGGGGGTGTATATCCCCCAGTCTATTACTTATTAGAATTACTTAGCTGCGTCTACAGCAGCCTTAGCTACAGCCTTTTGAGCATCTGCTACTGCAGCAGTTGCCACAGAAGTAAGAGCTGCAGTTGTGACTGAGTCTAGGTGTTCCTTTTTAGCGAGATCTGACACAACACCCTTGGTGTTAAAACGTGCCAAGATTGGACCGACGATACCAATTACAGCAGCCCAGAGAACATGCTTTAGGTGATGGTTACCTGTTTGGTAGATAGCGACTGCTGAAGCAGCAGTTGCGTATACGTAGTGTTCTACAAGTAGCTTTTCTGACTTTGGTAGATGCATTTATTTTCCTTCTGTAGTAGTTACATTGTTCACGTAAGGTGTAACAATATGGGATTCCGGTTTAACGTTTGGACTAGATGACGAGAAACTAGGCTGTGCGGTACCTGCCAATCCGGCAGATAAAGCAAGGCCAATGTGCCTCACGTCTGGTGCAAACCCAGAAGCAGCCCACGCACTAAACGCAGCCGAACTGGCGATTCCCATAGACACAGGACTTTTAAAGTTGAACTTAATCATCTTTATTACTCCTTATAAACTAGTATAGATGACAAAAATAAAATATGCAAATTATGGACGGGTGTCCTCTACCCCCATATGATCCATAATAAGAGTTACGTGCCTACGTAGCTCCTCAATATGGTTGTGAGTAGCTTGATCTAGCTTAAGATCTTTACTAATAATACGCCTATCCTCGTCCCCCGAACGGTTAGTTGCATTAAGAATTAATCCTGAAAGTAGGATAGATTCTAGGGACACTATGAGAGTTAATAGACCATAGGGAAATGCCTCTACAGGTATTATTACCCAAGCACCCCACCAAATTATGTGGAATAAAAAGAACCAAGGGGAGCCAAAAGATACGGCAGCCCAGTCGGATAGTTTCTGGAATAACTTCATGAGCCTGCCTTTGATACCATTGATGTATAGGTTAATGGGCCTACGCCCTTACCTTTTTCTGTCCTTAATCCTGGATACTTTGATTGGTACACAGGAATAAGGGCAATCTCTTCAGCAGTAAGAACATTGGCAACCAAGTTTGCTGGAAGCAAACCGGCATTAGCCAATGCACGGGCAACGATAAGTTCAGCGGTTCCTGTAGCACCTACTTTGAATGCAGATGAGCCTGGAAATGGAGGGGCGGCAATAACTGTGGTCTTAGTTACTGGAGCTGTTGAAGTAGAGTTATGTACTCCAGCTACACCGGCACCACCAAGAGCCGTAACTGCTGCCACACCAGTTGCCAAAGGCTTGCTGCCTACAGCTTTACTTTGAGTAGGCTTTACAGCTGAGGGGTATCTAGGACGAACTATCGCCATAACTCCTAGGTAAGGGCGATGTCTCCTGAATACTCCTATGCCATTAGCTTGACTTCCAGTAGCATGATCAGGACTAGTGTTAGCCTCAATAGTAGTAATTCCATCGGAGCTTGCACCTTCAATAATACCTACGTGCTCTGCTTGACCGTTACCAGAGAAATTAAAAAATACTAAATCTCCTGGTTCTCCATCATACTTACCAACTATCTCACCATTCTTTTGAAAGTAGGCAAGACCAGCAGGGCAATAGCTAAAACCTTTTTCAGTTTCTGCAGCAACTAAAGCAGATAAGCCCTTTTGTGCAAACACCCAGCTAACGAACATGGCGCAGTAAGGTTGATTTGGCACACCATACCAAGAACCATAAGGATTCTCATTATTAGGGCCTTCTATAAAGCCTAGTTGACCTTGGGCCTCTAATACAATATCTAATCCGCTACTCATGTTTCACCTCAGCTGCAGCATCTGTACCTGTTTTACGGTACCTAAATGTCTCCCATAACGGGGCTGGAATCTCATGGATACCAAAGCGTGTGCGGTGATGTGCTTCACAAAGAACTTCTAAGTTTCCAGGGCTTTCAATCCACTCCTGGAAGTCCTCATCATTTTCAAAATGAAGACCAAAAGCTTGCTCTACTTTATGTGGATCCATGTTGTTAACCTGGCTGAATTCAATATGACTGTGATGTAGCTCAGGCTGGCCTGAACATAGATCGTCACTGATTATGCACTTCCATAGGCCCTGCTTCTTAATCCTAGCCTTGGCTGCATTGAACAAATGATAGTGTGGGTCTGTCTCACGTGGTTCATGTGCAGGAACGGATACAGCCAAATGAAGATTCATAGCTTGCTTATGTGCGTCTGTCACTGGTAGATTAACCTCTCTGCTAGATCTCCTGGGGTTACGATGTATGAAGGCTCATTAATTAACTTAAAGTCTGCAGTTTCATAGGCTTTAGCCACGAGTTCTGAACAGATTAGTCCGTCTTTGTTTCCTAACCAAGACATAAGGCGGGTCTTGCTACCAAAACGTAGGCCTAAGATACGTAAAAAGATTACTAGAATGTCTATAAATCCATATGGTGTGCCAACAGCCTTTACGGCAAAGTCAATAATCTTTTCCCGTTGCTCATCTGAGATGTTTTCGTGCTGGTTGTAGGCTGCCCTAGGGTACTTTGAAACTGGGCTTAGGGTGGCACCTATAGGACGTGCCTCAACAATGAGGTTATCGTCTACACAGATAAATGCGTGGTTCCATCTAGACATGGTTCCAACACGAATAAGGAATCCGACTAGGCCATTAGTCTTGACTACGCCATAGTCTCCTGGACGAGGCGTGTAAGACATTACTCCACCTCTACGTCGTCTACGTGTTGTTCGAAGCGACCTTCTAGCTTAGCTACTTTAAGGGCGATCTTTTGTTGGTTATCCCTAAGATCACGAAGGATAGGGAGTATCTCTAGGTTTACCTTATCATGTAAAGAACTGCCGTGATTAGGCTTTAATTCTGATAGATAATGCTTAATTAAAAACCTGAAAATAACCCCAAAAGCTGCAAGGATTGCTATACCAGCAGAGATTCCTTGCAAGATATTAATAGTATTATTGCTCACTCAGTCTCTCCAATAAAATAAGCCGGCGTATGCATATATTGTGCACTACACCGGCTTATTTGTATTGCTAAATGTAACTACTTAAGTGTACTTACAATCTCTTGACCACGGTACATTGTTTTACCTTTGTGTATATGCACCTGATCAAAGTGGAAGCTATCGTCGTCCCCATCTTTAAAGAAGATAACACTTACGCCTTGTTGCCAGTTTTCGAAGTATTGAAGTGGTTGCCCCTTGATATCAACACCACCTTTAACCGACGGTACAGCCCCATCAACTCTGCAGAGGCAGCCAGGTGAGAACGAGACACTTTTGATAGACTGATCCCGATCAAAGACAGTTTTGCTTTGTTGTTCCATACGATGTGTATGACCAAAGAGCGTGGAAATATTTGGATTAGAATTCGCATATTGAGCAGCCGTAGAGCCAGATGAATTAGCCCTATCGCCGTGCATAGCACGAAGACGCTTATTAATCCAATGTGCAGCAGCTGGATACCCATCAATGAACTCCACTCCTAATTCATCACAACGTAATAGATTTTGGAGGCTTAGCACAGGCCAAGACTCCGGCATGTTAGCTACTTTAATCCCATAAGCAGCAGCAGCGTTATTATTAATAAAGCGGTTAAGGCGCTTATCGTGATTTCCCTCCAGAAGGATGATGCGGGCGTCACTACCTGCGTTCGCCCTTTGCTCAGCAAGGAAACGATGGCCACGATTAATAGCAAGTTGAGCAGTATGAGCAAAGTTTTGTTCCTGTTCGTAAGTTCCGTACATCGGAAGGTCTAGGAAATCACCTAAATTAATTACTTGATCTAATGGATGACCATGATCCAAGCCAACAATCTGTAGTGCTACGTCCATGGCATCTTCATCATGGAATGGGTCTAATGTCCCATCCTCATACTTGCGGTAGCCAATCTGTGGATCAGGCAGTGCAACAGCAACCTTCCAGCCACTGCTAATCAGGGCGGGGGTCGGGGTCGGTTTTGGATTAATGACTACTGGATCTGCCTGCTGTACTGGCTGCCAGGTGGGGCCCTCTCCCCACTTAGGGGAAAGAATGATCTTAGTATCATCAGGGTTAGTAGACAGGCTAACCTTGCTGATCTTACCAACATCATCTGCGGTAAGGCCATTGGCCTTTAGTAACTTATCAATGGAGCTCAGTGCGCCATCTGCTTTAGCGGTATTGTATGAGTCTTCTAGAGACATGAACAGTTTCCATTTCTATGTTCTTTGAGTGATGTTAGACCGAATGTTGCGCCTGCATTTTTGTACAGCGTATGAAGACTCCTTGTTGAGAAGTCATCATCATTTAAAGATTCTGTAAAGGCATTTAAATCAGCCTCATTTAAAGAAATAGCCCATGCGCCTACAACGCACTTACCGGCTACAAAAGTATTTTCTGAACGTGCTTTTGAATACAAAGCATCTAAACTCATACGGCCCCCCGTTCTAAACATAGGGCCAAATTAATGGCCCTATATCTAGTATATATTAATTAGTAAGAAGTTGCAATTCCGTCTGACCAAGAATCCTTCTGACGAGTGATTGCTGGGCTGACGACACGACCATTAGCTTGTGTTGCTCCAGCCTCTGGTGATGTTTGCGGTGCGTAGCTAGCCTTGATTGAATAAGCTGCGCCTTTACGCTCTCCAGCATAAGGAACGTTAGCACGAGTGCCCTGTCCTTGAACTGCAGGATCGCCAGCAGCAGCATTAGCCTTTGCAACTAACGTGCCACGCTCAGGCTTAGCTGAAGGTGAGGTGAATGAAACACCTACGCCCTCTGACTGACGGCCTTGGGTATTCTCAGCTGCTACTGCAGCATCAATATCTGACTTTGCCATGTTGGTACCTAACTGTTAAGAGATCTCTTGGTTAAAGAGTATATTAATTTGCTGAAATAGTAAAGACTATTGCAGAAATTTTGCCATCTCGAGAGTCCACCGTAGCGAATCCTGGACGGCAAGTGAGGTCTAGGCCACGTGGTGCGACGTATCCTCTAGCGATTGCAATCGCTTTTACTGCCTGGTTTACTGCTGATGCCCCTACCGCACGCACCTTAACTTGAGGCGCATCGTATAAAGCGTGTGCTATAGCTGATCCTAGAGACTGGGCATTTGAGCCTGCCCCAGCACGTAGGATATCCTTATCTTCTGTTTCGTTCACGAGTTGTAGTCCTTTAGGTTCGATTTTTAGTCGCCCACCTAATGGAATATTCTACGGTGTATCTCCGTATCCCGCATCCCTAATAAGCTTTACAAAATCCTCTAGCCTAAGACAGGCCATAAACTCCCCCACAGAGGCCTCTCCCTGCCCGTTTAAGCGGAGAACAACTACTGGTAAGTCTTTCTCATTAGACCGTTCTTTAAGCTGCTTCATAGCCCCGCTAGGGTTGAAATCAGCCCTAGCCTTTACTTCCCAATCAATACCAACAGTACCGGTAATATCAGTGCCAGATCTACCAGCACCAGTACTCTCTGCGAATGTAAATCCTCGTTTAGCAAGGTACTCAGCTACTAACTTCTGTGTCCGGTAGCCCCTGTGCTTCCTGCTCTGGCTTGGCATTTAATCCCTCCCGCTCTAGGTACTCATCAATCATCTTCTGATTGTCATTCATCTCAGCTTCGATCATAGCAATCTGTCCATCGGTAAGCTTGTCTTTGCTTGCCTCAAACAATTGCTTGCCTAGTTCCTGAGCTTGAATAAACCTAGACATGTTGTAGCGTTCACGAGCTTTAAGAAAGGCCTGTTGCTCTGCCCTACGTGCCTCAATCTTTTCTTGACGCTTGCTCATAGGTCACCCCACATACGATTAAACATGCCAAAGGTTGGCAGCCTGTCAATAATCTTCCACTTACGGGTACGCCATACAAACTCTATGCCAAGAGTGGTTTTGCGCTTTTGAAAATCTACAGTGTAGTAGCGATAGAACCCTCTACGATTCTGATAGCGCTCAATAACATCTGTAACCCAGATTTCTTCACCTGGTTCCCAGTCGTACTCTTCTCCGTAGCCATCACAGTCCTCACAGACAGCAAAGTCAAAAGACAAGTCGTCATAGATGACACCTTCTCCATCGCATTCGTAACACTTCATGCTGTGAACCTCCTAGTTCTAGCCCTCATACCGCCTCCGTCTGAAGTACGGCGTGTTAACTCACGAGAGACTAGCTGAGAGTCCCTCTCTACGTTCATAGTTCTGGTTTCAATAAGCTTACGAAATGCATACTTAATATCAAGCTCGTGCTGTAGCTCCTGGATAGCTTCGCTGGCTCCGATCTGAGCTTTGATCAAAGTAACTCGGTCCCCTTTGGCACCGGTCCAGTTCTTGATCATAGCTGCATCTACAGCGTTATCTAAAGTCCTCTGGGCCTCTCTCTCATTAATAATAGCAATGGCTTGAGCACCGGCTAGATGGTCATTCCACTGAGTAAACTGTACGAATAGATCCATAAGACCTTCATCATCTAGCTCGGTGATATCCCTAGGCAATGAAGGAATATCTTCTTCAGGCTTGGCTGTCAAGGAGAACCCAAGCTCATTCATTGACGCTAATACATCTCTACTAATACTCATCCCAACTCCTTCTCTATGGCTTGAATAGTGGGGCAGGGATAAGGAATAGCCAAACTATTTTCTTTAATGTCTACAGAACAATGGAAACAAGTTCCACCGCCTTTTGATAAATCAATGTCCACGAACGGAGGAGCGTAAGGCTTATGCAATTCCACTACTGCACGAAGGGCTGAATAAGCAGCGCCAACTTCAGTACTGTTTTCCCAAGATAGCTTTTCGTCTAGGCGCTTGAGCAATTCATCGTGTGTCATTTTGCCTCCTGAAATGGGGCGCAACGTTTACACCCTTTCTCTATATCAATACTGCATAAAGGGGCCCTATCATTGGCTACTGCCCACGAAACATCGAGAGCCTTATCAAAAATTTCTTTCGTGTATTCAGGATTGTAAGATACTACAAATTCCTTGTATTCCTGGTTGGCTTTAAGCTCATAGATAAACACGATCTCTTTGGGAGCACTCTCTAAAAGATTTTCCTCAACCATTAGATGGCAAAGGTGCAGATAGACTTGGCCCTGTAGCTGGTGGGCACGGAAAGGAGTCTTAATGTTCTTCCAAGCCTTCTCAACGTTGTCCTCAGCTTGGGCCATAATGGCCGGAGCTTCCATCCTAAGACCACCAGAACCAATAGACTTAATCTCAATTAGGCAATCATCTCCAAGGCCTTTAATCCAGCCATCAGCATGTCCACGAATCATATGCTTATCACTGCGTAGAGGTACCTCTAGATACTTAGCATTTGAATCCACAATATCAGAAAGAGCCCAAGGAGTACCGTGCTCTTCTTGCCAC
>Ga0214175_1000354_pt1 | contig 13351 bp, 18 predicted proteins | sample TroBogEpilimnion_17_FD_153013 | JGI IMG/M metagenome (GOLD analysis project Ga0214175, IMG submission 153013) | Freshwater microbial communities from Trout Bog Lake, WI - 09AUG2007 epilimnion | ecosystem: Environmental > Aquatic > Freshwater > Lake > Epilimnion/Euphotic zone | place: Trout Bog...
TCAAAAACCAAAAATTATGAGCAACATTACAACAGCGAACACGATTATCGCAGAACTGAAGAAAGACCTGCCAAGTCTATTGAAAAAAGACGAAGCATTAGCACTTATTAACGAAGCACAGACACTGGCCAACTCATGCGGCACCGTAGTAGGTATGCTGGCATCAATCGCCCTGGCGCCATTGGTCAATGAAGCAAACCAACTACCAAGCTAAAAGAATCTCTCACTCAATGCAAAAAAGCCATCTATAACAGGTGGCTTTTTTTAATTATCTTTGCACCATGAAATACATCATAGCATTATCGCTTTTTATTCTTACCGGCTGCACTACGAGCCACTATTACAATCAAGCCACTAAGTTCCACAACCACCACAAAGAAGTGTGCGATAGTCTTGCAAACGCATGGTATCCTGTCAGGTTCAAAGTAGTGGAGCATACTAAGTACCTACCGGGCATTCCGACAGTACAAACAGACACACAGCAAGTTCATGATACGCAAATGGTCAATACCACAATGCTTGTTTATGATACCGTCAGGATCAACAGGACATTCCACCGGACAGACACAGTAAAAATAACAGATACCATAACAAAGGTAGATACAGCCGAATTGAGCCTATTACGCGATAGGCTAAGCAAATGCATCACCGAGTTGACCAAATGCCAAGAGAATGCCAAATCTCACTTAAATTGGGCTGTCGGTGAAGGTTTGGTAATCCTTGCATTGGTATTGATTATTTACAAGCTGGCACAGACATCAATAAGGGCAAAAGTAAAAGCATAAATTGTCGAAGTTGAAGGTTTAAAAGGTCAACTTGCAAAGTCGGCATTTTAAATCGAAACAACTATATTTGTATCATGAATTGGGAGTACATTTTAGCATCATTTTACGGCGGTTGTGTAACTTTATTTCTGCTTATTATGTTTTTCAGTGTAGCGAAGGACGTGGTAAAGTCAGATAGCGAGGATACGGACTACCACGATGACGTACCCAAATTCATATAAAGAAAGGACATGTACGAAATCACTACGGCGGATGATGGCTATGAATTATTTTTTGATGACGATGAATCAGCCATTACCTTTGCCTCACAGAACACACAGATACTTTTAGTAATCAGGAACCAAAGGATTATCTACAAAAAACGGTTATAACATGCAATTTTCGCAGAACTTTTTTGATTTAGTAAGAGCCATAGAAGGGCTTAAACTAACTGCTTACCAAGACCAACATGGAGTATGGACAATAGGCATGGGAACTGTCTATTATCCTGATGGCACCACAGTAAAAGAGGGGGATGCATGCACCTACGAACAAGCATGTCAATATGTCAACGCACATTCAGCCGGACTACAAAGCCACCTTACAGCCGTATTGCCGGACACAGTAACACAGGGTATGTTTGATGCAGTCGGGGATTTCTGCTACCAAGAGGGGCAGGGAGCCTTTGACGGTTCAACACTAAAGAAGGTCATCATTGCCGATCCTACCAACTTCGATGGCGTAGAGGCTGCATTTAATATGTGGACAAAAGTAAGAATAGACGGCGAGCTTCAAGTATCTCCTGGGGTAGTCCGCCGCCGCAAATGCGATTTCTATTTGTACCAAAACGGGAGCAATGCTGAAAACTTTTTTGAGTAAACATGAAAACGAAATACTTTACATAGTATGTATAGCATTAGGTATATCTATCCTTTGGCTACACTTTAACTAACTAACAACCGGGGTAAAATCCGATTTTGGCGCACATCTTAGATATGCGCTTTTTTTGTGCAATAAAAAAGCCGAACTAAAATAGTCCGGCTTCAAAAGGTAGATGGTTTTTGGTTGTCTAAGCGAAAAATTGTAAGGGTGCTATCGTAGATAGTGCCATTACGATTTGAGCAATGGATGGGGTTTAGAATATTCTTGTAATTTATGATCGAGCCTATTCCGTAGTGTTGAATATTCATCTTGTGGGAATGATACCTTATAACAATCTACGAGTGCTGCTACTTCATCTGCTGGGTAATGTCTGAATTTAGCCATAAGAGAAACAAGGTAATCAAATTGGCTACATGCCTTCTCTCTTACAGCAATGGGGCTACATGCCTTCTCTAATGCTGTTCCTTGCTTCTTATTCATCAGGCTATATTCTAACCTGCTTACAAGGTAGTAATTATCAGGATGGGGGTAAATCTTCCTGAATTCTTTTATCTGCCGGTCTGCATCTCTGTATGCTTCTTCTCCTTCATTGTCGGAAATAAAGCTGTCTATGGAGTTAAAGTCTTCGATGATGGATAACCTGTGATTTATCGCGGGGGTGGGCTTTCTTTTCACCTCCAGGTGGTCAATGATCCGGCTGGCGTACTTTTTGATTATGTGTTTCATTGTTAAATTGGTTGTTTTGGTTGAATAAAAATCAGGACAGAATACAGACGAGAAAGAAAATCAGGGCAAATAAAATAATCAGTACGATACCTGCCGACAATATGGCTGCCTTACCTTCCGGCTCTATCCTAACTCGCATACACCAATAATATAATAAAGATGAACAATAAGCCTACGCCTCTGTTCCATAAGCCAAAACAGATACTTTGCCGCTGCATCTGCTTCAGGGGAGTGGTATAAGCGTGCGAAATTCTCTATCATGGGTTCCACTACCGAAAGTTGTTCTTCGTGCCTGCATTCCAAGATATGACGGGCTATCGCTGTTTTTTCGATGTTGAGTTCGTTGGCGACTATTTCCTGGATGGTGGTGAATGTTGTGTTTGTCATTGTCGTGTTTTATCTTGGTGAGAACCCTATTTTAAAGTGATGGTGCTGGTTGTTTGAGTTCCATGTAGCCCTTTTTCAAGCACTCAAAGAAGATACGGGCAGTTGCTTTTACATCTCCCAATGCGTCATGAGCTTGTATGGGTACTTCGCCCGGAAAGCACCATGAATACGTTTCTTCTAAGCGTGGAAACTTATACTCAAATCCCCCGTTTTTGCTTGGTAGTTTGATCCAATTCATTGTTCCCCGCAGGGTACAATAGGCATCGAGTTTCTTGCCTGTTTTGAGCATGTAAGAGGCTCTTTCTGCTATGGATAGCTTCATGGGGTCTAAACCCTTTTCTATGGCTCCGGCTCTTACGAGTTCTGACCCCCATATTGCCTTATCAAAGGCAGCGTTATGACCTACCCATGCTATGTTGTCGTACCGGCTTACTACGTCTATAAAGGCTTTTGTTGCTTGTAAAAGGTCTACCCCTTCTTTCAGGCACCTCTCTTGGGTAAGGTTGTGCTTTATCCAAAAGTCTTGATTGGGTACTTCAAATCCTACGGGCTTAATCAGGTTGCAGTATTCTTCAAGTAGTTTTCCTCTCTCATCATATACCTGCCACGCTACCTGTATAGCCCTTATACACCATTCCTCTAAATATGTAGGGGGGAACCTGTATGCTGTGTCGTTGGGTATTCCCGTAGTTTCCGTATCTATTACTAAAAAATGTTTCATTTGTGGTTGTTTTTTATTTTGTTGTCCTTGTATTTTGCTTCGATTTAGGGAATGACCGTTAAGGTTGCTCCCCAAACCTACGCTTTGAGTTAAATTTCAAGCCTACGGGAAACTACTTTGCCTGACTTGCTGTTGTATTACCTAACGTCTTTTCCATTTGTATTATTAACCCGTCCTTGGCGGGAGTTTTAACTTGGTTATACCCACCTTCTAATAGTGGTTTGCGCGTAGTTCTTGTTTCCGACACTGACAAATGTCGTTTGGCTATTCCGATAATCATCGGGTGTCCAATCTTGCTTCCGGCTTTCTTTTAATGCTTTCTTGCACAACCAAAGCAATTGATCATTCGTTGGTTTTTCCTTTGGTATTTCAAACCTGAAATTATCTATTTCGAGTTTTTTGTTTACGCGGTCTAAACCAAACAATTGGATCTTGCATGGGGTATGCCCAATCATTGACAATGCAGATGACAGTTGGTCGGGGGTAAGCGTTATTTCGGCAAATGTAGTTCCTGATTCCCCATCATGTAGAGTTATGGTTACTTGCCTTTCGCCGACTAACAGTGTGATTTTTGCGTCTTTTAGTTCCATATTTGTTTTTTTGGTTGTGAACGATTTGAGTGGTGATTTCGATAGAAATTAGCATGAAAATCGGAACTAATGCAGGCTGATTTCTATGTTGTGTCTTTCTAACATTAGTTTTTGTTTCATGATAAATATTGCTGTAAGAAGGTACTTATTCTTCTTTTTGGAGAACGGTTTTACATCTTCTACTACCATTATTCCTTGATAGTTTATGTAAACAAAGTCTGCTACATAGGAACACTTCTTTTGTCCTTTTGATTTAGGTATAAGAAGGAATGGTACCTGGAGTAGTAGATACTTGATGTGTCCGGACCGTTGTAGGTTGTATAAATCCTTGTACCTATTCATCTCCTTTATAGAGTCAAAGGTATATCCACCAAATTCACACTTGGTATTTTTATACTTAGATGCCTTTGGAGAATTAGGCAATATTTTACTGTCGGAGATGGTTACTCCTTTAGCTGATCTATCAAGTAGTCCTTTTAGTGAGGTTCTGTTCATATTTTCCTGTATTTTGTTCCGTTTTTCTCAATCAGCTACTCGCTGACCTCGTTAATCTACACTTAGAATAATGCTAATTGTGCTTTCGCTTTTTCGGCTGCGGTTATATTTTGACAAGCCACATCGAAATAGCTTGTTTTCAATTCAAACCCGATGCCTTTACGGTTCATCTTTAATGCCTGATACACTTCACTCCCGATACCCAAAAACGGAGTAAAAACCGTATCGCCCTCATTACTATAAAGTGTAATCAGGCGTTCAATGGTATCAAGTTGTAAAGGACAAATATGCTTTTCGTCACGTTCATCCCTTGCTTCCATTTTATTCAGTGTGTTACCGTAGTCAATATCCATCCAAATGGGGCTGGCATATTTCTGCCACATATCAACCGAAATGCCGCAATGCACCGGATTAGCCCTTTCGCCATCCTTGCGGAATATAAGCACGTAATCAGGCAACCCGACACGGCTCATAGTGCTGTCCTTTTTCACCTGCTTATGCAATAACCCTAACGCCTTAGTACGTTGCATTTCTGTCACAGGGTCTTTCCACAGGGTAACACGGGAATGGTAGATAAAACCTACTGCCTCGAATGTTTCACGGATCATGTTGCTAAAGTCACGCAAACCGATAAACCCCTCTTTGCCTTTTTGTATCGGTAAGTCCATGCAATGGATTGATACATTCCTGCCTGACATAAGCACCCGATACAGTTCTTTTGCAAGAATACGGAACGCAAAAAGGAACTCGTTATAATCCTTACTGTTACCCATATCCTCTAATTCATCGGAGTATGTGTATAGGTCTGCGAATGGGGGACTGAATACCGAAAACCCTATACTTTCATCGGGGATGGTAGTTATCAGTTGTACGCTATCACCTAGTTCAATATGGGCATTTGCAGTTTCAAATACACGATGTTTGCGCTCGCTCTTTTCTTTTTCAATAAATGCCACGTTCATGGCTTCCTGCATTTCTTTTTGCATGGTGTTGAATTGTTGCTGTTTACGGTTGAAAACTGAAATGATATTGCTCATGGTATCGGTACTGATAAACCATGCGTTAACGGTGTTTTTCTGCCCAAATCGTAATTCCCTGCGGAGTGCCTGATATATTCCCTCGAAACTGAAATCAGGACTGGCAAATATCATGTTGTGGCAATTTTGGAAATTCATGCCCATTGCCGCTATCTTAGTTTTGGAAATCAGGTATTTAAATTCATTCTTCCCAAACCCTAGCAACTTCGCTTTTTTGTAATGGTTATCATCCGAACCTTTGACCTCGAAAAAGTCTTTTAACCCCGCATCACCCATCATTTTACGCAGCGTTTCGCCTTCCTCGTTTTGCTTCACCCAAATGATAAAACTTTCATCTGTGTGCGCTGTAAGGATGCTTACCACTTCATCAAGTCGGGCAATCTTTGTAATGCGTAATTCGGCATTGTGGTTTGTTGCTGAAATTGCCATATCATTGAACAGTTGCCCATTATCCTTTTTGGGCGTAACAATGATTTTTTCAGTCGTTTCTAATGCGGGTAAAATGTACCCTTCATCGCTAAAACCAATATCAGACGGTTTACATAGCATAATAGCCCATGACGATACCCATTGCCAAAATAGCTTCTCACAATGCCCCTTTAAACGCCATTTAGACGTTTCCCCGCCATCGTGAACAAAGTACATGGCAAGCATTTCATTACGCCCCATAACATTCAGGAACTCGCTATGATTGCCTAATTCCATCGGATCATTAGGGGATGGTGTAGCGGTGCAGCAAAGTTTATAAGGGGTATTGGCAAAGTTGTCAATTATCAGATTGCGGTATGCGCCCTCAAAGTTTTTCAAAATTGAACTTTCGTCCAGCACCACGCCCGAAAACATAGAGCAATCAATGTTATCCAGTTGCTCGTAATTGGTGATGTAAATGGTTGTTTTTTCATCCCATTCTTCCATATCAATGCACTCAATCCCGATTACATTTGATTCCTCAATAGTTTGCCCGACTACCGCTAAAGGCGCAAGGATTAACACAGGTTTACCTGTATGCCGTACCACTTCGGATGCCCATGTAAGTTGCTGCCTTGTCTTACCTAATCCGCAATCCTCGAATAGTGCGAAACGTCCTTTTTTAAGTGCCATTGTTACGCAAAAACTCTGAAACGGATATAGCCATCCCCAGTCAGTAAATGCGGGGGTAAATCCGCTATCCTGATGCGTTTTACGTTTAGTTTCAAGAAACTCTAAATACTCTTGGTTTTTTTTCATGGTTGGTTGTTTTTTTATGTGTTAGTGAAATGCTATTTAAATGTTCCTGTATTTTGTTCCGATTTCCTCAATCAGCACTACGTTGGCTGATCTCTGTAACCTACACTGGTTTTATAAGTTTTATATGCTCTTTAGTCCTGTCAAGAAGGTTTTGGTCGGCATCAAAATCCATCCCAATAAACTTCTTAGCAACAATAATATCTTCGATAACTGAAACTACCTTTTCTGACCACATTATATCTTGATCTCTCCCAAATCTTGTTACGTCATCAATTGCTTTCTCGATAGGACTTCGTTTTTTATTCCATTCCTTTTGAATTTCTGACATCATCCATATACCTGCTTCTATGGTAGCATATGCTTGGAATGATTCAGGACTATCGAACATATTTTTCATGATGGTTTGATTTTATGTGGTTAAAATGTTCCTGTATTTTGTTCCGATTTCCTCAATCAGCTACTCGCTGACCTCGTTAATCTTCACTTAGAATAATGATTCCCGTTTTTGTTTTTCTGCCTCTACAATGCGCTGTTGGCAAATGTCGAAATTCGGTGTTAGCTGATTTTTAAAAATCGTTTCATTTTTTCAACTTGTTCCGCGCTATACTTGGTTTTGCTTTTTGCGATTTGCTCTTTTTCCCATCGTTCGTGGCGGCGAATCATTTTAAAATCTGCGCACCATTCAAATTTTCGTGCTTTCTGTGTCATAATTTTTTATGGTGATTACTACCTTGTTTATTATTAAAATTCTTCGTCTTTGTATGGTAACCGTGGCGTTTGGAAGCCTTTGGGTGGTGACGGTAAAGTAGGAGGTGGTTCAAAAGCATTAGGTAACGATGGTTCATATTGTCGCGTGTTCATATTGTAAGTGAATTCAACTGTTCCCATTTTACCGAGCCAAAAATATTTTACCTTTTCAATTATTATTTCTGTTGTCATTTTAACAAAATCGCGATAAACCACGATACCATTAAAAGTCTTATTTTTGAAATGCGCAGAACCCGAAATATTGTAAAGACCGGGTATTTCATATTTGCCATTCACCCGTGGCATTTTTGTCGGGTGCGCAATCAGGAAAATATGTACCCCGTATTTTGTGCAGAAGTTACTAATTTTCGTGAGCGTCTTACTTATGTAGATTGTTTCCGTTTCGCCAGTATGCTGAAACTCAATATAATTCCATGGGTCAATAAGAAACACCTTAATCCCTTTACGTTTTACCAATTCTGCTGCCTTGTTTAAAATGCCATCAATTGTAACGTCTATTTCATTGGTTTTTATGAAAAAAAAGTTATTATGTATGTAATCCAATGACCATGAAAATTCATCAGGATTCATGCGTTCGTGTGGTTGTTGGTCTTTTATTGGATTGAATGACTTGCCTACAATTTTTTCCTGCAATTGAGTTATGTGTATTGCTACATCATTTTCGAATGAACATATCCCCGATTTCCATCCATGTAACTCGCATAGTTTAGCCAAAATAAGATTTACAAATTCTGATTTACCATGTGAGGGAATACCCGTTACTGTTGTCCATTGACCAAGCCTGAATGTTAGGTGTTCGTCAAACGAATTTATCCCTATTCCTACACCTTTTGGATAACCGACATTGTAAAAATCATAAACTTTACTGCCTAAATCGGATAACGAATATACCCCTTCGTGCGGAAATTCGATTGAATGTTTTATAGCTTCCTGAACTGTTTTTTTATTGTATTTGGTAAGTATTTCATTCGCATCCTTGCAATCGGGTAAGTGTGATACTTGCAAACATTTTTCAAACCCAATTCGCCTTGCAAGTTCATTTTTTAATTCAGTTCCTGGTGGATCATTATCTGTGAAAATATATACCTTATCCATAAAATCAAAAATATTCATGTAGTCATCAAGGTATTCTAAGTTCCTTCCCGATGCCCCATTAGGTACTGATACAACCGATTTAAATCCACATTCGTACAACGTCAATGTGTCTATTTCCCCCTCCACGATGCAACACGACTTCTGACCTTTCAGGCTGTCGATGTTGTAGAGAAGCAGTTCGGCATCCTTCGCCATCATGAAGTCTTTTTCGGCTACCGCCCTGAACTTGATGTTGATAAGTTTCCCGTCCCGAAAGTAGTTGAAGCAAATCGCATCGGTGTTATCCTTCCCCTTGGGCATCCATGTGGTGCATCCCGTCACCTTCATGTCGTTCAGAGTTTTCTCGCTTATACCCCTGTTGGCGAACACAGCTATCGCCTGCCGACTTAGATTATCGGTGCGTGGTGTAGGCTTTGTGTAAACCTTTTTTTCTCGCGGTGTATCCTCTGTAAATTCAATTCCGTAATGGTTCGCCAAATATCTGATAGATTCCATGTAGCCCCAATGCTTGTATTTCATCAGGAACTCAATCACATCGCCACCGGCATTACAACCAAAACATTTAAAATAATTGTCCCTGTTATTAAGTTTGAATGATGGCGTATTTTCATCATGGAAGGGGCATTTAGAAACTAAATCCTTTCCCGCACGCTTCATTTGTACATGAAGCGGAATAATATCGAAAACGTGCGCTTTCTGTTTTACTTCCAGTATGATTTCGGGGTTAATCATGGGTTATAGTTGCGGTTGATTAAGTGGGCTAAGTTCTGTATTTTGTTCGGGCAATCTGTTTTCGTCAGTCATCCAAACTGTATGCATTTTTTGCTTCCATGAAATAACCTTATTCCCTTTTGAATCACACCAATTAGCACAATTGTAATGAGTAAAGGCTCTACGGGCTAACGGTTCGGTAAATCCATTTTCTTTAAAATAGGCAATAACATCAAAAATTGTTGGTGGCGTAAATACTTTACTTTCCTTTACTTTACTTTCCTTTACTTTACTTTCCTTTACTTTACTTTCCTTTACTTTGTCTGCATTACGTAATGGTAACGTAATGCTTTCGTAATGCGTTACATTTTCTGTAAGTGATTGATTTTCACGCCATTGTGCAACCCTCTTTGCATTTTTTTCATTTTTAGATTTATATTTTCCTGCGTAGTTTAGTAATTGTTTGTTGAAAGTTTCACCATTGTTTGATGAAAGTAGCCCGATACTTTCCATAAACTTCCAGCATTTCTCCAACTTTTTACCAACATTTAATTGGGTTTTCAGTACAGAAGTTTTTAGGGGTTTTTCTTGATTTGCAAGCTTTTCTAATGTCGTAAAAAACAGACCAATCCCCTCATAGCCAAATTGCATATACAATTCGGTTATTTTTTCGTCTTGAAACGCATTACAGTCGTGCAGGAAATATTTCATCACAGCTATTTTGAAAGAAAAGAAATTGGGGGGCAGAGAATAGCGACAAACTCAAAAACACGTATGTTATACGCCCCCCAATGTACATTAAATGTTGTTAAGGAAATAACATACTTTTTAATTTTGTCGCTTTGTAAAAGTAGTTATTATTTTCCGATTATCCAAATTTATTTAAACAAATACTGCTGACTGAATTTAGCCATCCAGAGTTCGCGTTTGCACAGTTCGACCAATTCGTTTTTACGCTTAGTAACTGCCGCTGCACGTTTCGGAGTAGAACATTCCATCGCTAATCTTTCGGCTCGAATCAGCCTATGCGTGGCGTACATTATGCGTTCTAATGGGGTGGTCATATCAGTTTGGTAAATAAGTATATAGCTACCATCAGTTATTTAAAAAGTTCACGAGTGCCTGAAATGATGTTTATGACATCTTTAATCCGCATGTTACGTCTGTGTTTGTTAAAGAACGTTGGGTGAAGTCTGTAACGTCTATCCGCTTCGAGTGCCGCGAAATTAGCTTGGCACAGCTTCTTATACCGTTCATCTAAAGTGTTCAGATGTTCCACTACTTCCGGATGTGCATAACGCCATTCGCCGAACAGCAGGACTTCGTTAATTGGGGTATCTGCGTTCATGTTTGATTAGTTTCTTTTGATAAGCAATTGGGCGGCGGATTCAACCGTTTCCGTTAGTAATTGTTTGTCGGCATCAGGAACGCGGAATCTGATAATATTCAGGTTCTTAAACATACCGCCATCCTCAATAAATGGCACTCTATCGCCGATATACCGCAATTTGGGGATCTCGGTTATTATCGGCATGATTGTGAGTAGTTCGGAGCGATATGGCATAAACACAATCAGTTCAGCATAGTCGCAATTGTTGATAACGGAATTACTTACCAACTGCCAATAATATTGTTCCCCCTGTTTATGTTTATTGAACTTGCATGTTTCGTACTCGAATCCGAACCGTATCGCGTTCATGGCATCAATACCCGTCATCCCGCAAACCAAAGGCATAACAAGCCCATGAAACGAAGCTCTGGTAAAGGGGCATTTAGTGTCAAATACAGCCCTTTCTCCGTTGTTGTTGAATCCATCCGCACTACCTGCCCAATAATCGAATTTAGGGTGTATTGCGGTGATCTGCGATGTATATTCGTATGAGGTAGGGAGTAGTTCATGAACGAAAGGCTCTAAGGCGTTACCCCATTCTGTTGGTACTGCATCTGTTTCGCTCGATATTGGCAAGCCAAATCGGCGTTCCATGTTGCAATCGTAAATGTAGGACAATGCAGGTGCGCCAAAGTCTTTACCATTTTTTGCAAGTGTCATAAGGTCGGCAATGCCTGACGATGTGAAGTTGCCTATGCGAATTTCTAAGTTATTTATTGGCATTAGTTTTATTTTGTGCCGTCCGAATATCAGTTATTCGGACGGCTTTTAAAATTAATTTTCGATTAATCTGTATTCAATTTCTCCTGCGGTTACTATTGCTGTCCTGGCGATGAAATCTGCGGTAAACAGGTCAATAGCTTTGAAGTTCTAAATTTGGATTTTCTGAATTTTGCTAATGGTTATTTGTTTTTAAAAAGTGTTTGCAATTTTTTGAAACTGTTAGATTCTTTTTTGCTGATAATCCGTTGTGCGTCTGTTAACTCTGTGGGCGATAGGCTGTCTGTTTTCAGGTTAAGCAATTCGGACAAATCCTTCCAATCCTCGTCCGTTGGCTTCTCCCCGTAAAACTCTTTCGCAAAACTTGACATATCGGCGTTATACTGTATAGCGTCTTTTTGAATTTCACCACCGAAAACGCGACCTATTTTATCGTAAGCGTTTTTTTCTGCGTATGTTGCAGCAGCGGGTGCGGCTTTCATGACTGAATCGTTTTTTATTTTGCTTAAATCCGATGCGCTTGACCCACTATCAGTTTGAACAGCTACCGCACCAATGCCATCCATAAATAGTTCTTGCCCGGTCAACGGGTGCGTATAATGCAATCTTACCGTTACGCATATCGAATGAAACATTACCGCTTCGCGCAATATTTCTACCTTTACTATTCCGAATATCCGCTTTGCTATAAGGCGTTGTTTGTCGATGGGGATATATTTAAGCAGTTCTGATTTGCCATTTACTTTGACCTTGACAAATTCGTTTTCCTTCACCCAAGATGGCGGCGGTTCAAGGTTGAGCGCGATGTTCAGTACATCATTTTGGGCTGCTTTTTCGATATCGGTGGTCAATTCTGCCAATGTCGGCGGTTGCCATTTAGCTATTTCGTTTGCCATGATTTGTTAGTTTGGTTATTCATTATCAAAATCAGCCCGTGCATCGTCACGTAAATACTTTTCAAATGCTCGTTCCTGCTGCATCTCATAACGTGCATCATCAATGCGCAATGCTTCGATTGGCATAATATCCACATCAGGAACCGGTTTAAAAATGTCGTTGAACATGGTTTTGATTGACCGGAATTCTTTGGCGGCGTGGCGGCATTCCCAAGCAAATCCGTCATATATGCCGAACATCAGCGAATCGGTGTCGTGGTGGTCGCGCTTGATTTCCATTTCTTCGGCAAGTGCCAGCGTTGTGGCTATACGTGCATCCAGTACGCTGTTAAATAGTGTGATTTTTTCGTTCATAATTTTTGGTTGTTTTATTGTTGTGGAAAATGATTTCTAATACTTTAAGTCCGATTGTGGTGGCTACCATTGCGATGGATAATACCGCCAGTATCTTGAATGAAATCATGGTTCAAGATTTTTTAATTTTTCATTCAAATGATCAAGTTTAAGCTGGTAACCGGGGCGCAGGTCTGCCGGAATGAGGTTGGCATCCATGCGGCGGCTAATCATGCGTATTTCGGTTTCTATGGCAGAACGGAGGCTGATGGATTGACCGCCCTCATTAATCGCTTTCTGCGTCTTTTGGCTGAACGAATACTTTCCCTTGTACATTTTGGAAATTGATTTTGGAATTTTGGAAATTGATTTTGGAATTCTTTTTAGCTTGTTTTGGCTATTTGCTTGCCAGGCGCGTATTTCTCGGCCTCGGATAGAATGGCCTCGGCTAACGGGATGCTACCGATGTTTCCCGCCAGGTAGCGGTTAACGGTGGCAAGAGATACCTCGTTTCGGTATGCCCATCCTGTGCGCTGTGCCTGTGACCAATGAGGCGCAATTGCTTTTAGCCTTTCGGCAATGGTCTGCTTTCGGTTGTTTATCATGGTT
>Ga0214175_1000358_pt1 | contig 13309 bp, 15 predicted proteins | sample TroBogEpilimnion_17_FD_153013 | JGI IMG/M metagenome (GOLD analysis project Ga0214175, IMG submission 153013) | Freshwater microbial communities from Trout Bog Lake, WI - 09AUG2007 epilimnion | ecosystem: Environmental > Aquatic > Freshwater > Lake > Epilimnion/Euphotic zone | place: Trout Bog...
GCTGTGGTCCTCGGCATCTTCTGCTCGATTGAGCTCCGACGGTTGGCACCGCTCCTCGACGTCCGGGTCTTCGGCGTGCCGAGATTCACTGCCGGGGCCGCGTCGGTTGCCGTTGGATTCTTCTGCCTCTTTGGGTTCATCTTCTTGATCACGGAGTACTTCCAACTCGTGCGGGGCTACTCGACCTTGTCGGCGGGTGTGCACACCCTGCCCTTCGCCATCGCCACCGGTATTGCGACCCCCATTGGCGCCTTGCTCGCCATCAAGTTCGGAGCCCGTTTCGTCATCAGTGGCGGCCTCACGCTGTTCGCAGCCGGACTTCTCATCTGTGCAGTGATGCCGGTTGACGCGTCCTACTTCTCGGTGATCATCCCGTCGATGGTGCTCATGGCAGCGGGTCTCGGTTTCGTGACCGCACCGTCGACTGAAGCGGTGATGGGGAGCCTGCGGCCTGACCAAGTGGGCGCTGGGGCTGCGGTGTCGAACACCACTCGTGAACTCGGCGGAACGCTCGGCGTCGCCGTCCTCGGATCCGTCTTCGCGTCGGGATTCGCCACTCGGGCCATTGCTGCGCTCGCGGGGTCGGGAATTCCTGATGTCGCCGCGCACGTCGCCTCGCGATCGGTCGCCGCCTCGTTGGCGGTGGCCTCGCACGCACCGCAGGCACCGGTGGCGATCGCTGGAGTGGAGCACGCGTTCCTCATTGGACTGCACTGGGCCTGCTTCAGCGCAGCAGGGGTCGCCGTGGTTGGCGCACTCGTTGCGGTGACGCTGCTCCGAGGGACGGCATCGCACCAGAACGTCCTGCAGTAGGTCGAGGTGGCGCGATGTGCGAGAATGATGGAACACCGACTAGGAGGATTGCGATGTCCCGTCCATTCGTGAAGATCGCTGCGGGTCTCGCTGCAGTTGCCCTTCCATTGTCTGCCGTCACGGCCGTGGCCGGAGCGGCCGGTAACGGTGGGTATGGCGGCCTTGGTGCCATTAACAAGCAGAATTCGATTGCCAACGAAGTGCCGAGCGCCATCAAGACTGCTGGCAAGCTGCGCGTCGCTTCTGACGCCACCTACGCCCCCATGGAGTACCTCGCCCCCGATAACACGACCGTGATCGGCGTCGACGCCGACCTGGCCAAGGCGGTTGGCAAGGTACTCGGTCTCCCCGTACAGATCGACAACGTGACCTTCGACAGCATCATTCCGAAGCTGCAGTCGAACACCTACGACTTGGGCTTCTCATCCTTCACCGACACCATGGCTCGTGAGCACTCGGTCAACTTCGTGGACTACTTCTCTGCTGGGGAGTCCTTCTACATCAAGAAGGGTCACAAGGCGCTCTCGGGGAGCGGCCTGACCCAGCTGTGCGGCCTCACCGTCTCGGTGGAGGCAGGAACCACGGAAGAGTCCGATGCCAACTCGGCAATTGCCGCCTGCGCCAAGATCCACAAGACGGGCCCGACCGTTCGGTCCTTCAACGACCAGGCGACGGCCAATCTGGCCGTCTCGTCGGGTCAGGCTGATGTTGGCTTCGCCGACCAGCCCATCTCTGGCTACATCGTCGCCACCTCGAAGGGCGTGTTCGTGAACTCGGGCAAGCCCTTCGCCGCTGCGCCCTACGGCATTGCGGCGGGCAAGACCTACAGCGGCCTCGACAAGGCAGTCCTCGACGCCATGAAGTACCTCGTCACCAAGGGGTACTACTCCTCGATCCTCAAGTACTGGGGTCAGAGCTCGGGTGCTGTGAAGACCATCACGGAGAACAAGGCGATCTTCTAGTCGTTCTCGGTAGTCCGGCGGGCGGAGTACGGTGCATCTCGTGGATGCTCCGACTCCGCCCGTTTCGCATTCCGGCGAGGCTCGTACCGCGCCGCCGGCCCTCGACGTCGTTCCCGTCCGCCACGTCGGTCGATGGATCGCGAGCGGTGTCCTCCTCATCGTCGTGGCGATGTTCCTCCACACGCTGTTCTCCCACATTCCTCGAAACGGCAACCCACACGATTCTCGATTCGAGTGGAACGTCGTGGGGCACTACCTCTTCCAGTGGTCCATCGTCCACGGAGCGATCGTCACCCTGGAGATCACCGCGATCTCCATGGCAGCAGGTGTCCTCCTCGGCATCGTGCTGGCGTCGATGCGCTTGTCGGCCAATCGACAGCTGCGCTGGGTGAGCTGGTTCTACCTCTGGTTCTTCCGGGGGACGCCGGTCTACGTCCAGCTCATCTTCTGGTCGAACTTGGCCTGGATCTACCCCCGACTCTCGGTGGGCGTTCCCTTCGGGCCGTCGTTCTGGTCGATGGACACGAACTCGCTCATCACGAACTTGTTCCTCGTTGCTGTGATCGGTCTCTCGCTCAACGAAGCGGCCTACATGGCCGAGATCGTTCGAGCTGGGATCATCGCCGTTGACCACGGCCAGAGCGAAGCAGCCCAGGCCCTCGGGATGCGACGGGTGCAGACGCTCGTGCGCATCGTGTTGCCACAAGCCATGCGGGTCATCGTGCCGCCGACGGGGAATGAGACCATCTCCATGCTCAAGACCACCTCGCTCGTTGGTGCGGCGCTCGGTGGCGGGGGAGAGCTCTACCGTGCCGTGCAGAACATCTACGACCTCAACTACCTCATTCCGCCGCTGCTCATCGTTGGGTGCCTCTGGTACCTCGCGATGACGTCGGTGCTGTCGGTGGGGCAGTTCTACATTGAGCGCTACTACGGCCGAGGCATCGGCGTTGGACCTGCCCCGCTCACCTTGTCCCAGACCATTCGTCGGAGCCTCCGCCGCACGCAGCGTCCGCCGATGCCGGGAGCGCCGTCATGAGTGAACCCATGGTGAGAGCGGAGAACGTCCACAAGTCTTTCGGGCACTTGGAGGTGCTGAAGGGCATCGACTTGGAGGTGCGAGCGGGCGAGGTCGCCTGCCTGCTCGGACCATCGGGTTCGGGAAAGTCGACCTTCCTGCGGTGCATCAACCACCTAGAGAAGATCACCGCTGGACGCCTCTCGGTCGACGGCGAGCTCGTGGGCTACGAGGAGCGACGTGGGCGGCTGTATGAGTTGACCGAGCACCGAGTCTGCGCCAAGCGTGCCGAGATCGGCATGGTCTTCCAGCGGTTCAACCTCTTCCCGCACTTGACCGTGCTCGACAACGTGCTCATCGGTCCGAGAACGGTGAAGAAGGATCGGTCAGCGGCAACCGTCGATCGCGCCCGAGCCCTGCTCGATCGGGTGGGTTTGGCGGCCAAGGAATCGGTCTATCCGGGGCAACTCTCTGGTGGCCAACAGCAACGAGTGGCGATCGCTCGAGCGCTCTGCATGGAGCCGAAGCTCATGCTCTTCGACGAGCCCACCTCGGCGCTCGATCCCGAGCTCGTCGGTGAGGTCTTAGACGTCATGCGGCAACTCGCCGCTGATGGGATGACGATGGTCGTGGTCACCCATGAGATTGGATTCGCCCGTGAGGTGGGCGACACCGCGTACTTCATGGATGGTGGCGTCATCCTTGAATCGGGTGATCCACGCCAGGTGCTCGTCCAACCCACCCACCCGCGCCTGCAGGACTTCTTGTCGAAGGTGCTCTAGGGGTGCCGTGGCCCGCTGATCATGCCTCCAACGAGCACCTTCCCCTCGCGGGGATCAAGGTGCTCGATTGCTCTCGGGTCCTCGCTGGCCCCTTCGCCAGTCAGATCCTCGGTGACCTCGGTGCTGACGTGATCAAGGTGGAGCAACGCGAGACCGGAGATCCGGTCCGCCAACTCGGCCCCCCCTTCGTCGGCGATTCCGCCGCCTACTTCTTGGCCACCAACCGCAATCGACGGTCCATGGTCGCTGACTTCACGAGCGACGCTGATCGGTCGGTGATCGCCGAACTCGCGGCCGAAGCCGATGTCCTCATTGAGAACTTCCTGCCCCACCAAGCCGCAGCGTTCGGGTTCGACGAGTTGCGTGACGCGCTGCCGGGCCTCGTGTGGATCTCCGTGCGACCTGCTCGGACCGGTGGACCCCTCGCCAGCCAACCAGCCTTCGACCTCTTGGCCCAGGCGAGGTCGGGCATCATGGCGGTCACGGGCAGCGTGGGTGGACCACCAACCAAGGTTGGCGCGCCCATCGCCGACGTGCTCGCCGGCCTCTACGCAGCGGTGGCGGCACTCGCTGGGCTGCAGGCGACAGGGAGGCGAGGCGACAGGTTCCACGCCGAGGTGCCCCTCCTCGAGTCGGCGATCACCGGTCTCGTCAACCAGACGCAGAACGTCCTCGTGACCGGCCATGAGCCACGGCGACTCGGGAACGACCATCCATCGATCGCCCCCTATGGTCCCGTTGCCTGCAGCGACGGACCACTGCTCCTCGCCGTCGGCACCGAGCGACAGTACCGAGCGCTCCTCGGCGTGCTCGACGACGCAACCCTTCGCAGCGATCCCCGCTTCGCCACCAACGGTGATCGGGTGGAGCACCGTGATGCGCTGGCGCAGGTTCTCGACGGCATCTTCGGGTCAGCAACCCGAGCGCAGTGGATGGAGCTCCTCGGCCGAGCGGGAATTCCCTCGGCGCCGATCAATACGGTGGCAGAGGCGCTCAGTGACCCCCAGGTTCGCGACCACGGCCTCCTCGTCGACGCCACCTACGACGGCCAACCCGTCCGAATCGTCGGTTCGCCCATCACGATCAACGGCGCCGTCCTCCCGCTGCGGAGGATGCCGCCGGCACTCGGGGCGGACGATGCCGCCATTCGACGGGGGATTGAGGAGTGAGTCGACGACTCCCGACCGAACACCGCTTCGACGCCGGTGATGGCACCGCCGTTGCTGGGCTCATGGAGGGGGTGCTCACGCGTGGTGGATGGGTGAACCTGACTCCAGGTCTCGGCGAGGATTTGGCGCAGTTCGTGCCTGGGAAGGGGATCTTCTCGCTCCTCGCCGGCGCCCCGGCGAAGCCCTTCGCCGAGGTGAGCATCGTGCCCGGCAAGGTGTTCCAGATCGGCGTGCAGCACGGCCTCGGTCGCCTTGGGTTGGCGGGCCTTGCCGAGCGGGGATGTTCCCTTCCTGAGGGTTGGCGCCTCCTCCAAGACCACGCTCGTCGAGGCCTCATCGTCGCCCCAAGTGTCGACCCGCAGCACATTGCCCAGTGGGTCGTCGACGCACTGCGTGGCCTCTCGGCAATCCCGGCTCAAGCCACCTGGACTGCGATGGTCTTCAGCTCGTCGAAGCAACCTTCGTGAAGGGTTGACCATCGAGGCGATCGATGGTGGCGAACGCCTCAACGGGCTGTCGCCGGAGCTTGGTCGGTTGGTGCTCGGGGTAGCCGAGGGCGATGAGGCCGGCGATGGCGTGGTGGTCCTCCATGCCGATGAGCGGTCGAACGTCGGCTTCGACCCGGGCCAGCATCGTCGTGAGCACCCCGCCGAGGCCGTGGGCTCGAGCGGCGAGGAGGAGCGACCAGGCGAAGGGGTAGATCGACCCACCACCGACCATGGTGTAGCGGTCGAGGTCACGGTCGGTCGTGGCCAGACACCGGAGGTCGGCAACCAGCATGAGGAGCACTGGAGCGGTGTCTAAGTGCTCGGCGAAGCCGCCTGGTCCGGCTTGCAGTGCCGCAGCGAGGGCGGGCGCTTCAGCAATGGCGGCTGCTTCTGCCGCACGATTCGTGATGGGGGCGAACGCCGTGAGGCCAGCGGCCCCCATGGAGAGGTACTCGTACCAGGGGCCGAGGTAGAGGTCTCGCAGTTGAGCTCGCAGCGTGGGATCCTCCACGACGACCACTCGCCAGCCTTGGCGGTTTCCACCGTTTGGCGCGAACCGGGCAGTCTCGAGGAGGTCGTACACCGTGGAGGGATCGACCGGCTGGTCGGTGAAGGCCCGAACAGCGCCTGTGCTTCGAAGTCCGTCGAGGAGTTCCATGAACGTACCCTACGGGCGCGCTCGTTGTGGCAGGCTCACATCTGGGGAGGGGATCATGGAGAAGCTGATCTACGTGTGCTGGCTGCCAGAGGGCACGGCACCTGAGGCAGTTGGAGCAACCTTTCGAGGAACGGTGGCACCAGCGATCATCAACCTCGGCGTACACGGTCTCGAGCTGCACTTAGACGATGAGTTCGCCGATACCCGGGCACCGGTGCCTGCGCCAATCGATGAGCGTCTGCCGCAGGCGGTGGTGTCGGTGTGGGTCGACGCCTACGATTTCCGGGCCCCCGTTGAGGCGGTGATCGCAGCGGCGTGCGAGCGATTCGCTGGGTATCAAGTGGTGGAATCGCTCTACGGTGACTACGGCCGCAATCCGCACTCGAGCGCGAGGAACTGGGCTGATGGCGAGCGCTCGCCGGGCATCGTCACCATGGCGCTGTTCCCGAAGAAGCCGGGCATGGAGACCGAAGCGTTCTGGTCCTTCTGGCATGGGCACCAGAGCCCGATGTCCGAAGCCATCCAGCCCCGCTGCCGCTACGTGCGGAACTTGGTCGTTCGCCCCTTCACTGCAGGCGCGCCAGATTTCCAGGGCATCGTGGCTGAAGCATGGCCGTCCAAGGAGCACGTCGAAGACCCCATGTTGTTCTTCGAAGCGCACGGCGACAAGGACGTCCTCATGGCCAACATCACGACCATGATCGAGCACGGCCAGGCCTTCATGGACATGGAGCGACTCCGCAGCGTGACCATGAGCGAGTGGATCATGAAGACCATTGGGGGGAACTGATGCTGAGCCCAGCAGAACTTCGCGCTGCGCACGATCGATTCGTGGCCGTTGCTGGCGAGTGCGCCCGCACGCAGCAGTGGCGGGCATGGGCTGACCTGTTCAGCGACGACGCCACCTACGACGAGCACGTCTTCGGGCACTTCGAGGGACCAGACGAGATCTACCACTGGATCCAGCCCCTCATGTCGAGTTTCCCCAACTCAGAGATGCACGCCTTCCCGCACGAGTGGTGCGTCTTCGACGACGAGCGGAACTGGTCGATCTGTTGGATTCAGAATCGATTCGACGATCCTGGTGATGGGGTGGTCTACCAAGCACCCAACGTGACGGTGCTCCACTTCGGTCCCGATGGCAAGGTCACCCACGAAGAAGACGTCTACAACCCCATGACGTTCGCACCCATCGTGACAGCGTTCATGGAGGCCTACGCTGCCCACCACCCGAGCGAAGGGACGAGCGATGTCTGAGATCACCGTGCTGACGACCGACGTCCACCTAGTCAACGGGACCGTGACCGAGTCCGGCGCCACGATTGAACTCGCCGACCTCGAGCGGGTCACGGGATTCGTCCTCAAAGACGTTGGCCTGTGCAGTGGACCGACGTGCATCCCGCTGATGGGGCGAACCGTCGCCACGGGCGGGGTCGTCGACCTCGTGGCGCTGGCTGCAGTGCTCGGTCGCACCCTCGTGCTCGACGCCGCCACCGAGATGGTGGCCATGAGCGATGACGCACAGTTGCGGTCGCAGGTGCTCAACGACAAGGTGGCGCCAGCGGTGGTCCTGCCCGATCTCGACGGCACGCTCCACGCACTCTCAGACTCGCGTGGGCGAAAGACCCTCCTCGTGACCTTCGCCACCTGGTGCGGGTGTCGCTACGACCTGCCGGGTTGGCAGACGCTCCTCGATGAACTCGGTGCCGACAACCTCGCGATCTACGCCGTGGCCATCGATGAATTCCCAGAGAAGGTGCGGAAGTTCACCGGTGGCTACGAGGGGCCGGTGATGATCGACCGCCACCACGTGCTCTCTGAGGTCTTCGCCATGAGCAACGTGCCAACGGTCGTGTGGATCGACGCCGATGGCACCATTGCGCTGCCGAACTCCTTGGCGTTCGGTACCGATACCTTCGCCGAGTTCACCGGCGTCTCCTCGGGCCCACACTTAGATGCCGTTCGGGCGTGGGTGCGCACCGGCGAAGTCCCCGACGTTGCCAGCGAAGCCGTGTCCGACCTCTCGCCCGACGAAGTTCGCGCCCGCCTCCACTTCCGCATTGGTGCTGAGCTCGCTCGACGAGGCGATGCCGATGCAGCCCGTCGTCACTTCGATGTGGCGTCAGCCTTGGCGCCCTATGACTGGACGGTTCGCCGAGCAGCCATGCCGCTGTCGGGTCGCGATCCCTTCGGTCAAGAGTTCCTCGACCTCTACGACCAGTGGCAGAAGGACGGTGCCCCCTACCACGGGGTCACTGCACTCTGAGGCGTCAGGCGTCTCGCCGAACGGCGAAGAAGGTTCCCGCGCCCACGAGGACAACGGCGTAGAGGGCCATCGCGATCACGCCGTGCCACATCGACATCGACGTGGCCGACACCACTGGCTTCGACACCACGACGGTCTGCTGGATCTCCAAGGGCAAGAACTTCTGCAGGTGATCTCTGAAGGTGGTCGGCAGGAGCGCCACGATGAGGAACAGTGGGAACAGCACGCCCACGAAGGCTGAGATCGCCCCGGCGGTGTGGCGGATGAGGATGCCGAGCCCCAAGGTGAGGAGCGCCAAGGTCGTGAGGTAGCAGTCCGTGGCGAGGAGTCCAGCGATGACGCCGTGGCTTCCGAGGCTGAGCGTCGGTGGCTTCCCAATGTGCGTAGCGGGGAATTGCCCAATGAGCGTTGCCGCGTGGCCGGTGGCGAGGATCGCTTGGCCGAGGAAGAAGGAGAGCAGCTCGGCAACAGCAGCGGTGATGAAGATCACCGTGCCGAGCACGATTGCCTTCGCCGCCATGACCGTCGAGCGGTGGGGGATGGCGGCGAAGCTCGCTCGGATGGACCCTGTCGAGTACTCCGCACTCACGACCATGACGCCGAGGACGCCAAGTGCGAGTGATCCCATGGTCACGCCGGCCAGGCTGGCCGTCAGTGGGTCGAACCCGAAGACGTCTTCGGGGTGCTTGCCCCACTGGTTGACGGTGACGCCACAGAACAGGGCTGAGAATCCCACCATGATGATGGTGAAGATGCCGAGGCACCACACCGAACTGCGAACGGTGCGGAACTTCATCCACTCCGCCTTGATGGCGTCGACGAGCGAGTAGGACCCTTCGGGGATCGTTCGAGCCGATGGCGCCGGTGGTGGTGGCAGCAGGTTGGTGGTCATCGTGCGTCCTCAATCTGTCCGTGGTACTCGACGTCGTCACGGGTGAGTTCCATGAAGGCTTCCTCGAGGGACGCAACCATGGGGCTCAGCTCGTGCAGGGTGATGTTGCTGGCGGAGCACAGTTCGCCGACTCGATCGCTCACGACGTCGTAGACGATGAGGCCGTGCTCGTCGGCGGCGACCTGGAGGCCTTCGCCGGACAAGGTGGCGGACAGGCGATCGGCATCAGGCGTGCGAACGCGGACCCGCTGGCGGGAGTTGGTCGAGATGAATTCGTCCACGCTCATGGCCGCTTTCAGGCGACCTTGTCCAATGACGATCAGGTGATCGGCGGTGAGCGCCATCTCGGCCATGAGGTGACTGGAGACGAACACGGTCCGGCCTTCAGCTGCCAAGGATCGGAGGAAGGTGCGCACCCACACGATGCCTTCGGGGTCGAGCCCGTTGACTGGTTCATCGAAGAGCAGCACTTCGGGATCCCCGAGCATGGCTGCGGCGATGCCGAGTCGCTGCCCCATGCCGAGCGAGAACCCTCCAGTTCGCTTCTTGGCCGTCTCCTCGAGACCAACCAAGCGGAGGACTTCGTTCACGCGAGAGGTTGGGATTCGGTTGGCGACCGCCAAGGTGCGGAGGTGGTTGTAGGCGGTTCGGCCAGGGTGGATCGAGCGAGCTTCGAGCAGTGCCCCCACCTCTCGAAGCGGCCAGCGAGCGTCTCGGTAGGGCTTGCCGCCAATGGTGGCGGTGCCTGAGGTCGGGTGGTCGAGGCCCAAGATCATCCGCATGGTCGTGGACTTTCCTGAACCATTCGGTCCAAGGAATCCCGTCACGCTGCCACGGGCGACGCTGAAGGAGAGGTCGTTGACCGCCACCTTGGTGCCGTAGCGCTTCGTGAGGTTGGTCACGTCGATCACGGCACCCTCAACTTTCCCCAATGACGGTAGGGCAAATCCCCACGAATCACTTGAATCTTCATCCTATCGGCGTACGGTGAGGAACAGGTAAGGCGACGTCGTTGCCACCGAGAAGGAGGAGCGCAATGCGTGGAATCTCCACCGCACCGTTTCGGTTGCATGCCCTCGTCAACTTGAACCACCCCAATCACTTCCTGCAGTGGGGATGGCTCTCGATCTCCCGATCGAACGCCATCGTCGTTGGCCTGATGGTGGTGACGTTCATGGCAGCAGTTGCCATTCCGTTCCCCGGACACGGCGACGCAGATCAGGAAGAGGTTCGATGACGAGCACGCCGAACGCCACGAACTGGACCGGAGCGCTCCGACGCAGCGCCGAGCGGGCGCTGCCACCCGAGAAGTTGCTCCCTGAATCCCAGCCGTCCTACGTCGCCTCGTGGATCTACGTCTTCGGCGCATTGACGATGGCAGCGCTCGGCATCATCATCGCCACCGGGTTCGTCCTCGCCATCATGGGGCCGACCTGGTGGCACCACTCGAGCACGGGCCACTTCATCAACTCGATGCACCTGTGGTCGGTGGAGTTGTTCTTCGCCTTCATGGTGATCCACCTCTGGGGCAAGTTCTTCATGGCGGCGTGGCGAGGCAATCGGGTCTTGACCTGGGCGAGTGGCGTGGTGACCTTCGTGATCTCGATCGCCACCGCGTTCACCGGTTACCTGTCTCAGACCAACTACGACTCGCAGTGGATCGCTACGCAGGCCAAGGACGGCATCAACTCCACCGGTGGTGGAGCGCTCTTCAACGTCCTCAACTTCGGGCAGATGTTGATGTGGCACATCACCTTGCTGCCCCTCGGTGTCGGCATCCTCGTGGTGCTCCACGTGCTCCTCGTTCGACACCGGGGTGTCGTTCCTCCATTCGCCGAGACGAAGGATGGCGTCAAGTGACCAAGGCCCCAAAGCGATTCAATCCCGACCGAGACGTCGCCCCGTGGACCGGACCAATGCGCCGCTACGACATCGCCAAGGAGGTCACCATCTGCTTCCTCGTGGTGGCTCTGCTCACCGTGGGGCTCGCGGTGGTGTTCTCCTCCCCTGACGACAAGGCCGTGACCCTCCAGCAGTGGGCGAGCGCAACGCCGGTTGACTTCGCGACCACCGCAATTGCCGAACTCGATGGAACCTCGGGAACTGCTGGATATGGCGGCCCCTACAACACCGCCAGTCCAGGCCAATCCATCCTCGGCGTCTCCCCGTCGACGATCATCGGCGTCCACATCCCCGTCGACGCCGCCAAGGACTTCGTGCTCTCGCCGGTTGCGGCGTTGCCCGATGATCCCCTGGCCCAACAGGCACTGCGGAGCTACCGCAGCGCCACCTCAACCCAGCGCGCCACCTGGGACGCTGCCTACGAGACGGCGATTGCCAGCCAGGCGGCGTCGTATCGAGATGGACACCTCGTCGTGCCGTTGGGGAACTACGGACCTGTTGGCGTGATCGTCAACGCGCTCACCCAGATGGCGCGTTCGGGGGCGCTCGACGCCACGATGCTCACCGAGCAACGGTTCTTCTCGACGGACTTCACGAAGCCGCTGCTGTTCCTCAGCGACGGGAACTACCTCGCCAACAAGGCGGCGATCGATCACCTCCAAGGTGACCAATGGGGAATGATGAACGAGACCGGCAGCTGGCCAGGTCAGGCGTGGCTCTGGCTCTACACCATGTGGTACCAAGTTCCTGGGCTGTCGACGTCACCGAACGCCGACCTCCAGGTCTGGGCGATCATGATGGTGTTGACCGTGGTGCTCGCCTGTATTCCGCTCATTCCGGGTCTTCGCTCCATTCCGAGGTGGACGCGGGTCTACCGACTCATCTGGCGAGCGCACTACGCAGCGAAGCCCTAGGGCATCCACCGTTCCTCGTGCACGAGTGCCGGCATCTTCGAGGTCGGTGGGTGCTGCCGCACCGCGGATTCACCCGACGGGTCTCGCCGTAGAGTGGTCACCGAGGAGGTCGTGGCATGTTTGGACTGCACAAGAAGACCGAAATGGTGACCGAAGCCGATGCGATGCCGGGTCGGGCCACACCTATCGTTCCGAGTCGTCCGCACCTCGTGTTGGGGACACCGATGACGCCTCCCTTCGCAGAAGGGCTCGAGGTGAGCTACGTGGCCATGGGCTGTTTCTGGGGTGCTGAGCGCGCCTTTTGGACGCTGCCTGGTGTCGTGACGACTGCCGTGGGTTACGCCGGCGGTTTCACCGAGAACCCCACCTACGAAGAGGTCTGTTCCGGTCGCACGGGCCACGCCGAAGTGGTGCTCATCGTGAGCGACCCCTCGGTGATTTCCTACGCCTCGTTGCTCTCGACGTTCTTCGAGAACCACGATCCGACCCAAGGGATGCGTCAAGGTAACGACATTGGCACCCAGTACCGCTCGGCGATCTACGCCACGAGCGACGAGCAGCTGGCGATGGCGACCAAGGCCGCGGCTGCGTTCAACGATCGCCTCAGCGCAGCTGGACTCGGGCAGGTGACGACGGAGATCGCTCCGGCATCGGCTTTCTACTACGCCGAGGACTACCACCAGCAGTACTTGGCTGCGAACCCCAACGGCTACTGCGGACTCGGTGGCACTGGGGTGAGCTGTCCCATCGGCGTCTTCGCCGAGTAGATCAGACGAAGCGGTAGATCGCCTGCAGGCGAGCCTCTGCCTCGACGACCATGCTCCGCACGAGGTCGCCAGCGGGAATCAGTTCGTCGATCGCTCCCACTGCCTGACCTGCTGGGTAGCCCTCACGATCAGGGTCCACACCATCGGTCTCTGGTCCGCCGCCGAGGTGGAAGGTGCCGTTGCCGAAGGAGATCCCGAGCTGCTCAGGGAAGGGCCGGAGCTCTTCTGGGTGGGCTTCGAAGTGTGCGGTCGTGGCGTTCTTGAGGACGCGCATGGTCTTCCCCGAGAACGCTCGAGAGATTGCGGTACCGTCTTCGGCGGTGGCGAGAATCCGTTCCTTGAAGTGGGGGAGTCCTCGCGCTTCGGGGGTGGCGATGAAGCGCGTCCCAATCCATACGCCATCGGCGCCGAGGGCCAGTGCTGCAGCCAAACCCCGCCCGTCGAAGATGCCTCCAGCGGCGACCACGGGAACTTGGCCGTTCACGACGTCGACCACCATGGGCACGAGGGGCATGGTCGCGACCGTGCCCGTGTGGCCACCGGCTTCAGTGCCCTGGACGATGATGACGTCGCACCCGGCATCGAGCGCTCGCCGCGCGTGGTCGACCTTGCCGCACATCGAACCGACGAGCACGTTGTTGGCATGGCAGAGGTCGACGACTTCTGCGGGGACGCCGA
>Ga0214175_1000360_pt1 | contig 13247 bp, 14 predicted proteins | sample TroBogEpilimnion_17_FD_153013 | JGI IMG/M metagenome (GOLD analysis project Ga0214175, IMG submission 153013) | Freshwater microbial communities from Trout Bog Lake, WI - 09AUG2007 epilimnion | ecosystem: Environmental > Aquatic > Freshwater > Lake > Epilimnion/Euphotic zone | place: Trout Bog...
GGGCTCAACGAAAAGGGCAGACAGTCCGCTCGTGCAGAAGGCCATCATCTTAAGGCCCCTACGAAGGATTCAAGCAATCCTCGCCATGATAATTTTAGGGCAAGAATGTGCGGGATGAAGGAAAAACTTACATCCGCAAAAACAGCCCATGATCCAAACAGCAGAATCAATCTCGCTTTGAAAAAATGGGGCGTTAAGTGCTGATATGAAAGAGAAACCCTTCTGGGAGAAATCTCTCCCCAAGGATCATCACACAAAGCACTTGTCTCACAAGCAAGAGCAAAGTGCTAAAGCACGGGCGAGGGCCGCCGGTCGGCCATACCCGAACTTGGTCGACAACGCCGCTGCGGCACGGAAAAAAGGTAAGTAATCATGTCCACGATCAACCAAACCGGCGTGACTTGGGATTCAATCACGAAAAATGGCAAATATGAGCCGTTTGAGTTGGAAGCATCTCGCGGCCAAATCACCAACCACTCCGTTGTGAGCATATTTGGTTATCAAGCGGCGATCCCGACATCGGGTTTTATCCCAGTTTGGGAAAACGCGACGGCCTATTCTTACCCCGCATCCGCAATCACGATGACGCTTTTGAGCTCATCTTCGTCCGATGCTGGCGTGTCCGTTCTGATCAACGGTCTTGATGCAAATTATCTTCCAATTTCTGAAACCATCACGTTCACTGCCGGTAACTATACTGGCGTGAACACGACCAATAGCTATCTCCGCATCAACAACATGTCTGTGACGGCTGTCCCGTCTTCTGGCTCGGCCAACGCTGGCATTATCAAGTTGCAAGACACCGGGAAAACGGTCACCTACGCTCAAATCAACGTCGGCATCGGTCGCACACAGGCTGCCATTTACACTGTTCCGGCAAGCGGCACGTTCTATTTGAAGCGGACGCAGGCCTTCACCAACATGGTATATACAAGCGGCAACTATGGCACATACCGCACATGGACCGTGAATACTGCCGGTGTGAACGCTTTGGTCACGCAGCGCCCGTTCGTCGCAAACTTTGTGAGCGAGCGTTGGTATCCCAACGTCTATGCTCCAAAAACGGACATCCAATGGCAAATGTCGGCCACTGGCGCGGCATATGCTGCGGGTTTTGCGGCTGAAGGCATTTTGATCACAAGCGACACCGCAACATCGTTCTGATGAGGAGCCGTTATGACCACGAGCGGCACCTACACCTTTAATCCGTCTCTCGGCGAGCTTGTGCTTTATGCGTACAATCTCTGCGAGGTCAGAAACACGGCCATCACCCAAGAGCACATGGAAGCCTCTCGCATGGCAACCAACATGTTGCTCGCGACGTGGTCAAACCGTGGCGTGAACCTGTGGGCTGTCGATCTCCAGCAAGTCACGTTCAATCAGACGCCAACAATCCTGACCGTTACAGGTAACGGGGCTACGACAACGCTCACATACGCAACGCCCAACACGCCGGTTTATACGGTCGGGAGCCAAATCACGGTGTCGGGGACCACGGTCGTCGATGGCGTACAGACTGTCACAGCGTCAAAGAATGGTTCTGTGTCATTTGCGTCCTCTTACAATGGCTCGGCGACAGGCGGCACGATTTCGTCTCAGACGCCTGCAGGCACATATTCGGTCGACCCGAGCACCGTGGTCATCCTTGATTCCTATGTGACGACGACGCAGTCAAATTCGCAGCCGATCGACCGCATCATTCTGCCTGTCTCGCGCACGGAATACGCATCGTATCCAAATAAACAGCAAACCGGCTTTCCGACGGTGTTCTGGTTCGACCGTCTTAACGATCCGTCGCGCTCGACCGGCTCTCCCGGCCCTTCGGTCACGCTTTGGCCGGTGCCAGATGGCACTTCATCGCAATATCTGAAGTATTATCGCGTCCGCCAGATCCAAGACAGCGGCTTCACAAACGGCCAAACTGTCGAGATCCCGTATCTTTGGATGGAAGCCTATGCCTATGGCTTGGCGCAGCGCCTTTCATTGATCTGGAAACCTGAAAAAGCGATGATTTTGAAACAATTCGCAGACGAAGCGTATATGATTGCTGCCGATCAAAACGTCGAAACGGCGCAGCAATACATTTCGCCGCAAATTCAGGGGTACTTCAGGTGAGGGCGACAGGCCGCGCATCAGTATCGAGTAGAAACCCGCGCGCTTTTGGTATCTGCGATCGCTGCGGTTTCCTATACAATCACGACCGTCTTCAATGGCAATTTGATTACGCGGGCGCTGGCCTCATCAATAAACGCATTTTGGTTTGCGATCCATGTTTGGATGTCCCTCAAAACCAATTAAGGTCGATTATCCTGCCTGCGGATCCTGTGCCGATCGAAAACCCGCGCGTTCAAGACTATCAATTTGCTGAAACGACTACGATTGCCGTGTCTCAAGGCGCGCAAACGGACCCCACAACCGGCATCCCAATCTATCCGACTGTCAGTTTGGTCACCGAAGACGGCCAATCAATTACGACGCAGCCTATAGGGCAGCCAGTCGGGCTTGATCAGAGCGCTGTTATGCCGCTCAACAACCAAACGGCATATCGTGTGGCGCTTCCGCTTTTGTCCGTGATCTCAAGCGGGAATAACACAATTAACGTGACATGCTCGGCACCGCATGGGCTAACAACAAATGCCCAAATCGCCGTTGAAGGGCTGTCGAATAATGCTGCAAATGGCTTTTATAGTGTCATCGTAACCTCTGCTACGGCGTTCACTTATCAAACGAACAGTGCTATACCTGCAGGCGGCTTGTTGCAAAGCACCACGCTTATGGTGACCGCACTGGTCGGGCTGCCTTATGGCTACACTCAGATACCTCAAACTGGGCCTGCGACATGAGCAACATCACAATCACGAACCTCCCAGTTCTGACCAGCCTTAGCGGCACTTCACTTCTCAATGTCGTGCAGTCCGGCACGTCGTATGCTGTCAGCGCCCAGCAAATCGCTAATCTTAACGCGAATAGCGGTACCGTGACATCGATCACGGCACAGGCACCACTGTCTGGCGGCACAATCACGACAACCGGCACAATTGGCCTGAACACAAACAGCGTCAGCAATTCATATCTCTCCACGATGGCCGCAAATACCATCAAAGGAAACAATTCAGGCAGCGCGGCACAGCCGCAAGATTTGACCGTCGCGCAGACGATGCTTTTGCTTGGCGCTGCGCCGCTTAATTCACCTGCGTTTACTGGAAATCCAACCGCGCCGACGCCGTCTTCTTCTGACAATAGCGTATCAATTGCGACGACGGCCTATGTTCAGGCTCAAGGGTATGTCCCGAACACTGTGTCTATTCTTGCTGGCACGGGGTTAACCGGTGGCGGTACGCTCGCCGCAACGCGCACATTGAGCCTCGCGCCAATCTCATCAAACTACATTTTGGCGAATGCGACCGGATCATCCAATCCGCCGACCGGCACAACGCTTTCGGCCATTCTTGATGGGTCGATCAGCGCTGTTCAAGGCACATTGCTTTATCGCGGTGCATCCAATTGGACGGCTTTGGGACCCGGAACATCTGGACAAGTTCTTCAGTCCGGTGGCGCGGGGGCAAATCCGTCATGGTTAACGGTTACCGGCACGGGCACCGTCACAAGTGTAGGAACAGGCACCGGATTAACCGGAGGCCCGATCACAACTACCGGCACAATTAGTCTTGCCAATACGACTGTATCGGCAGGCTCATATGGTTCCGCGTCTACTGTTGGGACATTTACGGTAAATGCTCAAGGCCAATTGACGGCGGCAAATAACGCCTCAATTTCTATTTCTGGCGGCCAAATCACGTCGGGAACCGTTGCGGTCGCATATGGCGGCACAGGCATCAATTCGTTTGGAACGGGCGTTGCAACTGCATTGGGCCAAAACGTAACCGGCTCAGGCGGCATTGTCCTTGCCACGTCGCCCACGCTTGTCACGCCGACACTCGGCGCTGCATCTGCCACCAGCGTTGCGATGACGACCGGCACAATCTCGACCGCGCCATCAGGCGGAACCGATATCGTTAATAAAACCTATGTCGATTCTGTCGTCAGTGGGAACAACTATCACGCCGCTTGCGAATACGCGACGACGGCAGACCTCGGCACGGTGACGTATAACAACGGATCGTCGGGCGTCGGGGCAACGATTACCAAGACATCGCCATTTGCGACGCTCGCCATTGACGGCGGCAACCCATCGGTTGGTCAGCGCATCCTCGTCAAGAACGAAACCAGCGGCCAATATAACGGCATCTACACGGTCACGAGCGTTGGTTCAGGCTCTGTCGGCTGGGTTTTGACCCGTGCGACCGATTACGATCAAACCGGCACTGGACAGAATGAAGTCGCGCCGGGCGATACGACGTTCATCCTTAACGGGACAGTCAACGCTAATACCCAGTGGGTGCAGACAACGGACGCGCCAATTACAATTGGCACGACGCCTCTGACATTTGTGCAAATCGGTGGGTCAACGTCTTACACCGCTGGCACGGGCCTCACGCTTACGGGAAATACGTTCAGCATCACAAACACGGCTGTCACTGCCGGTTCTTATGGCTCTGGGTCATCTGTCGGCACATTCACGGTCAATGCTCAGGGCCAGTTGACGGCGGCGTCCAGCACGTCGATTGCCATCGCTGGCTCGCAGATCACGTCCGGCTCGGTCGGTGCGACGGTCGGCGGCACAGGGCAAACGGCAGTCGCAACTGGCGATTTGCTTTATGGGTCCGGTACCAACACTTGGTCCCGCCTTGCAGCAGGGACGAACGGCTACGTCCTCACATTGGCTGGCGGCGTCCCAACTTGGGCGGCGTCAACCGGCGGCGTCACGTCATTCTCGGCTGGCACGACGGGCCTCACGCCATCGACCGGAACGACCGGCGCAATCACGCTCGCTGGCACACTTGCGATTGCGAATGGCGGCACCGGCATCACGTCATTCGGCACGGGCGTTCAGACCGCTCTTGGGCAGAATGTCACCGGTTCGGGCAGTATTGTTCTGGCGACGTCGCCATCAATTTCCTCGCCAACATTGACCACGCCAACGGTCAGCGGCAACACGACGAACACGGGAACGGCCAGCCGCTTCTTGGCTGACTTCACCAATTCCACGGTCACGAACCGTTTGGCGTTTCAAACCAGCACATCTAACAGCACGACCGGCATTTATGCGTTGCCGAGCGGCACGGCGACTGCTGCTTCATGGCAAGCGACCAACGCAGCCGACCCGACGAACGCATCAAAAGTTTTGATTGCGACGAATGGCACGACCGATGTGCAATTAGTGTCTGGCATCAACGGTACAGGCACGTATCTGCCGCTGTCGTTCTGGACAAATGGCACGGGTCAATTTGTCATCAACACATCTGGCGCATTGGGTATTGGCCCGACAGCAACGGCGTCATACGGCACCGCTGGTCAGGCACTGGTGTCCGGCGGGTCGTCAGCGCAACCAACGTGGACAACGATTACAGGCGGCGCGACAGGCGGCGGCACGGACGCGATCTTCTGGAACAATGGCCAGACCGTCAATTCGTCGTATAGCATCCCGTCAAACACCAACGCTGGCACGTTCGGGCCTGTTACAATTGCAAGCGGCGCAACCGTGACCGTTCCTTCTTCATCAACATGGACTGTGGTGTGATATGAGTGCAATAGTTCTTAACGGTTCAACGTCAGGACAAATCACTATTCAGCCACCTGCTATTGCGGGAACGAATACGCTTACGCTTCCTGCCGCTACGGGAACGGTGGCTTTGGCATCGCAAGTTTTGACATGGCAATCTGTTCAGACATCCAATTTCACGGCGGTGGCTGGGAATGCGTATCCGGTCAACACCACGTCTAACACTGTCACCGTGACCCTTCCCGCTTCTCCAAGTGCAGGCAATCAGATTACGATTGTTGACTATGCGGGGACGGCAGGAGCCAATGCAATTACCATCAATCCAAACGGAAATAAAATTCAAGGAGGCACATCAAATGTTGCAATTACGACAAATAGACAATCATTGAATTTTGTATATATCGATTCAACGCAAGGCTGGGTTTCTTATTCGCAGCAATATGTAGCTGCGGGGTCTTATTCAATTGATTATCTCATTATTGCTGGCGGCGGCGCGGGCGGCGGAGCAAACGCAAACAGTGGCGGTGGCGGCGGCGCGGGCGGCGTAATTAGCGGGAGTACAGTTGTTCTTTCAAACAGCTCCTATACCATTGTTGTCGGCGCGGGTGGAACACAATCGTCTGGGTCGGCGGGCGGTTCGGGAGGAAATTCTTCAATTTCGTCTTTGAATTTGGTGACTGCCGTCGGTGGCGGAGGCGGCGGAGGCGGTTCAGGCGGAAGTAATGGCGTCTCAGGCGGTTCTGGCGGCGGGGGTTCGCAATCAGGAACCGGAGGAAGCGCAACATCAAACCAAGGATACGCCGGAGGCGCGGCGGCTAGCCAATATGTTTCTGGCGGAGGCGGCGGCGCTGGAGGAACAGGTGCGGCAGGTTCGGGAAATAACGGCGGTCTTGGCGGCGCAGGAACAAGCTTATTTTCTGTATGGGGGGCCGCAACATCAACTGGGCAAAATGTTAGCGGGACTTATTATTACGCTGGTGGCGGGGGCGGGGTAAGTTCTTCCGGCGGTCGCGATCCTAACACTGGGGGCAATGGTGGGGGCGGAAATGGCGGCACATCTGGCGACCAATCCAGTAGCACCGCCGGAACTGCAAACACAGGCGGCGGCGGGGGCGGCGTTGGCTCAGGCGGCACAAGTAACGGAACAAACGGTGGTTCAGGTATTGTGATTATCCGTTACCAAAGTGCATCGCAAAAGGGTTCCGGTGGAACGGTCACATCATCCGGTGGGTATTATTATCACACATTTACCTCCTCTGGGAGTTACACAGCATGACCGCAACGCTCAAAACCACAAATATTCAAGAACCGTCATCTTCAACGGTTAATCTTGCATTGAACACATCGGGCGGCGTCACCGTTGGGCAAAATCTTTCGGTCACTGGAACCGCATCCATTACTGGAACTGCGTCTATTACTGGAGCGGCAACTTTTTCCGCTTCTCCAATTTTGAATGGTTCTTCATCTGGCTCGATCACATTTGCTGCTCCCGCAGTCGCTGGAACGAATACGATCACGCTTCCAGCAGGGACAGGCACGGTTGCGGTGCAGGGTGTTTCTACGAATTTGGTTCTTGGGTCTGTTGCCGCTACAACATCTGGCACATCTTTTTCGTTTACTGGTTTGCCGTCATATATTCGTAGAATTACATTTAGCTTTAACCAAGTCGGCACCAGCGGCACAAGCAACACAATAGTTCAAATGGGAACTTCAGGCGGGTTTATTACGTCTGGTTATATTTCCACCATTGCACAAGCTGCATCTAGCTTTAACGGCACAGCAAACGTTGCTGGTAGCGGTTTTGTTGTACAAAATATGGCGACCGCAAGTCGCCCATTAAGCGGCCAGTTAGTAATTACGCTTATTGATCCAACCAACAATATTTGGGCTTACACGTCAACGGTTGTGTGGGGCAATAGCAACTGGATTGTTTGGGCGGCAGGAAGTGTCACATTATCTGGCACACTGACCCAAGTAAAGTTGACAACAGCTAATGGTACGGATTCGTTTAATAGCGGTTCGGTCAACATCCTTTACGAGTGAGATAACCCATGACGATCACACTGTCAGGTCAGAACGGCGAAACCCCAGCCCAATGGACAACAGCCACACGCCCTTCATCGCCAAATTCAGGGCAGTATGGGTTTAACACCACGCTCAATGCGTTGGAGTATTACAATGGCTCGTCATGGGTTGGAAGCAGTGGCCTGTTAACTGCTGCGGTTCAAACCTCCAATTTCACTGCATCGGCAGGGTACATTTATCCGGTCAATACCACGTCTGGCGCAATTACTGTCACTCTTCCAGCATCTCCATCCGCTGGCAATCAGATTACAATTGTTGATTATGCGGGGACTGCTGCGACGAACAATATTGGCATTGCCCCGAATGGAAACAAAATCCAAGGATTTGCAATTAATTATGTAATTTCTACTAACAGACAGTCATTAAACCTTGTCTATATTGATTCAACACAAGGCTGGGTTTCTTACTCGCAGCAATATGCAGCGGCAATTCCTCAATCATATTCAGCATCGTATTTAATTGTCGCTGGCGGCGGGGGTGGCGGAGCCACTGCGACTGCGGGCGGTGGAGGGGCCGGTGGCTTATTATCTGGCACAACAACATTAAGCATAGGGACCGTATATACTGCGACTGTTGGAGGAGGTGGCGCGACAAATACAAGTGGCAGTAATTCCTCCTTTGCAGCTTTAACGGCAGCCGTTGGAGGAGGTTATGGGTCAGGTAATGCAGGAACCGCTGGCACAGGGGGTGGCTCTGGCGGCGGTGGTTGCGCTGGCGGCGGAGGCGGTTCTGGAACATCAGGACAAGGTAATTCGGGTGGCACCGGCAATTCAAGTGGTCCTAATTACGGCGGCGGCGGCGGGGGTGGCGCGGGCGCAGTTGGCGGAAATGGCAGCAATGTCGGCGGCAACGGAGGCGCTGGGTCATCGTCTTCTATTACAGGCTCCTCTGTAACTTACGCAGGGGGTGGCGGCGGGGGCGCTAATGGCGCGTCAGGCGGTTCTGGTGGCGCTGGTGGCGGCGGCAGTGGTAACGGTGGCAGTGGAACCGCAAACACAGGCGGCGGCGGGGGCGGAGCCAACGGGTCAGGCGGGGGAGCCGGAAGCGGCGGTTCTGGCGTTATTATTCTGTCCGTGCCAACAGCAAACTATACCGGAACTACGACAGGTTCTCCTACCGTAACCACATCTGGTAGCAACACCATTATCAAATTTACTTCTTCAGGGAGTTACACAGCATGAGCCATTTTGCAAAAGTCGTTGACGGAAAAGTCGTTCAGGTCATCGTGGCCGAGCAAGATTTTTTCACTCATTTTGTTGACTCATCACCGGGTCAATGGATTCAAACGTCATACAATACTCATGGCAATCAGCACCCAGAAGGTCGGCCATTGCGCGGCAACTATGCCGGTATTGGGCATACCTACGATGCAGCGCATGATGTCTTTTATGCGCCTCAGCCATATCCGTCTTGGGCATTGAACCAGACGACGTGGCTTTGGGAGGCACCCGTTCCATATCCTACCGATGGTAAAATTTATCATTGGGATGAAGCCACGAAAAATTGGGTAGCATCATGACCTCGCACGACAACAACAATCTTATGATTGACACTGCTGTTGCCGCAGCCTCTTTGACGCTCCCTTGGTGGGCGCAAATTCTTGGCGAATGGGTCGGTCTTTTCATTTCTGTCCTGTGGCTGGCTCTTTTAGCAATTCGTATTAGTCTTGCTCTTCGTGAATGGTTTAGGGGCTGATCATGTCAACGACAACCAATACCGGCCTTAATCAGCCAGCATACAACCAGACTTCGCCAACGTGGGATCAGCCGTTGAATTACAACGAGGCGATCCTCGATGCCGTTCTTGGCAACACGACTTCAATTGCGCTGACAAACGCAAACGTCACTTTGACCGGGCCAGCCTCTTCCGGCTCGCTCGGCCAGACGCAAGCGATGCGCATCACGCTGACAGGCACGATCTCGGCCAACATCACGATCACGATCCCGACTGGCATCAGTGGCCGCTGGATCATCTTCAACAACACATCCGGCGCATACACGGTCACGATCGCATCCGGCGGCGGCGGAACGACTGTCGCGGCCCCGCAAGGCTACAACATCACGGTCTATTCTGACGGCACGAATATCCGCCTCGACAACGATGGCCTTCTGACCGGCGCTCAAGCCTTCACAAGCGTTGCCACAAACACGATCACGGCCCCGAGCGGCACATTAGCGGTGACCGGCAACATTTCCCCCACTGGCCGCATCACGCCCCGCGTGAGCGTCACCAACGCGCCCTCGTCGCCCTTTGCTTGGAACAGCAACAGCTACGATGAAATCGTTCTGACCGGCATCGCCAACAGCCTGACGATCAGCGCTGATTCAGGGTCGCCGGTTCAGGGCCAGACAGTCGTGTTCCGGTTGAAGGATGCGGGCACATCGCAGACACTGACTTGGACGCAATCAGGAACGGGATCGTTCCGTCAGGTCGGCGCGTTCCTGCCTGCTGCGACAACGGCGAACAAGACGAGCTATATTGGCGCGATCTACAATTCCACCGATGGCTATTGGGACGTCGTGGCTGTCACGACGCAAACATAATGATCCTGCCTCACGTCCCCAAAAGTCAATGGATGACGCGGTCTCAGGCGCAACCCAAGACGCATCTTGGGCATGAGAACCATACGCGCTTTCGGATCACCGCACGGCTGAACGACGGTCACCCTGTCTGGACTGGGTGGTTTGACGACCGCGACGACGCGGATGCGTTTCTTTATGCAATCGCGACCGACACGCTGCATATTCAGCCAGCCTTGTGGTCGTTGCCGGTGCCAATGTGGACGCCCGGCATGGGCGAACAGCTCTCGTACTATTTTGCGACCGTCACTTATCTGACCAATACAAGTCAGACGTCATACACGACGCCATTGGACTGGTCGCCGAAAAACAACATTGAATGCATTGCCGGTGGCGGCGGTGGGGGCTGCGGCCAGCAAAGCAACAATGGCGGTAACGGCGGCGGCGGCGGAGCGTATTCCAGCGGGCCAGCTTTGTCCGTCGGGCCAAATAGCACTGTTTCACTCAACATCGGTGCGGCAGGGGTTGCTATCAATCAAAGCGGCGGTGCGGGGACGAGCGGCGGCGGCACATGGTTCAATGGCTCGACGCTTGCCAACTCGTCTGTCGGCGCTCAGGGCGGCTTCGGCGGCGGCTCGGGGACAGGCTCGCCTGATTTTACTTATGGCGGACAGGCATCCGCTGGAATTGGTTCGACGCTTTATTCAGGCGGCAATGGCGGACGACATGGATATGGCGGCGGCGGTGGCGGTGGCGCAGCCGGACCAAATGGCGCGGGCGGCAATGGAACCAGCTCAAACGGTGCGACCGGCGGCAATGGCGGTCAAGGCGACAACGGCTATGGCGGCACAGGCGGCGGCCAAAACCAAGGTGGCTCTGCCGGTACGGAATACACCAACTCGCTCGGCTGCGGTGGTGGCGGCGGCGGTGGTGGCGGCGATTCAGGCCAAAGCGCTGGTTCTACTGCCGGTAACTATGGCGCTGGCGGGGGTGCCGGTGGCCAATCGACAAGCGGCTGGTATAATGGCGGCAATGGGACGCAAGGCTTTATGGTTTTGACTTACACTCCGGGCACAGCGGGGTTCTTTTCGTTGTTTAGGAGGTAATCGTGCAATTCACTTGGTCATACCCGCAATTCATTGTGAAGCCGCAAGAAGGCGATTTGCAAAATGTCGTTGTCGGCATCAATTGGGTATGCACCGGCACCGATGGCGCAAACACATCTTCTGCATCCGGTTCGGTGAAATTGGGCGACCCTAATCCTGCCGAATTTATCCCGTATCAAGACATCACGCAGGAGATGGCTGCAAACTGGGTGGCTTCTTTGATCAGCGTACCCGGCGTCGAGGCACAAATTGCGGCACAAATTGCCGTTCTGTCTCCAGCCCCGATTCAACCGCAAAATCCACCGTTCTGGGTAGGTGACTAATGGACCCGTTTACCGTATTGGCTGGTGCCACTGCTATCTATAACGGGTTGAAGTCTGCCGTCAGCGCGGGCGAAGACGTCGTCGACACCGCACATCGAGTTGGCCACTTGATGTCTGAGGTCGCCAAGGTCGTTCAACTTGTGTCGATGCCGCGCAAGAAGAAGATATTTCAGTCGCAGGCTGAGTTTGAAGCGCAGGCGATGAAACTCTATGCCGCCAAAGACAAGGCCAAACAAATGGCGGCAGAGGCAAAGAATATGTTTGTCGCCATGCATGGGGTCGCGGCATGGGACAATGTCCAGCGCAAGGTTATTGAGTTGCGGAAAGAAGCCGCGAGACAGGCTAAGGAAGAGTATGAACAGGCGATGGAAACCCGTCGCGACGTGATCATGGTGTCGAGCATTGTGGGCGGCCTTCTGGTGGTCATGGCTGGCCTCGGCATCTGGTTGTCATTAACGCACTAATAGGGGATCAAAATGGACCTTTTGAAATCATTCGGCCCGCTGCTTGGGTCAATCGCGCCAACAATTGCGACCGCTCTCGGCGGCCCCGTCGCTGGCATGGCTGTCAGGGCTATCTCGGGCGCTTTGTTCGGCCATGAGAATGGCACTGAAGACGACATTATGGCAGCCTTGGCAAATCCCAATGGCGACCAGCTTGCCGCTCTCAAAAAAATCGACGCTGACTTTAAGGTTCAGATGAAGTCGCTCGACATCGATCTCGAACGCATTTCAGAGGCCGATCGCGATTCGGCCCGCAACATGGAAATCCAGACACGCGACTGGATCCCCCGCGTTCTTGCGGTTGGCGTCACGCTCGGGTTTTTCGGCATCGTGGGCTACATCCTGCATTATGGCTTGCCACCGACCGGCGGCGAAGCGCTTTTGATGCTGATCGGAACGCTCGGCACGGCGTGGACAAGCGTTATGGGATTCTATTTTGGGTCTTCGGCTGGTTCAAAGCAGAAGACGGATGCTCTGACGGCGGCGCTCGGCAATGGAAAATAATTTTGAACAGTGCTTTGCCCTCGTTCTGCGGAATGAAGGTGGCTACGTCGACAACCCGCACGATCCGGGTGGGGCAACTAATCTCGGCTGCACCAAGGACACTTGGGAGGCGTGGGTCGGCCATCCTGTGACCAAGGACGACATTAGGGCGCTTACTCCGAATGACGTCATGCCGCTTTACAAGGCAAAGTATTGGGACACCGTTAAAGGCGACGATTTGCCATATGGAGTGGATTATGCGGTCTTTGATTTTGCCATCAATTCGGGGCCGTCGCGGGCCGCCAAAGCCCTTCAGCAGGTACTCAATGTGGCAGCAGACGGACAAATCGGCCCCGCCACGCTTGCTGCTCTTGAAACGGCAAACCCTCGCGATGTTGCAACGCAAGTCTGTGACGCCCGATTAGCCTTTTTGCAAAGCCTTCCAACCTATAGTATGTTTGGCGCGGGGTGGTCGCGTCGGGTTCTTGAGGTCGAGACCGAAGCGTTCAAGATGGTAGGGTAACCATGTCACTGACTTATTCCACCTACGTCCAGCAGATCGCCACGATGGCCGTGGTGCCGGTCACCGACCCCAATTTCACGAT
>Ga0214175_1000366_pt1 | contig 13171 bp, 8 predicted proteins | sample TroBogEpilimnion_17_FD_153013 | JGI IMG/M metagenome (GOLD analysis project Ga0214175, IMG submission 153013) | Freshwater microbial communities from Trout Bog Lake, WI - 09AUG2007 epilimnion | ecosystem: Environmental > Aquatic > Freshwater > Lake > Epilimnion/Euphotic zone | place: Trout Bog...
CTCACGCAGCAGATTGACGATTTCTACCACCACACGCAACTGCACCTTGAGCACACGGTCTTTAGCCCTGAGTGGTGGGTTGAGAACAGCCGCAAGAACCAGGCGGCGCACGACCTGTCGCACAAGTACGAGACGGGTCAACTCAAGATTCCGACCGAGCCGATTGCGGGACAACCGCAGGTCGGTCCTCAGATCCCCGGCCAACCCCTCATGCCTCAAGTCAGTGGGCGGTTTGGAACGATGGCGCTTGTTGAGGGTGCCAACCCGAACGATGTTGCTCGAGGGGCCAAGAGTTTCCTCAAGTGGGTCAACCAAGAGTTTGACAACTTGCAGCATCTCAACCGTGCGGTCCACCTTGCTTACCAGAAGGAAGGTTGGGCTGGCGTTGGCAGGATGCTTGCACCTGGGATGCTTGCCGCTGGGCTGACGTTCCTTGCTCCCGAGGGCACGCCTTTCTTCGGTGAGGCCGCAGCCGCATCTGCCGAGAGCATGGTCGGTGAGGCTGGCGCAGGTGCCGCCGAAGCAACTGCTGAGGCTGGCGCGGGTGCCGCCGAAGCAACTGCTGAGGCCGGTGGGATCGGCGCACGAGCAGCCAACGCGTTCAAGGCTCCGAGCAACCTGACCGCTGAGACAAACGCCGAGGGTGCAGCCGCAGCCGCTACCGCCCCCGCTCGCGCTGGTGAGACGCTTGCCAACCAGACGCTCGGACGTGCCGCCGCTATCCCCAAGGCAGGGATGCGTGCGCTCAACACGCTGACCACGTCGCCACGCCTGCTTGCGTTTCAGCTTGGCCCGCAAATGTACGCCAACATTTCTTCCAGGCTGCACCTTGATCCGTCGTACTCAAAGATCTGGGACCAGACCATTCAGGCAAACGGGATGCTGACGTTCGGTCAGGATCTCTCTAAGGCACTTGGCATGGGCAAGAACTCTCCCATCTCCGGTGCCGCTGATGCAATCGTGTCACTTGCCGAGGTACCGATGATGGCAGGTCGAGCCGGTGCCATCGAGCGTGAGGCAGCAGACAGGACGCTTGCCGCCAACACCGCCGACCAGGTTCGCACGATGTTCAGGTCGTCGCCTCGCTACCGCAGGGCGCTGCGTGACATCGTCAAGATTGTCAAAGATGCTCCGACAAAAGAGCAGGCAGTCGGTGACATCACGTCCCTCTACGGAAACTTTGCTCGTGGAGTGTTCTCCGACCCGGCCATCCGAGACGAAGTGCTCAAGTCGGCAACCTCGCCCGAGGAACTGAGCAAGGCGCTTGAGGACATCGCTTCTCTGCATGACATGAAACAGATCTTTCAACTGCCGACGATGGGCATTTACGGGATGCTCAAGCAGCTCAAGAACAGCGACGGCAAGATCCCAAGCATGTTCAACCACTACTTTGCTCAGGCACCGTTCATGACCAGCGCCGAAGGTCGAGCCTCCAAGGTTCTGCCAAACGAGTTGGTGTGGGGCGATGCCAAGTCTGCTGACATGGTCGCTCAACTGCTTCGCTCCAAGGGGATTCCAGCCTCCCGAGCCAACCTTGTCATCGGTGACCTTCTCCACTCCGCCAGCCCGCAAGAGTTCCGCAACATCTCCGCCAACGCTATTGCCGCTCACGGTGACGGGATCATCACCAAGCGCATGTTCCAAGAAGCGTTTAGAAACGCTAAGGGCGAAATGCTCAAGGGCGATGCAGCCCTCTTCCGCAAGCTCACCAAGGGTGGCGAGATCAACTCGCTCGGCAATGTCGTCTCGGCCAAGCTGACCAAGGAAGAGATCGCACGGGCCGAGGCGATCTTGCAGGCGGTACCAACTGGCAAAGACGCACCGTTGCGTCAAGCCTATGACGTGATGCGCCATGAGTGGAACAACCTAGTCAAGACGCAACTCGGTGGAGCATGGGGAACTCCCGATGCGTACGGAATGAGGATTGACGGCTCCGCCATCACTGGTGGCGCAATCACCGATGCCCAGCGTGGGTTCATGTCGCTGCCACGTTTCCAAGACTTTGACAAGATGATGAGCGAGTTTTGGAAGTCCAACAAGGACGCGTTCTCGCCCAGTGCATCGTTCAGAAACGCCTTCGCTCGTCGGGCGCTCAACGGCAACGCTCACATCAACCGTTGGCTCAACGAAATGTTCTTCAAGCCCCTTGCCCTCGCCACGCCTGGTTGGGCCATGCGAGTCTCCGTTTCCGAAGCGGCGCTCAACATCGCTCGGCAGGGACCGGGCAACTACGTCGCCGGTCGAGTCGGCAACCGCCTTGAGACGAACCTTTCCAAGATCGGCGCCAAGGGTGAAACGATTGTTGAACGCAGGGTTGCCGTTCTAAATAACGAAGCCAATCAAATCGCCAAGGAAATGAAAGCAATCCGAGATGACGCAGCTAAACGAGCTGGCACATTTGATGCAGCTCAATCTGAGGCGTACAAAACTCAAGACAGTTACGTTGCCTTGCAAAACAAACTTGAACGCAAATGGCGCAATGCAACAACAAATGTCTTTGGTGTGAAAGTTCCACTTCGCAAGTTTGATTATCCGCCTGAGTTGTCAAAGACCCCCGAAGAATACGCTTTGACGTTTGCAGACGGCAAAGGAAAATTAAAAATTGCTGAATACACCAAAGCGAGAGAACGGTGGCGTAACGAATACGCAGGTGATCCTGTCCCCGCACGTCCTACTGGGATCACATCTGGTGAACAAAAACTCATCAACAAACTGGTTGATTTGCAAACCGACATTGAACATGCGGCAGCGAATCTTCCACAGAACGCTGAAACAAGCAAAACGCTCGGTGATTTGAGAGCGCGATTTGACGCGTTGCGTTACGAAGCTCAAATGACGCGTAGCGGTGAAGCGGCTGGTTCTACTCGGCTTGGGGCAAGTTCATCGGCAAACAAAGATTTTTCACATGCCTACAACGAGACGGCGCAAGAAATTAGCAAGACGCTGCTCAAGGACGGCTACAAGGTTGACATGAAAACCCGAGAGGCCATCGCACTCTTCATGCGTGGCTTTCGTGTTGGCTTTGATCGTGCGCTGCTCAAGGGTTTGGACAAGGAGTACGTTGCCAACGCAGCCGTGCGCCTTGCCTACCGTCACGGTGCCTACCTGCCAGATGCCGTGGACGCCCGACACGGGCACATCGGAGCCACCGACGTTGACATGCCCTCAACCATGTCGTCCAAGGATGTCAACATCATCACCGAGAAGAAGAACTTTGGTGACTCGTTTGGCGCTAGGTCGCAAGGGACCGAGGGGCACCTTACGGGTTGGCAGCATGGCGCGCTCACCTACTCCACCGCACCAATCGTCGGGCGACCGATGGCACAAGCGTACAAAGAGCTGTACGACTCGGGCTTGCGAGGCGTGGAACTCCACGATGCAGCGGTTGAGAAGGCAACGTCCATCATCAACGGTCTTGACCCTCGTGAGGCAACGCAGTTTGATCGCTTCCACAACATTGACCCCAAGCACGATGCTGAAAAGGGTTCTCTCAATCCGAAGGCAGATGCCGTTGCATCATGGGCGGAGAACCTCGTTTCTGGCCTTGAGGGTGTGGTTGGATCACAGTCAGGGTTTGTCAACGAGCGTCTGTTGAACGACATTGCCAACGATCAGGTTGTAACTGGCGTTCAGAACTTTGGCGGCACTTACGGCGTTGACAAGGATGGCAAGAAGCTCGGCACGTTGCAGATCCCGGATTCGACGGCGTTCCGTGATGTCACGTTCAAGCAGGGTAAGAACGGCCCGTTTGCAGCGTTCACGTCTGCCATGCACAACAAGATGCTTGGCCCGATGGTCAACAACCTCGTTCGCAAGCCGGTCTACATCGTGGAGTTTGCCACCGAGCGCAAGGCGCTTGAGAGCCAGGTCGCCAAGGGCATCCTCACCGCCGACCAAGCTGACGTGCTGGCTGAGACGTACGCAGCGCAGAACATGGTGCGGTTCATTCACAACCCTGCCGACAAGACGCACTTTGAAGAGATGATGCGTACGGCAGCCCCGTTCTACTTTGCACAGAACCAGGCGTTCCGTCGCATGGGTCGTCTGTTCTCCACCAACCCCGGAGCGTTTCTGCAATACATGGACGCCATGATGGGCATTGTGAACTGGACGAACAACGTCACGTCGCAGAACGGCATCGGCCTGCTCAACATCCCGAGCATTGCCATGTGGGGAATCGGATGGACGGCGTCTATCTCTTCGCTACAGTCAATGGACCCCCTTGCCGCTGGTGAAGGTGCGCCCAACAAGATCCCCCCTGTCAACGTCTTGACCGATGCCCTCACCCCCAAGTTTGGTCCGGCCATCACCATCCCGACAATCTTGCTCAACGCTGTCGCCCCGAGCCTGCAAGACAACAAGGCAACGGCCAAAGCGACACATTTCATTGAGGGACCGATCACTGGCACCGAGAACGTCACACAGCAATTGGGTGGCGTCATCATGCCGAACTCCCTTGTTCGCAACGTCACGGGCATGATCTTGGGTTCTGGTGCGTTTGGGTTGATGAAGCCGCAGGACATCCTTGGCTACGCCAACACCTACAACCAAGCCAAGATTGAGGCGTTCAAGTCTATCGTCACACCGGCATCTGAACAGTATTGGAACTCCCTGCCCAAGAACATGCCGCAAGACAAGAAGATTGGCAAACTCACTCAGTGGGTTGCCAATCGGTTCTTCAAGAACGGTGCTGGCCCCGGCTCCCTGCAAGACACCTGGGATCGAGCCAACAACCGAGCCATGCTGATCTATTCAACCAAGCTTGCCCTCGGCGCTGGTTCTCCCGTCTCCATCGGCGTCGGCAGATACCAGAAGAACAAGTTTGACGACATCGTCAACGCTGAGGCCAAGAAGAACGGTGGCGATTACCTCAAGGGCCTCGAAGCAGCGGAGCGTGACTACCCGTACTTCTTTGCAGGATTCGTCAGCAGCTCGCAAACAAGTACGGGACAGTATGTTCCACAAACCAAGGCAATCGGTGATTTCATCACTACGCACCACAGCCTTGTTGCCGACCACCCGTACGGTGCGCTTGCCTATGGTCCGTCTAACATCTTTGACGCTGGCAAGTTTGACGAGACGACCCACCAGAAGCTCGTTGCCGCTGGCCTTCGCACGCAGGACACCCCCGATGCGTTTGCCAATGCAGTTCAGATCATGCTTGGCAACATCACCTACTACAACACGATCAAGCCGCTGTACGAGCAGTATCGACAGGGCAACAAGAGCGCAGCGTACAAATGGAAAACGCAGGTTGAGACTCAGTACGGTGTCCTCAACGATCCGTGGTGGCAGCACTTCAACCCTCACGAATCGTACATGAATGCAATGCGTGGTGTCTCGGACATCCAAGCCATCATGCAGATGCCAGAGTACCGCAACGATCCTCGCAACGCTGTTTACCAAAACATTATGACCAAGGGCATCCCAATATTGATGCAATACAAAGCAGAGATTTCTAGCGGCAAGTATTCGGCGCAGAGCGTCTCTAACTGGTGGAACGGCGTGATGGATCAGGTGGTGCAAAACTACCCAGATGCCAAGGCGGGCATTGACGGAATCTTTAGGAGCCTCGGATGACAGACACCATGACGGCGAACGAGCCAGAGCCACAGGCGCCACCAGCCCCCGACATTCCTCCCATGCCATCAGCGCCAAGTCCTGCCCCCGACCAAGAGACTCCTGCTGAGGACAAGACTGAGCCAACCGAAGAAGCTCCGCCGACCGAAGGCGCACCAACGGAAGCGCCGCCCACCACGCCTCCTGCCCCCGCCGAGGAAGAGAAGGTTGGTGGTGCCGAGGGCAAGATTCAGAAGATTGCCGATGACTTTGTCATCCCGATCTCCGATGAGGCTCGTGCAGCATGGGCCAAGGACCCCGAGGGCTACGCCGAGTACGCCAAGCAGGTAGCCACCGGCCTGTACCCCACCTTCGCTCCGCAGATCAACATGGGCATGACGGTCAAGGTGCTGCTTGATCCCTACGTTGAGATCGCACAACAGGTTCTTGGCGAGCAGATGGGCGAGCCAAACTGGTCAGATCCCAAGTGGGCAAAAGCACTTGACGGTGGCATCGACCCCAAGATGGGACGCCCGATCCCCATGCCCCTCGCAGACTGGAAGGCTTACCTCATGTCGGAACCATCGCACGGCTGGGACAAGACTCCCCAAGCCAATGCTCTTGTCCACTCGTTCGGTCAGCAGATGAACGCAGCTTTCAACGGGGGTGAACAGTAATGGTAGACATCAACTACGGCAACCCGAATCCGAGCAATAGCAGCGGTATCGGTTATCGAGTGGGCGTTGGTGGCTTGCTTCCCGGCAACCCCGATACTTACGGCTCCACGCTGACAGAAGCAATGACAAAGATTGCCCACCTTCCCGGTGGACTGGAAAACTTTGGCATCATCTACGAGAAGATTACTGGGCACAGCGCATCCAGTCTGGCTTATGCCCAACAAGAAGTGGGTAAGTTTCTTGAGAAAGCCCATCAAGCCGGTTACTCGTTGTCGGACTACCAAGCCAACCCCGGTGGGACGGGCCTTGGTGCCACCAAAGCCAAGGCAGCGGCAAAGGGACCAGGACCGGGAACCGCTCAGTCCGACCCCAGCGCCTTTCTCGGTTCTGGCGTCTACAACAACATCTCGTACGGCCCGACCACCGTTGACACCAATGCAGCCAACGAGATCTCGGCGTTCACCACGCTTCGAGACACCTACCTTGAGCCGTGGGGATTGGGAAGTCTGGCAGACCAGGCGTGGTCAATGATCTCCGACCCCGGCAACCACGCTGGCATCGGTGACTTGCTTGCATGGGTTCGTGGCACCAACGAATACAAGGCACGGTTCCCCGGTCTGGCCGAGCGTACGGCACTTGGCTACCCACCCATCTCCGAGGCGCAGTACCTCAACGAGCAGAACATCATCTCCGGTGCCATGCGCTACTACGGCATCCCGACCAGCTTTGCCACCACGCAGGAGATTGGGACGCTCATCGCCAACAACGTGAGTTCCAGCGAGGTGACCGACCGACTTAAGAACGGTTACGAGCTGGCGATGAAGGCACCAGCAGAAGTGCGTCAACTCTTGCACGATTACTACGGTGTCAACACCGGCCAACTCGCCGCCTACTACCTCAACCCTGCCCACACCGTTGAAGAGTTGTCACGCCAGACTCAGGGCGCTCTCATCGGCAACGAGTCCATCGCATCTGGCTTTGGGCGCATTGACAAGGGCACGGCAACTCAGTTGGCAGCGCAGGAGATGACCTCCCCGACCTCAATGGACCTCAACTACTTCCGTCAGGGCTTTGCCAAACTCGCTCCCCTCAAGCCTCTTGAGACGGCGATGGTCGGTCAGCGTGGTCAGGCGACGGCGAGCCAGAAGGCGATCCTCGGTGAACAGTTCGCTGGCCTCAACCAGTCGCAGGGCACCACGGCAGCCAGCAACAAGGGCGCTGTCCAGTTGGCTGAGCAGGCCCGAGTCGCAGGTCTGGCCGGTGGTGGTGGGTTCGTCCAAAGTGCCAAGGGCGCTGTTGGTATCGGATCTGCTACCACCGAGGGCCAAAGTGGACGCAGCGCGTAGCACAATCTGATACACTTACCCTCAGTGGAGCTTTGGCCGGTCGGTGACCGTGAGCTAAGGCCGCTGCCCGGTAGGGGTCGGCATCCCTGCTGTGTAGATGCCAGCAATGCACACCAACCTTCCGTATTCGTACCTCCGATGGATACGCGTAACTGATGGAGAGACCAACATGAGTGAGTCCGACGAGTTCCTTTCTGATGAGGACAATGGCCTCGACCCCAACATCCGAGCAGAACTTCGGAAGTCACGGGAGCGAGCGAGGGAAGCAGAGACTGCCAAGGCAGAACTTGAAGCCCTCAAGCGTGATCTAGCGTTCACGAAGGCCGGAGTCCCCGAGACTGGCGTAGGCGCTCTTCTCCGCAAGGCGTACGATGGAGACACCGACCCCGACGCAATCCGCAAGGCTGCTGAGGAATACGGGATCACCGGAGCAAGCCACCAGGAGCAGAACGGCGAGCTGGATGAGGTCCGTGAGGAACTTGAGCGTCACCGGAACATCGCTGGTGCCACTGGTACGAACCAGTCGGGGCCAAGCAAGGAGCAGGAGCTTCTCGCAGCGATCCAAGGTGCTGCCAACAAGGACGAACTGATGGCGGTCATTGACAGTCTTGGCAACGATGCCGGACTGTTCTCTCCCGCTATGCGCTGATCCATCGGGCAATGTCCTAGGAGGACAAACCGATGGCTGCTATTGCCTACACGACCAACACGGGTAACCTGGCTCTTGCTCAGGCTGCCTACGACCGGCTGGCGCGTTTCGCGCTTCGCCCTGAGCTTTACTTCGACAATGTTGCCGATGTGAAGCCGACCAACCAGTCCATGCCTGGTGCATCGGTCACGTTCCCGATCATCTCGGACCTTGCCATCGCATCGTCCCCGCTGACCGAGTCCAGCGATGTCACTCCGGTTGCGATGTCCGAGTCCAACATCACGGTGACGCTCGCTGAGTACGGTAACGCCGTTCTCACGACCGCCGCTCTGCGTGGTGAGTCGTACGTCGAGATCGACCCCATCGTCGCCAACGTCATCGGCTACAACGCTGGCGTGAGCATCGACGAGGTCGCTCGTGACACCCTCAAGGCTGGCACCAACGTCGCCTACTCCAACGGCAAGACCTCCCGTGTGAACATCGCTTCCACTGACGGCCTGCTGTCGGCTGACATCCGTGCGGCCAAGGCTCGCCTCCGCAGCCAGAACGTCCCGACCTTCGGTGGCTACTACACGGCCTACATCCACCCGAACGTCGCGTACGACTTCACCGCTGAGACTGGTGCAACCGGATGGCGCGTGCCTCACGACTACGCGCAGCCTGGTGAGATCTGGGGCGGCGAGCTGGGTGCCTTCGAGGGCTTCCGGTTCATCGAGACGCCTCGCTCGCCAGTGTTCCAGGGTTCGGGTTCGTCCACTGGAACCGTTGGTGCCAACGTGTTCGCCACCCTCTGCGTCGGGCGTCAGTCGCTCGCAAAGGCGTGGAGCATGGTTGATGGCAACACCGAGCAGCCGCACGTCGTTCCCGGTCCGATCACCGACTTCCTCCGTCGGTTCGTGCCGTGGGGCTGGTACTGGCTGGGTGGCTACTCCATCTACCGTCAGGCTGCCGTGCAGCGCATCGAGTCCGGCTCGAGCCTCGCCTACAGCGACCCGACGATCGACCAGTAGTAACTAGGGACGGGACGGAGTCATCGTGAGCTTCCAAGGCCAGTGTGCCCACTGTGGATCGTTTGATCTCATGGCTGGGCAGGACATGTACCAATGTCTCAAGTGTGGCTACCACACGACTGCCGAGGGAACCACGGTGGCTCCGCCCACCCCTAGTGAGATGCCGTCCTGGTTTGGGCGGCGCAACATCGACGGCGATCAGTACGACAGTCAGGAGTCCTAAATGGGCGTCTCATCCCCGACGGGGAATGGCGAGAAGCGTGGCATGGAGTGGGCCGGTCAGCCCGGTACTCCTGCGTACACTTCCCGCCCAGCGTTCGCCAAGGCGAACAGCGACAGTGCCAAGTTCACCGGCATCCGTGGTCACCAGAACGACCGTGCTGCCGATGGTTCCACCGACATGAAGGCGAGTCCGATCCGATGAGTGGCTACACCCGCACAGGAAGCACCCCCGTGATGTCCAAGGAGGACATGAGCGGGCACATGAACTACGACTACACCCACCCCAACGTGATTCAGACTTCGGCCAAGCCCGGTGGTCTGCGTGGTGTGGAGACGAACACGGCTCGTGGCGTCATGCTCCCGGTCGTCATCCAAGATGTCACTGGCGAGCCTCACGGGACCGTCACCGTTCCCGACCCCGGCGCTCCCATGCCGTTCAAGGTGCGTGAGGGCTGATGATGCGTAACGATCAGACCGACACCTGCCACGGCACTTGTGAGGCAGACTGCTCTGTCTGCAATGCCATCTACGAGCCGAACTTCAAGCCGGTTGATGTCCGTATGACGATGATGGGCGCACCAGACCCCAAGCTCGTTGGCACCGGAGATCCGGGTAGCAACACCTACCGATAGGAGCGTTCGTGGCCCGTTTGCGGTTTGACGCAGTACGAGGCGAGCTGAGTGCTTCGATCGGGACAACCGACACGGTCATCACTTCTCCTGGCCTGTCACGTCTTGGTACTGTCTCGTCGCCAGATGTAGCACTGGTCTGCATCTACGCGACCGACAACAACGGGAACATCACCAACGCCGAGAACGTATACGTCACGTCGCACGTTGCTGCATCTGCCATAGCAACGGTCACTCGTGCTGGTGACGGCACCACAGCGCAAGCTTGGTCATCTGGCACCGCATGGACCCACGGGTTCGGCGTGGCTGACGTGGCTGACGTTGAGTCACTCACCACCGCCGAGACTGCCCGCGCCGAGGCCGCTGAGACATCTCTTGCAGGTTCCATCACTGGTGTCCAAACAAACCTGACAGCGGAGGTCACTCGGGCCACCACCGCTGAGGCTGCCCTCGCCCCCATCGACAACCCGACGTTCACCACCAAGATCACCACGCCCGCTGTATCGGTCACGGGCTTCACTGGCGCTACCACCCCCACTCGCTACGTCGGAGGCGTGAGCGGCGCTGCACCGTCCACTGGGGTCTACCAGACCGGCGACTACGTCATTGACGTGACTGGTGAAGTTTGGATTTGTACATCTGGTGGAACTCCTGGCGCGTGGACAAACGTGTCGGGTTCCTCTCTCTGGTTCAACGTGCTCACCTACGGTGCCGTGGGCAATGGCACCACCGATGACACCGTTGCCATCCAGTCAGCAGCCGACGCCGCCTCCGCTGTGGGCGGGACGCTCTACTTCCCTGCCGGTTACACGTTCATCGTCTCTGGTGGTCATAACGGCATTAATTCCAACCACGTTGGAATGATCGGGTTCTCGGGCAAGGTTCACGTCTTTATTGAGACGGGGGCCACCGTTCAAGTTGCATCTACGAACGGCTTGTTCACGTCTATTTTCTACGGCAAACTTAGAAACTCCCCCACCGGACCCCTTATTGACTACTCCGGCACCGTGTTTGAGGGTGGCGGGACCATTGACAGCAACTCGCTCCCCAATGTTTCTAACAACATCTTCCCCATTGGAGGCATTACCCCCGTTAGTTTGTCAACAACCGTTGGGTCAACAACCGCCACCTTTACTGGCGCTGGAACCGTTGGACTCGTTCCGCCAATGTATGTTGGTAATTCGGTTACAGGCAGTTCAATTCCGTCCGGCACAACTATTGCCGCGATTTCTTATCCGACCTCGGGCGATTACACTAACGGTACGATTACGCTCAGTGCTGCTGCTACCGCTACGACCTCGACCACGGCTGGTGCTTCCACAAACCAAGGTGGTCTTCCTTGTAAGGCCATTCAAGGGTTTAACGTCGGCTCCAACATCGTCATCCGAGACCTTCGGTTCACCAACGGCGACAACATTTGGTTCATCACGTTCTCGTCTGACAGCAACGGCGCACTCAGTAACGTCGTGGTGGAGAACTGCCAATTCGACAACATCGGAAATCCGGGCAGCACTGGCACCACTTACTCAAAGCACGACCACTCATCCATCTATATCGACGCCATTGGCTCAACAGTCCGTGACTGCACTTGGTGGCAAGGTGCTCCGGGTGCGTCATCGTTCGTCACCAACTACGGTGCCCGTACCGCTATTGAGTTGCACGGTTCCAACCAGCATTGCTACAACAACACCACGCACGGGATGCAGTGGCTTGGGAACCTCGTCGCATCTAGTGTGGCCTACGAAGCGCCTGAGTATTCCTCGTCACTAATCACCGCCGCTAGTAGTAACGGCAACGGCACGGTTACTTACACCGTTGCCTCGCATAATTTCGTCGTCGGTCAGCCCGTCGCCATCTTTGGCGTCACCGAGACTGGTTCCACGGGTTCGTACAACACGACCAATTACGTCACGGCCCAAACGTCCACGACGGTCACAGTCACGAACTCAACGACCAACACCTACACACCCCCCTCCTCATTGACTCCGCCCGCCAGCAGCAACGGCACCATTGCAGCGATCCGCATGTGCAACGGAGCCAACTGGCACGACAATCAGGCGTACCACGCCAAGGTTGGCATCGACATCGTGCCCTACGCCGGGAGCACCACGGGCACAGGCGTCGGCCTCCGTGACATCAACATCCACGACAACGTCATTACCATCGACATGACGATCTGGAACCTCAACACTGGCGCTGGCACCGACCTCGGTGGTATTCGCTACCTGAACTCGTCCAGTCTCGCCAGATCGTGTGGTCCGGTTGAGAACATTTCCATCCAGTCCAACAAGATTGAACTCGTGAAGGCCAACGTCAGCTCGCTCGCCTACACAGGCGACCCGCCTGCTTGGATTGTAGTCTCATCGAGCGGCACCGCTGTCATCGTGGACCGAGACTGGATCATCTCGCACAACACAATCGTCGGGTCACTTGACTCTGGCATCTTCTTGAGCAAGTACGCTCAAGACGGACTGACGATTGAGTCAAACCTCATCCGAGACGTGGGCCTTGCCTACTCAGGCGAAACAAGCAATTACGGTATTTACGCTGCTACTTCCAACAGCCAATCCAACTGGCGAATTGCAACAAATGTAATTAATGACGACCAAACTTCGTCTAACAAACCTTACGGGTACAGTTCCCCACAAATGGCTGGCCCAATTTACATTGGCGCTGGTACAACAGGTAGTTCAAACAACGTCAACATCATCGACAATGTGTGCCTTGCAGCAAACACCGGTTCTTTTGGCGCGTGTGTGCTTTCTGCTACAAGCGCTTTTAATGTAACCCCATACCTTCGCGGCATGATGCACAGTTGGACACAACCCACTGGAAACTTTGCTGTTGGGTCATCGGTCATCGTTACAACTCAACGCAATACAAGTGCCGTAACGCCGACCACTTACTACCAAACTTCGTCTTCTACGGGTGGCGGTGGAAGCACATGGGTTGCGGCTCCCTCACCGGGCACCGGCCTCACGGGTGTCAGCACCTACAGCCGGTTTATTGGTGCCACCACGTCCGGCGCTCCGACCTCGGGGACGTGGGCGGTTGGCGACTGGATCGTTGACCAGTCTGG
>Ga0214175_1000382_pt1 | contig 12569 bp, 4 predicted proteins | sample TroBogEpilimnion_17_FD_153013 | JGI IMG/M metagenome (GOLD analysis project Ga0214175, IMG submission 153013) | Freshwater microbial communities from Trout Bog Lake, WI - 09AUG2007 epilimnion | ecosystem: Environmental > Aquatic > Freshwater > Lake > Epilimnion/Euphotic zone | place: Trout Bog...
GTACCCTCGGTGGGGTTGGGTACCTTGGCAGCCTGAATGACCTTGGCTGCCTTGGCTGCCTTTGCAGCCAGCCTCTTCCGCTTCCGTTTCTCCGCTGGAGTGGCCTTGGGTGGATCCAGGGCGAGTCCCGGGATTGCCCTCGGCGTGCCAGTCGCCAACTTGCCCCTGGTTCCCGTGGGTCCAGACGCGCCTCGGCTCTGTGATGTCTCGTTGGAAGATGTCGATAACTTGGCCAGCTTATCCTCCAAACCTGTGGAGGCTGGTTTAGTTACCGACTCTTTTCCAACGACCTCCGCGTAAGATATTGGCTGTTCGGAAGCTATAAGTACTTCTGGAGGAGGGTTGGGAGAAGGCTGAGCAGTGCTCAAGTGAGCCTGCTCATAAACGACCAACTTACCATCTACCAAGTGATAAATTTGGCCTTCTCTCAAATCTCCTACAGGCAGGGCAACAGCGGGTGTCATCTCCACATCTGTGTCCAAGGACTCAGGTGTAGAGCTGACCACAGCTGAACTTGCTAGTTCCCGAGCTGGAGCTTGAACCGGAATTTCTTCAGGTTCTGCTGCCAGCTTGGAAACTTTGTTAGCCAAGCTTTTAGCCTTGCGCTTACTGAGTCGATCACGATTCTTCTGCTTTTTCTTTAAAGAATCGTCTAACTCAGCCTCTTCAGACTTGTCAATCAAGTCTACCATTTCGCCTTCCTGGATGCTTTCACCAAAGCGCCGGTTATGATAAACCAGGCTACGGCGAAACCTATCCATAGCGGACTGGTAGAGATGAGCCTTCCTAGTAAGCCTGGCAAAAGACTCAGTCCTCTTGGCAGCCCGCAATTGCACGGCCTGTTCTTGAGGACTAAGTTTGCCAACCTTAATAGGCAAACTGACAGCTTTTGCTGAACCTGCTTTGGGCTGTGACCCAGAAGCAACTTCAGCCACCTTTCTCTTCTTAGAGTCAGACGGAGCTGACTTCTTTGAAGGAGCAGATGGTTTGGGCTGTCCTTGACTAGCGCTAATAGCTTGATTACCCTGGTAATTGTATTGTACCTGAGGGGGTGGGGCCATTGGAGGAGCGCCCCACACCGGTCCATAAGGCCCATAGTAAGGCATCCTCCACGGCTCCGGAGGACCCCAGTATGCTGGGTTTGTGGCCCATGGACGCCCGTAGGTCCAAGGACCGCTCTTTTGACCTCGCCCCTTCTGCGGATAGGATTGTTGGTCCGACATCTGGAATGTTTTGAAAAAGCCAACATTAGAAACTGAGAATAAGTTTCCCGTAGTTGCCTTGTAGCAAGCAACTTCTCTAACTTATTCTAATTGTTCACAGATTTTGAAAAATGGCTTACACAAATTTCATCTCTTCCTGTTATGGCACGCTCGCTTTTTGCACAAGGCAAAAATGCTAGAGTGAACACACAGGAACTTAGAAAGCTAGAGCCTTGCCTATGGCGCGAACGCCAAAGCTCTAGCTTTGCAGTATTTTAAAGTAAAATAACAATGCAAAGATGAAATTCATTTTATTAGATCCAACAATCATTAGGAAGTTATGTTTTCTCTAATCGTTATTCAGCGGGTTACAATTAGCTACTTCAGCAGAGCCCCTAAATAACTTTTGATTAAGTGGTATTAGATTCACAATGGGTCTAAGATACTGACCCTTGCTATTACGGATTGTGACTTTGCGAACTTTAGAGTCATCAGAAGGATGAATTTGCTCAACAATAGCTAGCTTCCAGCAACCTCTTGGCTGGGTGGAATCAACTTCCACAACTAAATCTCCCTCTGCCAATTGTGTGTGTTCTACTTGCCACTTCTTGGTGTTCCTAAGCTCCAATAAAGTTTTGTTCAAGAAGATACTCCAAAATTGGTCTAAAACTTCGCAAACTCTATGCCACCTTTGGGAATGTGAGGTAAAAGTTTCAGTAGTTACGCTACCACCAAGATTACCAAAAAGAAAGTGATTTGGGGTAAGGATGATATCCCCCTCACTAAGTGAAAGTCTACTCAGTGGTCTACTGTTTACTAAATTTGCCACTTTGTAAGCTACAGTCCGAAATTCATCCACAGTTAGGTCTGAATAGTGGCACAGACTTTCCAGAGCTCTTTTAGCTACTCCTACCATACGTTCATATACACCCCCATGGTGAGGTCCCCTGGGTGGGATAAAGTACCAATGAACTTTGGCTTTAGTAGTAGAGATGAGATCATTTAACTGTATTGTTCTTACCCAGCTTTCTAAGTCCTTATCTTTAGATACGAAAGTCGAGAAATTGTCAGAAAGAATGGACATCGGCATACCCCTAATATCGACAAACCTTGATATCGCATTAAGAGTTGCAGACATCGACATTGCCTCTGTCAACTCCAAGTGAACTGCTCGAGTCTGGAGACAAGTAAATAGAAGTAAGTAAGTTTTCGGTTTAGCTTTACCTCTACCTGCTGCTTTTAATTCAAAAGGACCAGCAAAATCTAAGCCACACTGAGCAAACGCCCTTAAAGGTTTCTGAAAGCGCCAACTAGGTAGCGCTGACATCTGTTGCTTCAGCGGAATTGCTAAATATCTCTGACAGGTGAGACATTTCGATCTTACTGTTTTAAGAAAGTTTTCTAAACCTAACATCACGTAGCCTTTGCTTATTTCTGACTTGCAACAGTCATTCCCTACTGTATGTGCAAACTTAAAATGAAAAGAGCATATCATGAGTTGAGTAAAAGGATCTTGTCTATCAAGGATAGCAGGAAATCTTACCTCGTAGTCTAAGTAGTCAACCTTTGCTAGCCTACTTTTCGACCTTAAAATACCTGCTTTGTCTATGAATGGCAAGAAACTTCTATAGGGTTTAGAAATTGACTTTTCTGTCCTTAGTTGATGCATAATTTCTTGAAGAGCCAGACTATTAGCTTGTGACCTTCTTATTAGAAATCTTAGAGCTACTTTGCTAGCCTTAGGATAATCCCTCCTAGGGTTTGCTAGCTTAAAGACTTCAGTTGCCAAACTTATAAGTCGGTCAAAGCCATCCCAGACTTTCCCTACACTATATCTGCATGGATCTAATAGACTAAGTTGAGCTATGTCTATATTGCCAATGAACAGTTTCTTAAACTCATTTTTAGCTTCATCATCTACTTCAGTAGGTGGAACAAATGGCTTAGGCCAACTTGTCATGGAATCAGACAAGAAGCGTGGCCCATTCCACCAAAGAGAACTTTCCGCTAAATCAGAGATTTTTGGTAGTCTAGTTGGGATATCTGCTGGATTCATATCAGTTGGAATATGCTTCCATTGACTTGGATTGCTATGCGTATGGACTTCTCCTACTCTATTAGAAACAAATGTTTTTAAGTTGCTGGATGGGGAATTTATCCAGTACAAACAATTTGTGGAATCAGTCCAAAATGTAATAGTGCTTTTATCTAAGTCCAAAGCATTCGCAACTGTCAGACCAAGTCTTGTGCCAATGACACATGCTGCTAGTTCAAGTCTACTAACAGATTCTGTCTTAGTTGGCGTTACTCTAGCTTTCGCTGTAATGAGTGTTACTGCAATACAATGATTCTGATTTTCCCCCCTTGCAGTGACACCATTATCAAGATCATTAGCTTCTGGTTTCTCTAAAATTCGTGCATAGACTGTAGCTGCAAACACTTTAGTGCTGGCATCTACAAACACATGCAATTGAATTTCAGTATTGAGACCAAAACCTAAATGCCTGGGTATCTTGATAAATTTAGGTAATTCGAACAATTCTTCTAACCAAACTTTCCATAGAGTTATAAATTTATCAGGAACTGGTGTGTCCCAGTCTAAATTTTCCCCCCATAAAGCTTGCAGGATTGTTCTAGCTCTAATGGTGAATGGAGAGATAAGACCCAATGGGTCGTACACGGTTGCACTTAACCTCAAAATTAATCTCTTTGTCCAATCGCCTTTAGAGACTTTCTTTAAACTCATGGCTTCAATAAATTGATCAGCATTCTTATACTTGGCATTATAAGTTATGAGATCTGTATTAGCATCCCAAACCATTCCTAAAACTTTATTTAAGTCAAAGACTTCCTCTTTATCGCTAAAGTGGACCTTGGTACTTAACAAACTTTCTGGAAGTGATTTAAGCGCTAATTTTGAATTAGAGTAGAATTTCTGGATTTTCATATCCATGCCTTCTGTTGCCTTTGGCAGTGTCTCCACAATCTTAACACATTCTTCCTCGCTAGGACGACTAACAATGGTGTCATCCATGTATGTGTCCTCGATTAGAGCTCTACTCGCTTCAGGATAACTTTTCTCTAATTTTAATGCATGAGTCGTAATGACTTTTTGACTAATGTCTGGGCTTGCCCTATTCCCAAACAGAATTCTGTTCCATTGCCAGAAGTTTTCATTCCACCAGAATCTGTGGTATCTTTTATCTGATTCAGTGAGTCTAATTCTGAGAAACATCTCGCTGATATCAGCAGTAAAAGCATATTGAAATCTTCTAAACCTTAACAGAATCGCAAATAAGTCATTTAATCTATTCGGACCTTTCTCAATGGCTCCATTCAATGAACTTCCACTCTTGTCTTTAGCTTTTGCATCAAATACAATTCTAAGACTGGAGGTATCTTTTGTTCTATTGACTACTGGAAAATAACTGAGAAAGTAACTGTCTTTTCGATAAATATCTTCTTTCTTTAAATCAATCTTTTCAATGTATCCTTTGGTAATTTGATCTTGAAATTTCTCATCAATTTCTTTCAAGCTAGTGCCTTTCTTCACTAAATAGTCGGAACTATTAGTGCGTCTTTGCCTAGCTAAAACTTCGTTGATGTTATTAACAAGATTTGGTCCTTCACCTTTCCATGGGATTGTACAAGTATAATGACCTATATTAGGCTTTGTAGTAACATGAGTGACGATCATTTTACCATCAATGAGCTTTTCCGCAGGAGTCCACTCATTTTCAGGTCGCTTAGGGTTTTTGGCAAAACCTAAGCCAGATGTTCTAATGTTATCTTTTAAACCTAAATCATCTAGATCAAAATTTCTTCGTACCAAATTTTCTAATCCTTCTTCGAATTCTGTGTTAAAAACACAATTTTCTTCAAATTCTAGAAAATTTGTATCCACTAGTAGTGAGTTCAAAGGATAAGATTGTCAATCATTAATGATCATAGAATGCACTTCGGCCTTGGTGACGTCTCCCGGAAATTTGGGCTCACTAGGGCCCAAGCAAGTCCATCCCAAGGGTGTCTTGACAGCCCAAGGGTGATCTGGCTTATTTCCAGAGATTGTTTCCAAACCTCGCATAAGATCATGACAGTCAGCACCAATCAAAACGCTAATTCTGGCAGGGTTTGGTAATGGAGTAAAATTGACATCTCGAAGATGTTCAAATTTCTTTCTAGTCCTTGACCAATCCACGACATTACTCCTCTTTGCCAAGTCTTTGACAGTCCAAGCGAGAACTGTCTTTGAGTAATTTGTGTCAGGATTAATCAATTCGAAAGAGACTAAATCACTCCTTACCTCAACTTGCCTATCAACGTAATTGACTTTCCTAACAATTGGACCATCTCGTACTTCGGCTTTCAGTTTGGACGCCAAATCCTGATCAATCAGGGATGAGTTGGAACCAGAATCAAGCAGAACAACTACTTGTCTTGTTCCAGACTCAGTCTTGATGTCACAAACTAAAGTCTGGAGACTGATAGCTCCGTCTCTGGCCACGCCAAAAACATCAGCGTGGAAGGCTTCTGATTGCTCAGCACCTTCGCCAGAGTCTTCACTACCAGACTCAAGGTCATCAAAGTTAATTTGATCCAAGTCAGGCAAATCGCTGCAATCGCTATCTCTGTCTTCATAGAAAACAGTAGATTTAGTGCTTGGGTGAAGAAGTTTGTGGTGAAATCTTTTACAGCCTCTCACTCCGCAGAGTGTGTCTGGTTTAAATCTGCAAGAAGCTACTCTGTGTCCAGAGCCTAAACAGTGGTAACAAAGTCTGAATTTCGACATCACTGCTTGTTTCTCCTTTGCAGCTAATGCTATGAATTTACTGCATCTCCACAAGGGGTGTTTGGCCTTACAAAGAAGGCACACCTCTGTGTTGAAGCTCGATCTTTCAGCATAGGGCTTTCTACCTTGGTTCTTTTGAAAATTGGCTGTAAGATTTTGTTTCTGTGTAGTCTCGCGACTTCCAGAACTAAAACCTGGATTTCTACCTTTCTTCTGGGTGGGTGGGCGGGTAAATTTGCTACCTGGCTTTCCCTTTGCATTGAATTTCGCACAATCGGCTTCACTTCCTTGCTCAAAGCTTTCACTCTCACTGACCTCTGCCTGGTAGGCGTCAGTGAAAGCAATAGACCTTTTGCTCGCTTTGGCAAAGTCTATCCCCAATCTTTGAGCAATTCTGTAACGCTCCTTGACGAAACTCACAAGGTCTAAGAAAGTGTCTTCTCTACCTTGTTCAGCTAGGTACTTCAGATAGTCAACACCTGCCTGTTGTCCTAACTTTTTCCTTGCTTTCTGAGCAAGAAGCCCTCTGGGTTGTAACAATGATCCTGGATCTACCTTCCGATAGTAGTCGCGAACAGAGATCAGACAATCAGAAATGGAAGCGATTTCCTTGATGTCATAGCTCTCTAGAGCTTTGACCTTCTCAAACTCTTCCATTACTTGCTGGTCTTCCCTGATCTGACCACCATAGCGTTGGTCTAGTTGTTCCCAGAGAGTTTCGTAAGTGCTATCGTCTATGCTGTGCCTAACAAATCTAGCACAAAGGTTTGCTGGCTCGCCTTCCAATAGACTTAACAGAAAAAGTGTTTTCTCTCTAACTGGAATGGAACGAGATCCATACGAGGCCTGGAACTGAAGCTTCCAGTACTCGTATTGGGCTTCCTTCCCTCCAAACTTTACCATCTGGTATCTGTTTAGACCTTTAAGTGGATCACTGGGGTAAGGTAAAGTTACGGGATTGGACAAATCCCCATCGACAAGATCAACTGCTCCAGAGCTTGGCCTAGGGGGTCTTGAGGGGTCGCGATCATCCGGTGGTTGACCACCAGTGATTGCTCCTCCAGAAGCTCCTCTAGCTAACCCTGGATAAGCTGGACTTGATGCAACAAAATCCCCTTGACGTGATCGAAAATCATAACTCATGTCAGGCTGAAGCCTGGCTTTCCTGAGTTCTCTATCAGAGCGAGATTGTTCAATAGGATCCTTACTTCCAGTATCTCTGGCTAAGGTAGACAAAGTTGGTCTAACATTAGGGTCAGAGGTGCCTGAAGATGAAATAACAGGCCGCTTGCTTAACTCCCCAGACAATTTGAGATTTTCTCTTCTCTCCTTGTCCAGTTTGTAAGAAAGCTGTCTGTTGTGCAAATCAACTTCAGCCAGTTCTCTTTCCTTAATAGCTAATTGCTCCTTCAGAACCTTTTCTTGGTAATTCTTTTGTGCAAGCTGCTGTCTCAACTTTTCTAATTCTTCATCAACTGAAGAAGTGTCTCCAGAAGAATCAGATTCAGTGTTAGTCTCTAACTGCTCTTGCCTCTCAGTGACTACTGGTGTGGTTCCCTGGCCTTGGCCTTGATCAAAATGCACTCTGGCATCTTTCTTTTGGCTAGTTTCAGGAAGCCTAACAGTAGCGTCTGGTTCATCGGCTGTGAGTTCAGTGGCTGTCTCTAATCTACGATTAAATTCGTCAGCTGTCTCAAAGCCTTTCTCTTGATCTGAGCCAGTGTCAGAAAGCACCTCCTTTGCTGGCTGGCGCTCAGATCTCTTTCTCTGTTGCTGCTCTATCTGGAGGCGACTATCTCTAAACTCTCCAAATATTGCAATTGCTTCTCTAAGGTTCCTTTTGTAGCTCTTTGTCTTTTCTTTATCCTTTTTACTGGGCTTAAGGATTTCGGCAATCTCGTTCTCAATTGTAGTTAGGTCATCCAGATGTTTCATAGCTCCCTCAGCTAACTGGTTCCACCTAACTGAAGAAACATTCTCATTCGCAACTGTTTCCTTGCGAAGTCTTGTACAAACTCTGTACAAGTAAGTACGTTTCTTCTTAAGATGTACCAACAAATCTGCCTTGGCTGGGGGTAAGGCTTCTAGGCCTGCAGAGGGGGAACCTTCATCGGATGGCACATCATCGATATCTTCTTGAGTAATATCGACTGTACCCTCCAAGGCTCTCCCAAAGCTTGCCAGCCTCTCCACCTCAGGTGGAAGAGATTCAGCCATGGCTGATTTGTCTAGCCTAAGTTTGCTCTTTCAAACTTTTCACTTGATCTGAATCACAACTCTAGTCCCACCAGGTTAAAAATTATGATCAGAACAATTGAAAACTTTGCGACTAAGTCTAATTAGACACTTATTATAAACTTTAGTCTTTATTCAGAATTTTGATAGAGTTTTCTATGTGGAATTACTTCTATACGTGTCTCTAAGCACCAGAATATGTGAAGAATGGCAAACTGTTGTTCTGGTTAGTTTAGTTGTTTAGAAAACAGTCTAATCTGGCCTGATCAAACAAGCTGGCGGACCAGCCTGGACCGGCGCGCTAGCGAGCGCGCGCGCGTGCGCGTCCGCTAGGCTAGACGTCCGTCACTTACACTTACAAACTGGCTTACGCTACCTTTCTTTCTTGCTAGCTAGCGTTGAAATCACCGCCTTATAAATACTAGCGTTGAGGTCACTTAGCCTGTGTTTGACGCGTGAGTGTCGCTGTTAGCGCACTCTTCTGACTAAGCTAGGGTGTTTTCACTATAGAAAAGAATGTTTTCTAAAGCAAATGGTCTAGCTTACTCATCTGAATATGCTTATAATACGCTCTACGTCAAACTGTGTTTGTACAATTCTAACCTTTTTATAAGAGTGAGTGCACTCTTAACTCTTTCTCCTTCTAGTGGAGAAAGGTTTGCAAGCTTATCGACTGTATAGAAATGTTTTATAGACCAATTCCACTTAGTCTGAGTAGTCAATTTAAGGATGTTTGCGCTTTATGCCAACTGTGGGCGCTACTCTAAACCTTATTTCTATAAATTGACCTTACCTTATGTCGATATATATTTTAAGTTTAAACCCGCTATTAAGCTTCACTACTAAGCTTAGATTGCTTGCAAGCCGTAAGAACTAACTTACAATTTTTAGCCCTGTCCTTAGGCTAATTGGCTTGTCTTTCAGACAGATGGACACTTATACGTGAAAACTTTCTAGTAAAGTTGTTTGCAATCCCAGTTTTATGCAATGCCTTTAATGACCCTTAGTGGGTCGTTAGACTGCTCTTAAGCCCGTCTAACTGGCCTAATCGACTTTTGTTCAGGAGAAGAATGATCTTCCCCCCTAGACTTACTAAGTCTACTACAGACTTCTCCCATACACTAAACCAACTACTGGTGAAACAAATCTTTCTGCAGGTGCAGGTTATCTTCACAATAGCCTGGAAAAAACAGATTAGCGGGGAGCCTAACTTAACCGGGGTTACCAGCTCACCGCCTACCACAGATTTGTTCCTGACACTCCTCCAAGCCTTGTTCCAACTGCCTCCCTGATCCGGGTACGTCCTCTGGTCGCTGTTAGCCAGGGCTGACCGGTTAATCGTGGGAAGCTGGAAGAGGTAGGGAAAAACAAGCATTAGACAGTGTCGTGTCTGTAGAAGTTAAGCCTGAAATCTACCTAGAAAGTCAGTACACCGCTCTAGTCGCAGTGCAAAGACTATGGATTAGACTAACTAGCTTAAACATCTTTGTGGATTGCATTTGAAAAAAGGTTGTTTTAGATCATTTCTCTCGATTACACATATATTAAATGAAAACAACATTTATAGCGTTAGAAACACTTTTCCCTTTAAAATGGTCATTCGCTATCTAAAACTTTTTTTATGTGGAACGTCTATAAGCTAGGCCATTGACTGACTTAGCCTGTTTTAGACTAGTCTGTCTGCTTAGTGCGCTGATTGAGACAACGTCTATCGCAAACAAACCCACAGTAAGCTAGGTTGTTTCATAGAATATGCATAATTTTTGTCATTATACTAAAACGCTCTAGCTTATTATAAAATTATAAATAGCTTTCGTTTAGTAGTTTAGCGAGAGAAACTAACATTTTACTTGCTCATAGTGGCTGTATGAGCATAATTATGACATTCACATATAAAATGTTTATAAAACATGCAAATGTTAACATTCGTTTACATTTTATACTAGCTTAGATGGAACGCTCACTTCTTACCAAAGCTTGCCTCTTTCCATCTATACTAGCATACTTAGGCTGGTTTAGTACTTATTCTGCTCCCTTACTAGCGTTATGTTTGTCAATGAAACACACGCTAGTGTTAGAGTAGACGTAGCACTAAGCTAGCCCGTTTTGAAAATGATACAAATGTTCTTCTGTTTGGGGAGGGGAGGACATAGTTAAAGCAATTATGGGGACAACTACTTCTTCTATGTAGATCCGCGTTGCTTATACTTAACATAGCGGACAATTAATACAAACGCCCGCCATGTGGCAACTGTCAGCCATTTTGCCCACGCACAAGCTTCTCTTGTCGCAATGGGCCTCTTAGGCTGACTGGCCTCTCCCGTTTCTCCCTCTCAGTCCTTACTTAGGGAAGGCTTCAAAAGATGTCTCAACACCATCACTGGCTGAGACCTATTTGGCCTTCCCTCCAGGCATCTTGGCAGTGTAGCTGGCTGAGCTGCACTGTCAAGACGTGCTGGGAACAAAATTGTCAGTGCCTGTGCCTGACCATTTTGTTCACCTTCCCTGAAGGTGTTCTCGCTCGAACACGGCTTGGGCAGCACTACAACTGACAGAAGTAGCCTGACCAACCCAATGCTTGAGCCAGAACGTCTCAGTTCCGGTCAGGCTCAAGATGTCACCACCTTGGGCCCTAACACTTCTAAAGCCTAGCACGGTATGAACTTTTCAAACTGCTAGACGTCTTGCCTTTCTAGGGCCGCCTCGCCTAACAGCTGAGAGTTAATACAGTACCAGGCTGAACATTTGGGGATTGAATTCCAAATGTTCCCTATACTAGCCTATTACGTTCCCCCATCTTACCTAGTAGAGTTCGATGGCTTCACTACCAGAGGCTAGTCTAGCTTAGAGTGTTCTACAAAATTTTTACTAGCCGTGCTCCTTACTCTAGCCACTAATCTACACGGTGCCCCCAAGAAAATGATTATGTGCAAGTGCAACAAATGCTAGCTAATCTAGGCTACTGGGCCTAGACGCTACCACACAACCGCAACGTGTATTAATTCTAGCCATAGTAAGCAAACGCCTGTCTTTCCACCGAACAGGTCTTTTATTCTGATTCACCTAGAGGTACAAACAGCCCTGCCAGAACATCTCTAGTCTGCCCTAGCAGTGCCACCTTCCCACCTAGGCTACTCGACAGAAGTTTTCTTTTCTTCTCAGCAATGATCTTCTACTAAAACGGGTCATTCTAATGACTAATCACTCAAAGTTAGTCTAGTTTAAGCTTCTAGTGTAAGCTTTCCCCCTCGTGGGTAGGCTCCACTGTCCGCTCTCTGTAGACCAAGCTTAAGTGAACAGCTACTAAAATGACAACTTCTAGTAGAGGCAATACAAACGCAAGTATTAATGTGCTTTACAAACAAAAATGTTCCATATTTAAACTTTATATAAGACTAGAAAGGGCGAACGACCCACCCTAGCCTTAAATGGCTAGCGTCGCTCCAACTTACTAGCTTATATAAGGCTTAGTCGAAAGGTTAGGTTAGAGTTAGACCAAGGCCACTAGGCTAGCACTGTCCCTAGCACTGTCGCTGGGTTAGAGCTAAACTTCTAAGGCCTAGTCTAATACTAGTCTACCCTTTAAGTCTCCACGTACTTTCAACTCAAGCCAACCTAAGTCGGCCTAAGTTTTAAGTATATAAAGGCTTTTTATAATACAGAACACAGCCACTTAAATGTTTTATATAAAAAGTTTTGCGTTTACGTACCGCTTAGCTGGTGTTTAAGCACTTTGGAACAATACCAGACAAACTTTAATGTGTTTTCTTAACTTACTAACTATAACCTCGTATTATAGTTAGTTAGTATTAGATAACTGTAAAGTTTGTATCAGATTTGATCGGAGACGAACAGAGTTTGAAACTTTTTCAAAGGCTTATTATAGTTTAAGTTTTGTTAGGTTGTTTTACTAATGAAAGTACAACAACTAAACTTTTCCAAAAACTTTCTAAGTCTTTAAAAATGATCACACTTGTGTTCGCAACAGAAGTTGAAAGAGAAAGACCGGATGTAACACTCCAATCTAACATGTAAGCTTGCCCTACAGACCAACTGACGTCACTTCCAACCTTCTAGAAGTTTCTATTTGGCCTCTATAATGCAAAGCTTTTTCAACTGTAAAGTACGCTCCTTTTTACTTATATATATGCAGCAATTTCGCTTGGAAACAAAGTAAATTACAAGCCCAATTTATGGCACTGGCCTAAAACTGGTTTTTGTTATTTTCTACCTCATTTTCCTTATTCTCACTCGCCCTCTCTGGGCCAATTCTTTTAAGCGGTAGCGCTTGTAAAAGAAAGGAGAATAGCGCCATTAACTTATCTAATTTAGACGCTTAAAAA
>Ga0214175_1000384_pt1 | contig 12566 bp, 22 predicted proteins | sample TroBogEpilimnion_17_FD_153013 | JGI IMG/M metagenome (GOLD analysis project Ga0214175, IMG submission 153013) | Freshwater microbial communities from Trout Bog Lake, WI - 09AUG2007 epilimnion | ecosystem: Environmental > Aquatic > Freshwater > Lake > Epilimnion/Euphotic zone | place: Trout Bog...
CATGTGCATTGGTACGTGCCTTCAACAGTTTGATGTAAGCGGCAGTCAATTCACGGCTGTAACCATCCTCAACATATTCTTCATGTTTAGTTACGGGGTCACGAATAACAAAAGTTGTATTACTTTGTCGGCTCGTATAACGACCAGTAGAATCATATGCATACAATGATTTTTGGCCATCACCATCGGTCAAGAATACGGTATTCACAATTTGCAAACGATTGTCTTTACGGAACTTGGGAACAATTTCCATAGCGGCAACAACAGCTTCATTCAATGGAGTACCAGAAAGACCGAACCAGTCAGGTTTGACACAGTAACGATTATGGAAAGCCAACAAAGCAGAAGCGGCATATGAATATTCGCTTGCTGACATACGACTAGACAACAGATTCATCAAAGAGAATTCACCCAGTACCATATCATCTTTCTTAGGATGAACACGGGCATTTTTGTCATATGCTTGTGTGAAAGCATAAACATCATAAGGAATGTTAACTTTCTTACAGAACATAACCAGATTCAACAATTGACGGATGGTGTTATCAATGTGGTTGTGCATTGAACCAGACCAGTCAATGAACATAACCAAGCCGTGAGACTTGCCGTTAGGTACAACTGAAATCTTCTTGAAGATATCTTCACTAAAACCATAAGAATAGATTTTAGACATATTCAATTCACCAGTTTTGGCAACGGATGCACGTTTCATTTGATCCGCATTTTTACGCAGTTCAAATTCTTTCACCAAGTAACCAACAACTTTCTTGGATTCTTCACGCAACTTTTGATAGGCCTTTTTATCGGCACCATTGCGGCCATCAGGCAATTCATAACCACCGTTGACCCATTTGGCATGGTCAACTTTGGTTTGCACATCCAAACGATAACGATTCCACAGCAGTTTGTGGTCAACAATAATTTCGTCAATCTTTAACTTGGGAACATTGCCATATGCATATTTACGACCATCATTTGAGAACAATTTGTGTTCATTCCTGCGGAACGCTTCATCGGTGTGAGAAATGGGAGTCTTGGTGTTAGCACCGGATTGACCGGCAGCACCTTTAGTCTCATTTTTCGTCTGTCCGTCATCACTAGATTCTTCTTTTTGAGATTTTGCATCACCATTAGAAGATTCTGATTGTCCTTCAGAATTATCCGATTCATTTTTTTGGCCAGAATCACCATTTTCAGCAGATTCACCATTTGGATCGCCAGGTTCTGTTTCATTTCCGTCTTCATCATACTCATAATCATTAGGATTTGTAGGACTAGGACGATTTTTTTCTTCTTCCGTCATGTTATCGCAGATTTTTTTAGCGACACGCATAACATCATCATAGGTTACAGTGTTTTCCACTTCATCCAAGATGATTTTTTCTTCATCGGAGAACAAAATACCAAGGTCAACACCGCCTTTGCAATACAAATTGATGCGGTCAATGAAGTTTAATTTGTTCAGGTCTTCATCTTTGGTGCCAAAAAAGTCTTTTTCAAGCAAATCCTTGTATGCACGAATGAAGGACTGGCGCAAACCAGGATATTTTGACTTGATTTTGCGTTCGATGCGAGAATCTTCAACAACATTCAGCACGGACATAGACATTTTTTCTTCAAATGCCTTTTTAAGACCATCCAATGGAGTAAAAAGTGCGTGGCCGACTTCATGACCAATGAAAAGGTCGTATTGGTCGTTTGTAATGTCTTTGTTTAGAACAGGAATAGTCAAAACACGATTCTGAACATCAAAGGATGCAGTAGAAACGTTGCGTTGTTCAATGTGAAGATTTTCGGTGGCCATGAGTTTGGCCAAAAGTGACTTGGATTGAGTAAGTAACATAATAAGTCCTAATGAATATGTATGTATTATACAATAATTCTAGGTTTTGTCAAGTGGTGTTGTATTTTTACAACTAAATTTCAGTAATATAGAGACAACCGTCTTTTACTTCAAGGTTTAGTTTAGTTCCTTCTACCCATCCAGTAATTTCAATTAGTTCCGGAGGAAAAGTTAGAATTCCATCGCCGGATCCGTCTGGAGCATCTTCAATAATTGCTGGCCAAGAACGGTCATTCATATTGATGTTTAAGTTTTTCATAATTTTCTTGGTCCTGCTCAAATTGAGTGAGATTGGCCCACATTTTAGTGACTTCAATGAGACTTTTGACTGCATCTTGGTCAATCTTGAGTGGTTCCATCAGTCGGTTGTCACTTTGCGTCAAAAATTCTGTCATTTTATGCATCTCCGTTCAAATAATGCGACAAATTGCGTTTATGCTTTTCTTTACGTGCATTAAAAACGACAGGTTTATGCACTTGAACTGGTTTGATTGGTGTTCGACACACCGGACGTTGTAGTTTTACTGTAAAATTGAGTTTTTTCATTATCGCCTCATGTTTGAAATGTCTTTTGCTTGTTCATCCGTAAAAACCGGCACTGCATTGCTCTTATGCATGGTTGCAATACCTTTCATTGCGGTTCCTGTATAGACTTTTGGTGCAGATTTTGTGGCAACACCAAGTCCTGTATCTAAAGATTCGATTTTACGGGTTTCCCGAACAAAAACACCAGTGACAACTGGACTTTTGATTTCCGGTTTGTGAGTAAATTTACTCAATGATTTAGGTTTCATATCCTCAATGGATTTCAACCAAGCATCATACTGAGCTTGTTGGGCCTTAGGCACTTTGCGTTTTTTTGACTTAGGAATACTACCGTGAATAAACATAAAATCTCCATACAAGTCTTGTATTATACGGAGATTCCAGTTTTTGTCAAGCCGAGTGTTGTTTTTTTACAACATCATTTGCGGTAACGTTTTGCGTCTGAATAGTAGTCTGATTCATATGCATCAAAATACTTGGACTGTTTTTTTGATTCTCTTTGTTTGTCTCGCTGTTTACGGTCATATGTATTTGTTTTAAATGCATATTCATCGTTGTAGTCTCTTTCTTTGCGAAACTTAGCTACATTTTTAGACACTTACTAACTCCTTATTATGGCAACATTGCCGGAAAAGCTTCTTTAACAAATTTATAATCTAAACCTTTAACACCCAAGTCTTTATTGAAAATACCAATAACAACTTCTGCTTCTCTTGGTTCCAGATTTTGTAAAAACTCGACCAATAATTGTTCACGTTTTTTAGGTGTTAACTTTTCTGCTGTTGGATCACCCCTACGGAACATATACATTTTACGAATTTCGGTGGATAATTGTGCGTAACCCATTCCAGCTGGAACATCTTTTATTTGATATCCAATTGGCATTTCGGTTTGTAACCATTGGTATTGTGGATGAAAAGCTAACTCTAAAACTTGAACTAGAGTTTTGCTTAAATTCCTTTGGATTACGGACATTCGGTCTTTTTTGTTTTTGGCCAATTCAAATTCGTCAAAAACTTCATACATATTTTTCATTAAAATTCCTCAATCACATCCATAAGGTTTGTTAGTTTGTTTTGAATAAAATAATTCAACATTTTCTGCTTGTTTGCAGGTTTCGTTTCTTCATACGTATTTATGATTTTCTCTTTGATTTCAACAGGAATGCATTTTAGGTCAATCAGTGTCTTGTTACGAGAATAACCAATACGTGCATTTTCATCCGACCAATTTTCAACGTTTTCTTTGAGTAACTTATCAAGTGTACCTTTGGTAATTGGTTTTTGTCTTAGGTCACGCACAAAACAATCACTAGGCGAAAAGACATTAGGAATGCCGTCACCTTTATCACCACGAATAATTTTTTCTTCAAGTTCTAGCAATGGGTTTTCAGACTTTAAGAATTTCTTTAATGCAGGATTATATTGTTTGACATTTTCACCCCAACGTTGCAGTTGTAAAAAATCTCCATCACTGGAAAGAATGAGAATCTTTTCGTGTGCGGCATGTCGAGGAACAAGAGTACCAATAATATCATCCGCTTCAGCAGATTCAACATCAATCACTTTGTAAGGAAAGTTTTCTTTCAATTCTTGTTTGAACTTTGCCAACATGTCAAAGATGGCATGCCAATCCAGTGTAGACTTTTCACGGGTCTTTTTACGACCTGCCTTGTAGAATGGAAAGAACTCCTTACGCCAATACTTGCGGTTATCACAACACAATACAACCTCACCGTATTCCTTGCGGAAAGTCTTTAGGTGCATTCGGAGGATATTAAGAACCATATGTCGGATTAAACTTTCTTCCAACTTTACGTTCTTTTGGTTTGAGATTTGAGCCATTAGTCCGGCTAAAAGGACCTGGTTTAGGTCAACGAGAATCATTACGAATCCAATAGTTAAAATTGTACTATATCACACTTCTTGTAATTTGGCAAATACGTTGTCAACAAATTCATTGGAAGTTGTTGTTTTCCTGCAAACGATACCAAACCAATCTTCTTTAATCATTCTCATAATATATTCAACTGGTGCAGTTAAGATGCCCTCAAACTTATCCACATCAACTAATAAACCTTCTTCATCTTCTCTAAAAAGAATGATATGGTAACAGTCACCCATTGGAGAACCATCTAATTTGGTTCCTTTATCCTTATATTCGCTTGCTTGAACATGTATAGTTTCATCTTCTGTTGGTAAAAAGACATAACTATCACAATCGTTGTTCAATAGTTGTTTGAGTTCTGTTAGTTCGGTCATTGTAGTCCTTAATATGAGACTTTCTTACTCTGACCATGATCCAGTCATTGTAATACTCATCACTTTCCATTACATTATTTGCGAATTGCTCTTTCGCTTCAAGGTAACTACACTCACCTTTTGTCTTGCAAAGATGTAGTATCTCTCGGCGGAATTTATCCTGGCCATACAGTATAACATCTTTTTGCAGTTTGTCACTACTTCCGTAATAAGTTTGCCAGTCCGATGGAACTTTCACTCTTTTACGTTTACCTTTTACCGTTTTGGTCCTAGAGAACCAGAAAAGTTTCTTGCCGATATACTTTTTATTGTTCTCTAGGTTTGTTATCAGATATACAAATCCGTAACTATCACCAATTTGGTCTTCTGTGAATTCAGTATCATTATATTGCCAAGTTATTCCCATTTGAGGTCATCTTCATCTAAGTCATCATCCTCTATATATTCTTCGGATAATTCTTCGATTGGATCACCACAGAAAGGGCAATATTCTGGCAAAGGTTGTGATACTAATTGTTCAACATACTCAACGGCGTAGGTTGATTCACACTCTAAACATTCTCCTGAAATTACTTTGTTTGTCATTTTTATTCTTCTTATTATAGTTTAACAAATCATTTGGCCCAAACATCGGACCAATCCCCAGTCAAAGCACCCTTTGCATAATCGGTTGCACGATTTTCAAAGAAATTTGTGTGAGTTGGTGCATTAATCATTTCTTCAACCCATGGTAGTGGATTCTTCTTGACTTTAAAAATGCCCTTCAATGATAGAGAAATCAATCTACGGTCAGCAATGTAACGAATATATTTCTTAACATCTTCTGCCTTCAATCCTTCCATTTCACCCATTGCAAAAGCCAAGTCAATGAACTTATCTTCCAATTCAACCATCTTTTCAGCAATCGTGTAAATGCGTGACTTCAATTCATCATTCCAGATTTCTGGATTTTCTTGAATGTAAGTACGGAACAATTTAATCATGTTTTCTGCGTGTTGTGTTTCATCAACAATAGACCATGTAACAATTTGTCCCATACCCTTCATCTTACCGTGACGGGGGAAATTCAACAACATAATGAAAGAGGAGAACAACTGCATACCTTCAGTAAAAGCACTGAACACGGCGATATGAGTTGCAGTATTCTCTTTAGTTGTATTCTGCTTTGAAATGTCCAACACATAGTGGTGTTTCTCTCTCATTTCAGCATACTCTAAGAATTCATTGTATGTTGTTTCTGGTAATCCCAATGTTTCAATCAAGTGTGAATAAGCGGCAACGTGTAATGCTTCACGAGCAGCAAAGCCCAACAACATCATTCTCATTTCTGGTTGTGGAAAGTATGGTAGATAATTCTTAACATAACCACCAGCAACGTCAATGTCACCTTGTGTGAAGAAACGGAAAATGTGTGTTAGAAAATTCTTTTCACTATCTGTTAATTTCTTCTTCCAATCTTTCACATCTTCCATCATTGGAACTTCTGTGTGAAGCCAATGTGATTGTTCATGTTTCAACCATGCATCATATGCCCAAGCATAGTTGAAAGGTTTAAAGTAACTACGTTCTGATGTTACATCATTCTGCGCTTTCTTAATCATACTTCTGCCCATTCTTTTAGTAGTTTTGGTGTTTTGACTCCGACATTTCGTTTCACTTCAATGTTTTCATCTAACATTACTAAAGTGGGAACAGAACGAATACCATATTGATTTGCAATGTCTTCATTTACATCAATATCAATAACCTCAATGGGAAGGTTTAGTTCTGCTCTTTCCAGATTTGCGGCCAATGTTTTGCATGGTTGGCACCATGATGCAGTAAATCTTAAAATTCTTTTCATATATTATCCTTCACATGCGATACAGTCATTACCTTGTGCAATTTGTGTCATGTCAATTTCTTTGATGACTTGACGTTCAATCTTCTTAGAAACCTTGTCAGCCTTACCAATCTTTTCAGAACGGCAGTAGTACAATGTTTTCAATCCTTTTTTCCATGCCATAAAATGAATAGCATGAACGTATTTAATATTGGCATCTGGACGGAAGAACAAGTTCAACGACTGAGCTTGGTCGATATACATTTGTCTATCTGCGGCCAAATCAATAACCCAACGTTGGTCAATTTCCATAGATGTTTTGAATACTGCCTTTTGGTCATCAGACAAAATATCTAGGTGTTGAACCGAACCATCGTTGGCAATAATAGAAGACCATACTTCATTATATTTGTCGGTGTCGGTAACCAACTCTTTAAGAATTTTATCCAACCAACGGTTCTTATTCAAAAATGAGCCCGATAAAGTATCTTGACGGTACGCATTAGCTCGATAAGGCTCAATACTAGGGCTAGTATTTCCCATGATGATAGACGAAGAAGCATTTGGAGCGATAGCCATAAGATGACTAAAACGCAAACCAGTACCCTCAGCATCCGGAGCTTCTCCACGTTCTGTTCCCAAAGATTTATTAGCTTCATCTAATCCCTCTCTAATACTTTTGAAGATTCTATTATTAGCAACTTTTGCCATCACACCTTCAAATGCAATTCCGTTCTTTTGAAGATATGCATGGAAACCGAGGGCACCAACACCAATAGAGCGTTCCAACATAGCAGAATATCTTGCTCTTTGTACGACACTAGGAGCATTATCAATGAAATACTGTAGGACGTTATCAAGCATCTCCGCAACGTCCCGAAGAAAAAGTGGATCATTCTTCCAATCATCATAAGTCTCCAAGTTCAAACTAGACAAGCAACATACAGCGGTACGTTCTTTGTTTGTTGGCAAAATGATTTCAGAACACAAGTTTGATTGGTGTACTTTCAAACCTTTATCTTTCAACCATTCTGGTAATTCACGGTTACTTGTATCAATGTAATGAATGTATGGTTCACCAGTATGCATACGCAATTCTAAAATTTGTTGCCATAAAGACTTTGCAGAAACGGTTTCACGAATTTCTTTTGAGTATGGATCAATTAAATTCCATGAATCATCCGCATTAGGATCCAACATACACTTTTCAATGATTTGCATGAAGTCATCGGTGATGTTGATTCCATGGTGTAAGTTCAAGCAACGCACATTTGGGTCGCCTGTTGGTTTACGCATCTCTAGGAAAGGAATGATGTCAGGATGAGTAATATCAAGATAAGCGGCGTAAGAGCCACGGCGAGTGCGACCTTGACGATACGCCAAAGAAGAAGCATCATATATTTTAAGATGCGGCATAACGCCTGTAGACTTATCATCGGCAGACCTAATACCAAAACCAATACCAACACCGCCACCGAACATAGAAAGCCAGTTAGTTTCTGATAGGTTATCAACTAAACCCTCCGCTGTATCATTGATATAATTTAGAAAACAAGAAATGGGTAGGCCTTTCTTCGAACGACCGAATGATAAGATTGGTGTTGAATATGACAACCAATGTTTTGATGAGTATTCGTAAAGCCTTTGTGCATGTTCTGGATTGGTTCCAAAGGATGCTGACACAAATGCAAAACGTTCCTGAGGTGATGTTTCTTCCTCACGCATGTACGATTCTTTTAATCGTTTAACACCCAATTCATCAAATAGCTTATCACGTTCTAAGTCTATCTTAATGCCCATGTATTCCATATTATTCCTTGTTATTATTTTAAAAACTGCTTCAACTCTGGTGGTGTCCAACCTTCTGGCTTCAACACCTTACCATCTTGTCTTTTAATCACTTTACCTGTCTCTGGATTAATCTTTGCCAGATTACTCCTCGCCACTTCATTCCATGCACCTTGAACATCATAACCTTTCATGTAACAAAATCCGAGAATAACCCAAATCATGTCCATGCAAGCATCTAACTTTTCAACTTCATCATTTTTATTGTTTGCATGAATGAACTCATTGAATTCTTCAGCAATTAGATTACGATACAAACTTGCATTACCAAGAGTTTTCTCTTGGTCACACGCTTCAATAAACTTCACCACATCATTATACATTAATAAATTCCTTAATCATTGGGAAAACCGGCTCAATCACCAAGGCACATGCCAAGGCTACTTCTTGATGTTCTTTTTGTGTGCCATTTGCGCTTCGGAGTTGTATATAGTGGACCCAAGAACGCAAGGTTCCTGCCATATACATGCGTGATTTTGTCATGCCTTCCGGCAAAACCGCACGGGCCTGTTCTTTGGCAATTCCATTGTCTAAAGCCCATTTATAAGCATCTTCAACTTCATCCATAATTTGGTTTTGACGTTGACGCCATGTCTCAATCAATGTTGCGTTATCGGTTTCAATACTGTTCTGACGATTCTTGGTATCTTGCAATCGTGCTTCCCGTGTTTCAAATCCAAGTTGTGAAGCATCAGCATAACGCTGGCTAAACTCTTGGAAAGAAAACGAACGGTGACGTAAAATTTGCCGTGCAATATCTCTTGTCGTTTCAATCTCCAAAGTCAAGGAAACCATCTCCAATGGAGACCAGTGTTGGTTGTTAATCAAGTAACGCACCAACTTTTCGGATGTATCCGAGTTGTTTTGGTTGGCTGGATTAGACACTCTTGCCGCATAAGCAATCTGGTCCAATAAATTCTTCCCATCAGCACCTTGGGAATACGAAATCAACTTTACATTCATATTATACTTTCTTCCAGTTTACAAATTCCATCTTTGCACGTAGGTTCACAAACGTGTTTTTCTCCATTATATCATGTAATTCTTCAATGTCAAATCCTGATAAAATCATGTCATTAACATCTTTGTCGTTAATCATGGGAGGCCAGATTACTACATTGAAGTGGTTATCTATGGCCTTTTCCATCAACTTTACAATTTCTTTATTTCTTGGTTCATTATCATAGACCAATACCAGTTTTGATTTGTCCAAGAATTCTGCTGCCGATTCCAACGAACTACTTGCAACTGCAACGGCATTCTTGATAAACATTGAATCAATCGGTCCTTCAAAGACATAAATCTTCTCCTGTTCGTTAATCCGGTCCATGCCGAACATGCGTGGACCTTCGTCCGTTAGTTTAATTGTGATGTAACGTATCTTTGATTCACCCAATGAACGACCTTGAAATCCTGTGATGTTTCCTTCTTTATCATGAAACGGAATAACAAGTCGTTTATCACCAGCAATGATATCTTTATCTACACCAAATGAATCTACCAATGCTTTGAATTCTTCTGCATAGTATAGATTACTATACATGGTTGTAGGTATTGCACGATTGATTACATATTGTTTTGCAAAGTGGTCATCAGGCAATTCTGATATCTTTGGTAAATCTAAACTTTTCTTGAAGGTAGGCTTTACAGTCAACTCGGAGAACGTAGGCTCTGGTGAGTTTGTGTTGGCTGATGCTTTGTATAGTTCCAGTGAATACTGTTCTAGTAGGTTAGTGTCAACCTGTTTGAGAAAGTTATAGAAAGATGTGGATGCACCACAGTTGTGACACATGTAGAAGTAGTTGTTACCTTTTCGGTAAACATACCCACGACACTTGCTTTTGTTTTTTTGGGAATCTCCACACAGAGGACACCGAAAATTATAGAGGTCTTCTTTCTTTTTAGAGAACCTCAGTAATTTTGGCGACACTTGGAGGAGGAAACTACGGTCAATGTATACGCTCATAATGTAAAAAAGAGAAAATTATCCGAACAGACTTCTCAGTGTATCAGGTTTGACATGAGAAATCAACCATGATAAAACAAGTATACCACCGGCAACCATCCACTTCCATTGCAGAAGTTTATCCAAGGATTCTTTTTCTTTTGTATTATGTTCTTGCATCTCTTTATGGAGAAGTTTAATTTCGTCCAGTAAAGTTTTTTCGGTATCCTGGACTTTATCCAGGACTGCATCTATACGACCATGCAATTCATTAATGTCGCCATTTGTCTCAAGTCTTCTCTTGTCCATATCATCGTATACCTTTGCAATGTGACGGTCGTGCTGATCCACAAGTTTTTCTATAACCTTGTCCATCTTATTACACAGTTCTGTTATGGTTGATACTTGAGACTTTAAAACACCCACATCAACTTGCAATGATGTTTCAGCCATTTATTTTTTATCCGGAATCTTTGTACCATCTAGTTTTTTGTGAATAGTAATTGTTTTGCAGACTTCTTTTTCTTTTTTAGTCTTTGCATCAACTGTTGTTTCGCAAACCTTTTTGGTTTCTGCGTGTACAACACCAAAAGTCAGTAGAGATAGTGTAAGGGCTAGAATAATTGATTTCATTTTGGTTCCTTAGATTTCAGGTTGTGGTGCTGGAGGAGGAGCAAGTTTACCACCAAAACCAACCATTACATCTGAAGACGGAACACCGGCATTATCTGCTGAAACTGGTGCTGTTGGCAAGGGGGTAACTGGTATAATTGGTTTTGGTACTGGCGCAGATACTGTAGGTGTTGCAAACACAGGTTGTGGTACGGGTGCTGCAACTGGCGCTGGTGAGACTGGTGTTGGTCTGTTTGCTGCATCTAATGCCTTTGCTTTTAGGTCTTTGTCGTTACCGGCCAACATAATACCTGACAATGTACCTGTCAAGAAAGTGGCAATTGGTATAATCATTTCAAAGAACTTCTGGTCAATAGGACTGATAGCGTTTAACGGCTGAGTGATAAAGATAATAGAATATAACACAACAAAAACAATACCTGTTAAGGTCAATGCCAGACAGATACCGATAAAAAACTTCAGACGAGCCATTAACTGGTCTTCTGTGTATAGGAATTGTTCGTTATTTTCCACAGTTAACTCCTTGCGGCGGCTTACCGACCGTTGGCGTTTGGTTGGCTGGTACACTTGGTTCAGGCGCAGGCGGACCCAATCTTGGATCACGTTGACCCTTGAAGATGTGTTCTGGACAAGTCCTTGTGACATCACATATAGGCGGTTTACATTCCTCTTTATCCCAGTTCTTAGGATCCTGACAAGGATAACGAAACTTATCACCGCCACAGAAAGCAAGAGTAAGTGGTAGTATGAGTAAGATTGCGGCATAGGCAAATAGTTTTTTATCGTGCATGTTATGCTCCTAGTACGGACATGACATGATTATAATGTTTAATTCGGTCATCAAGACCAATAGTGCCACCATTAATACGTTTTGTCAATGTTAACATATCATTCTTATCAGCCCATTGGTTCAAATTATTGGTTTCCCAGAACCAACATGCTGATTGTGCAGCACCTTCAAATGTTTGCATATACTCTGCTGCTTCTTCTGGTGTTATACCAATACTTGCAGCAAACCAGAAATAGTTGTCTTTGCCTGTAGTCTGAATTAGACCACGACCACAGTAGCGGTAACCGTCACCAGACGCTTCATCTCCATTACCCATACGATTGGCGTAAACACGGTTAGCGATTGCTTCCTGTTTGTTTGGTTTACTTGCATATTCGTTTGCAATATCGTCTGTCGGGAAATACTTCGGAAAAATCTTGCGTAGAGTTGCCGCTTTGTAATTTAGATTTTCTTTCAATGCGGTAAATTCAGCAGACTCATGGGCACACTGAGCCAAGAACGCAGCAATACGTTGCGGTGTATCAATTTGATAATCCGGCAATAATTGTTCTAAAGCAGAGTACCAATGGTCAATATATGGATTCTTTGGTAGAATCTGCTTCAACTGCGGCTTAGTTAAAATCATAGTGCTCCAGCAATTTGCACAATACCCATCAAAACGGCACGTGCTTCTTCATCGGTTGCCAATTCTGCTGCGGTTTGTTCGATGTGTTTGACCAATTGTAGGTCTTCGACCAATTCTTTGAATTCGGATGCAGATAGAGAACCAGCATTATATTGTGCTTGATAATCTTGTGCCAATGCAGTTATGTCTTGTAATGTACTCATCTTGGTTTACTCCCAACTACTTGTTGAATTTCTTCTGCGGACTTGCTGAT
>Ga0214175_1000387_pt1 | contig 12481 bp, 10 predicted proteins | sample TroBogEpilimnion_17_FD_153013 | JGI IMG/M metagenome (GOLD analysis project Ga0214175, IMG submission 153013) | Freshwater microbial communities from Trout Bog Lake, WI - 09AUG2007 epilimnion | ecosystem: Environmental > Aquatic > Freshwater > Lake > Epilimnion/Euphotic zone | place: Trout Bog...
GACAAAATAAAGGAGGCTCTTGCAAACACATCTTCAGGCATGAGCTTGACACCTTTGGGTTGTAAAGCATGCATCTCAATAAAACCTTTGACTGCATTAAATAAGCCTTCCCGCAAACCACTCTCATGGGTTCCGCCGGCTGGTGTTGGTATCAGATTGACGTAGCTCTCACGAACGGGCGCACCATCTTCGGTCCAAGCCACTACCCAAGCAGCGCCCTCACCTTCAGCGAAACCATCTTCATCACTATTGCCAGTAGCATATTGCTCACCTTCAAATGGAGGAATAACCTCGGCACCATGACCTGCTTGGGCGATTGCTTCATTGAGATAACCTCGTAAGCCTTGAGCGTATTGCCAGGTTTGGCTATCACCGGATTTTTCTTGAATCAAGGTGACTTTGACACCCGGAAGCAGAACTGCCTTTGATCTCAATAAGCGGATTAATTCCGGCATCGGAATGGCTGCACTATCAAAATACTTTGCATCAGGCCAAGCTCGTACTCGCGTGCCGTGTGACTTATCGTCTTTACTGGAGGCTTTGGATTTGAGTTTCTCGATTACCTTGCCATTAGCAAAGGTCAAAGAAGATACTTGTCCATCACGCCATACAGTGACTTCCAATCGCTTCGAGAGTGCGTTCGTCACGGAGACACCAACGCCATGCAAACCGCCCGAGAAAGCGTATGCCCCACCACTGCCTTTTTCAAACTTGCCACCCGCATGCAATTGGGTAAACACGATTTCTACTACAGGAAGTTTTTCAGTAGGATGCATTCCGACGGGAATGCCTCGACCATCATCTTCTACGCTTACGCTGCCGTCGGTATGCATAGTGACAATAATGTGCTTGCCAAATCCGCCTAGAGCTTCGTCCGATGCGTTATCCAAAACCTCTTGGATGATGTGAAGTGGATTATCAGTGCGGGTATACATTCCGGGCCGCTGCCGGACAGGTTCAAGCCCTTTGAGGACCTGAATCGATGATTCGCTGTATTCGGAGGTTTTACGTGTAGCCATTCGCGCAAATTGTAGCCATGTCTGGCTGACCCCCGCAAATTTCACTGATTAACCCTGTATTCATGCCAAAATTGACTTATGGGTGCCTTAAGTCATATTCGTGTTTTAGACCTGAGCCGGGTTCTCGCTGGGCCTTGGTGCACCCAGAATTTAGCTGACCTGGGTGCTGATGTGATCAAGGTAGAGAAACCTGGGGTAGGAGATGACACTCGCCATTGGGGACCCCCGTTTGCCAAGGATGAGCAAGGCAAAGACAGCAGTGAGTCGGCTTACTTCATCGCCATTAATCGCAATAAACGCTCAATCACGGTCAATATCAGCACACCCGAGGGCCAAGACATTATTCGCAAGTTGGTTGCAGAATCTGATGTTGTGATCGAAAACTATAAAGTCAGTCAGCTAGTGAAATACGGACTTGACTATGCCGCCTTAAAAAAAGTGAAGCCGGATTTAATTTACTGCTCGATAACAGGGTTTGGTCAAACAGGTCCTTATGCCAATCGTCCAGGCTATGACATGATTGTGGAGGGCATGGGCGGTTTCATGAGCGTCACTGGAGAAGCGGAGAATGTTTCAGGGGCTTCGCCGCAAAAAGCGGGCGTTCCTATTGCGGATATTTTGACAGGGATGTATGCAACGAATGCGATCATGGCAGCCCTGATTCATCGCGATCGCACTGGTGAAGGACAATGCATCGATATGGCATTGCTCGATACGCAAATTGCAGTCATGGCCAATGTAGCGAGCGCTTATTTGTGCTCTGGAGCAATTCCGCAACGCTTGGGAAATGCATCGGCTGCGATCGTCCCCTATCAAACCTTCCCAACATCCGATAGCTGGATTATTGTGGCTGCTGGCAACAACAGTCAGTTCAAACACTTTGTTACTGCAGGTGGTCAAGCCCAATTAGCGACTGATCCCCGTTTCCACGATAACCCCGAACGAGTGAAGCATCGTGATCAGCTGATACCACTTTTAGAGGCAATGACACGTCTCAAAACTAAGGCCGAATGGATTCGTTTGCTTGAAGCAGAGAAAGTGCCATGCGGTCCCATTAATAACTTTAAAGAAGTCTTTGAGGATCCTCAGGTTCAGTCAAGAGGTATTGAACTCACCGTGCCCCATCCAACTGTTGGTCAGATGAAATTAGTTGCCAGCCCAATGCATTTATCAAAGACGCCGGTGGAGTACAAAATGCCGCCACCCTTATTGGGGGAGCACACTCAAGCAGTGTTACAGGAACGTTTGCAACTCGATGCTCAAACCATAAAGTCGCTCTATGAAAAAGGCGTGTTGTGATCACCTCTGAAAAAGTGACCCGTTCTCTCAGCATCAAAGAAGTGCTGATCTATGGTGGCTTGATGGTCACCCTCTCCATGGGCATTCGTCATGGCTTTGGGCTATTTAATTTACCCATCACTTTAGAGAATGGTTGGGGGCGTGGCACCTTTGCCCTGACGATTGCCTTACAAAATTTAATTTGGGGCGCATTCCAACCGCTTACAGGCGCACTCGCAGATCGCTTTGGGGCTTTCAGAATCATGCTGCTAGGTGGTCTACTCTATGCCCTTGGCTTAGCAGGTATGGCCCTCTCTAGCGATGCATTGAACTTTACGATTGCAGGTGGACTTTTGATTGGTCTGGCACAAACCGCGACGACCTACAGCGTGGTCTACGGAATTTTGGGGCGCAATGTACCAGCTGATAAACGCGTCTGGGCCATGGGCATTACAGCTGCTGCAGGGTCCTTTGGCCAGTTCTTAATGATTCCTGCCGAACAGGGTCTACTGAGCCAATTTGGCCCACAGAACGCACTCTTACTCTTGGCGCTCATTGCAAGCTTCATGATTCCAACTGCCTTTTTATTGCGAGAAAAGAACTTTGCCTACGCGCATCACACTGGTGACCAAACCATTCGACAGGCTTTGCGAGAAGCATGTACCAATCCAAGTTATCGCTATCTCACGCTAGGATATTTTGTTTGCGGATTTCAGGTGGTTTTTATTGCCGTTCATTTAGCCCCGTATCTCAAAGATATGTCTCAAACTTATCCAGCCGTGGGATCGCCCGCAATTGCAACTACTGCCCTTGCCTTAATTGGATTATTTAATGTGTTTGGCACCTACTGCGCAGGCATTTTTGGTCAGCGCTTGCCGAAGCGCTATTTACTCTCCGGAATTTATCTTGGCAGATCCATTGCCATCATGGCTTTTTTATGGACCCCTCTCTCACCTATCACTGTCTACATTTTTTCTGCAGTGATGGGTTTCCTGTGGCTTTCTACTATTCCTCTGACGAACGGGATTGTTGCGCAGATCTTTGGGGTTAAATACCTCAGCATGCTGTCAGGCTTGATTTTCTTTGCCCATCAGTTAGGCAGTTTCTCTGGCGCCTTTTTAGGTGGATATTTGTATGATTTGACCGGCTCTTATAACGGGGTTTGGGATATTGCGATCGGCCTTGGCATCATGGCATGCCTTATTAATCTACCAGTGAAAGAACAAGCACTTACGCGTAGCCTTCATGGTGAAGTTACAACATGAATCCCCGTATCTCAATCTGGCTAGCTAGAGGCATCACGTTAGTATTGCTTGCTCTCATATTTATCAGCTACTATCGCCCAGAACTGATGGCGAACATTACCAACCAGTTATGGGCTTTGTGTAGTTAAGCCCTAGTGACCCGCTGTAGCACAATGGATAGTGCAACCGCCTCCTAAGCGGTAGATCCAGGTTCGACTCCTGGCGGAGGGACCAAATTCTCTATCAAAGTTATCCACAGCCTCTGTGGATAAATACCAAAATGTTTTGCTAAGTTACCGATTTGTATAGAGCGATCTGGCTTGCACAATATTTGAGCAAATTATCTTGCTTGACTTTCTATTTAATCTACTTGCAATTTCTCTTACACTCTGCTTATGCAAAAAATAAATGACAGCACCTTAGCCGCCCTAGAGGAGATGCTGCAAAATTCAACACGATCTGCCCCGCTCGATTTCTTATCGATTTATTTTGTCGGTGCGCATGCTGAAAAGCAAATCATTGGTCATATCAATCCTGAATTCATTCCTTACATACAAGAATCTCTTCGAGAACAAAAGATTGCCTATATTCACATGGATCACCATGGCTTATTCATCGAGAATGCAAACCCTTTTCTGATCTCTGCCAGCCTCACCGAGTTAGCGAATCGACTGCGCCAAGGTGGCTTCATTCCTGGTTGGCGTAATGAGGAGTTTTCCTGGATTGATCAGAATGGTCATGCCTACTTTCGCCTAGAAAGAGCCGCTTTTCGAGCCCTGGGTCTGCGAAGTACCGCGAGTCATATCAATGGCTATACCAAAGAAGGCAATTTGTGGCTTGGTCGCCGTAGCGAAAGCAAAAGAACGGATCCCGGCCTTTTAGACAATCTGGCTGCTGGAGGAATTTCTGCGGATGAAACCCCTTGGGTTTGTGCTGTCCGAGAACTTTGGGAAGAGGCTGGCGTTCCTGCGCAATTAGCGAATCACATTACACCAGCAGGCAAAGTCCATATGCGTCGCCCTATTATCGGGGGTGGGTTTCATGATGAGCTGCTTTTCATCTACGACCTTTTGCTCACAAGCAACTTCATTCCCACCAATCACGATGGCGAGGTCAGTAGCTTTATTGAAATTTCCTTGGCCGAAGCGGCGGCCCGTATCTTGGCCGATGAATTCACGACCGATGCCGCTTTTGTAACGGCTGACTTCATTTTGCGCAGCAGCAAATCCGATTTCCCCTCCTCGGCTCCATTTCGTGGTTAAATAAGATCAAGGATGAAACAGGGGTGCCCTTCATTGGAAGGCGCTGAGAAAGACCCTCTTACCCGAACCAGATAATGCTGGCGTGGGGAGTTCCATCAGACCGGCACCCGGTTTCGTCCATCTAAATTAGTTAGGAGATGGATATGAGTAACAAGAACCCAAAAACAAAACCTGAAATTCCAAGCCTCAAGAGTCTTGAGCGAGACTTTGGTCAAAAGTTTGCCTATCCGGCCTCCACCAAAACCTATCTAGCAGGATCACGGCCTGACATCAAGGCTCCCGTGCGCATGATTGAGCAGTTCCCCACCCGCGTTGGTGAGCAGATGGTACCCAATCCCCCTATTCCGGTTTATGACACCTCTGGTCCTTACAGTGATCCAGAAATTGTCATCAACTTAGAGAAGGGTCTACCGCCGCTTCGTGAGTCCTGGATTGCTGAGCGCAATGACACGGAGCAATTAGCAGGACCCTCATCCGACTATGGGGTGGCTCGCTCAAAAGATGCGGATACCCAGCACTTACGCTTTGCCCATATTCGTGCGCCACGGGTAGCCAAAGCTGGTCAGAATGTGAGTCAAATGTATTACGCTCGTAAAGGGATTGTGACTCCAGAAATGGAATACGTTGCCCTGCGTGAGTCGATGGGTCTAGAGCAATTGCGCAAGAACCCAGAGTACACCCAACTTCTAAAGCAGCATCCTGGCAAGAGTTACGGCGCCAATCTTCCTGAAATCATTACAGGAGAATTCGTCCGTCAGGAAATTGCTGCTGGTCGTGCCATTATTCCCGCCAATATTAATCACCCTGAACTTGAACCCATGATTATTGGTCGCAACTTCCGCGTCAAGATCAATGGCAATTTAGGCAACTCAGCGGTTACTTCTTCTATCAATGAAGAAGTTGAGAAAATGGTTTGGTCAATCCGTTGGGGTGCTGACACCATTATGGATTTGTCTACCGGCAAACATATTCATGAAACCCGTGAATGGATTATTCGTAATTCTCCAGTGCCCATCGGTACTGTGCCAATCTACCAAGCTCTCGATAAGACTGGTGGCATTGCTGAGGATCTCACATGGGAAATGTTCCGCGATACCTTGATTGAACAAGCTGAGCAAGGCGTGGACTATTTCACGATTCATGCCGGAGTCTTACTCCGTTATGTCCCTCTTACAGCTGACCGCATTACTGGCATTGTGTCGCGTGGTGGCTCGATTATGGCCAAGTGGTGTCTAGCGCACCATAAGGAGAACTTCCTCTATACCAAGTTCGATGAGATCTGCGAGATCATGAAAGCCTATGATGTCTCATTCAGTCTGGGTGACGGCTTGCGTCCTGGCTGTATCGCCGATTCCAATGATGCCGCCCAATTTGGTGAATTACATACTCTTGGAGAACTCACTGCTAAAGCCTGGCAGCATGATGTCCAAGTCATGATTGAAGGTCCTGGTCACGTCCCAATGCAACGCATTGAAGAGAATATGACTGAGGAATTAAAGCATTGCTTGGAAGCACCTTTCTATACCTTAGGACCGTTGATCACCGATATTGCCCCTGGCTACGATCACATCACTAGCGGTATTGGTGCGGCCCAAATTGGTTGGTACGGCACAGCGATGCTCTGTTATGTCACGCCTAAGGAGCACTTAGGCTTGCCAGACAAAGAGGATGTCCGCGAAGGCATCATTACTTACAAGATTGCTGCGCATGGCGCTGATCTTGCCAAGGGCTTGCCTGGTGCACAGATTCGGGATAACGCGCTATCTAAAGCCCGCTTTGAGTTCCGCTGGGAAGACCAATTTAATCTTGGACTAGATCCTGAGCGTGCGCGCGAGTATCACGATGCCACCTTACCTGCTGAAGGCGCCAAGATTGCCCACTTCTGCTCCATGTGTGGACCTAAATTCTGCTCAATGAAGATTACCCAAGAAGTGCGGGACTATGCAGCCAATCTGAAAGCAGATGGAATAGATCCTAATAAAGGGATGGAAGAAAAATCAATTGAGTTTCGTAAGCGCGGTAGCGAAATCTACCAATAAGCGATTGGTTTGAAACACAAGATGGCTTCCATAGCGCAGAGTCGTTTCGGGATAGTTGGTGCCGGCTTGATGGGCCGCCTCTTGGCGGTTGAGCTCGCGCAAGCTGGTGCCCAAGTTGATCTCTATGAACAAGGTGGTCCTGATGCTGCGTTGTCTGCTGCTCGCGTTGCTGCTGCAATGCTTGCGCCTTTAGCTGAGTCCGCTATCACCGAGGACATAGTCGTCAATATGGGTGTGCATAGCCTGTCACGTTGGCCCGAAATCATCGCTAAATTAGCTAGTCCTGTGTTCTTCCAGCAAAATGGCAGTCTAATTTTGTGGCACCGGCAAGATGCCAATGATGCAGAACGTTTTATTAAGCACCTGCAGAAGAATCAACGTAATAATCCTGCGCTAACTAAGCCAGAAATGCTCGATTCTGCAAGACTACAGGAGATTGAGCCCAGCGTTGCCGATCGTTTTAGTCAAGGCCTCTATTTACCCAACGAGGGCCAACTCGATAATCGGCAGTTGCTCCATGCTTTAGCCACAGAACTATCTACCCTACCCGTCAATTTACATTGGCATCAGTCGCCAGAGCCACAAGCCCTGGAGCAATCCGGTCAATATGATTGGGTGATTGATTGTCGAGGCTTAGGTGCCAAGACAGATTGGCCAGAGTCCATGGGTAATACTTTGCGTGGGGTTCGAGGCGAAGTCATTCGGCTTTACGCGCCTGAAGTCAATTTACTGAGACCCACACGATTAATTCATCCACGGTATCCCATTTATATTGCGCCCAAAGAGAATCATGTCTATGTTGTTGGTGCTACCGAGATTGAATCGGATGACTATTCAGAAATGAGCGTGCGTTCAGCCATGGAATTGCTCAGTGCGGTGTATACCGTGCACAGTGGTTTTGCTGAAGCGCGTATTTTAGAGATGGCCACCCAATGTCGACCGACTTTAAAGAACAATTTACCAGAGGTCCGGATTGAGAGCGGTACTGGCCTATCTAAGCGTTTATCCATTAATGGACTCTATCGTCATGGGTTTATGATTGCCCCGGCAATATTAGATAGCGTGATCGAATTACTCGAAAGTGGATCGAGTCATACCGCCAAACGATTGGGTCTGAAGATTGCAGATGCTTCAGTGGATACGGTGGCAGCATGCGTGTGATGATTAATCAAGTTGAGTATTTGCTACCAGAAGGGGCAAAACTGGAACACGCACTGGAAGCCTTACAAGCCCAACCTCCCTTTGCTGTTGCTATTAATTTGCAATTTATTCCCAAATCGAACTATGGTCAGTGCGCTCTTGCAGAAAATGATCAGATCGAGATTATTTCTCCAGTCACTGGTGGTTAATCATTACTATGAATATGAACTCCATTAAAGAGCAGCAAGCTTTGAGTAAGGATGATCTCGTTTTGTATGGCGAGCATTTTTCTAGTCGCTTACTCTTGGGGACCTCACGCTACCCCTCACCACAAGTGTTAGAAGAAGCAGTACTGGCTTCTCAACCAGCCATGATTACTGTGAGCTTGCGTCGACAGGGTTCTAGCGCAGAACAAGGAAAAAATACTTTTTGGGAACTATTAAAAAAGATGTCTGTTCCTGTTTTGCCCAATACTGCTGGTTGTCATAGCCCCCAGGAAGTCATCACAACAGCGCAAATGGCTCGAGAGGTTTTTGAAACGGACTGGATCAAACTTGAGTTGATAGGCGACGATTACACCTTGCAACCCGATACGCTTCGTTTAGTTGACACTGCGAGGACACTGATACAGGATGGGTTCAAGGTACTGCCCTATTGCACTGAAGATCTTATCCTGTGCCAACGCCTCGTTGATGTAGGCTGCCAAGCGGTGATGCCTTGGGCAGCGCCCATCGGAACGGGTCAAGGGCCACTGAACCCCTATGCATTAAAACTCCTTCGCGAGCGTCTGAAAGTCCCCCTATTAGTAGATGCCGGTCTTGGTTTACCGTCCCATGCTTGCAGCGTGATGGAATGGGGCTTTGACGGCGTTCTACTTAACACAGCCGTTGCTCTGGCTGATCAACCAATTGCCATGGCAAAAGCATTCGCAATGGCAACTTCGGCAGGTCGCTCAGCATATCTATCAGGCGCCATGTCTGCCCAAGCATCCGCCCAAGCGAGTACGCCCTTAGTAGGCACTCCATTTTGGCATCAAGCCTAAGGTTCTCATGAGCCTCGTTCGCGACCTTGCCGATCAAATTGTCGCCGCACATCGGGCTGATGATGTCGCCCTGCCGCTCCCTAGCTATAGCCTAAGCTCGCCCCCGCCACGGATTGATAACGAGCATGCGCTGGATCAATATGAACTTGCCGCCACTCTGGCTGCGGTTGCCATGGGGTTTATCGAAACGGATGCGACCGTGTTGGGTAAAGCATGGTCCAGAATGGTTCATCATGATGGCAGTTTTGATCCGATGAAGTGGCCTAATCGTCCTGAGTATTTTGATTTACTGCCTTGGACGCGCATCATGAATCCCAAGGCTTTTCCGGAGTGCCCTAAACGCCTAGGTCTATATGGAGTGATGCCTGATTCAGAATGGATTAAGCGGATGGTAGATGCTGAACTCCCTACTGTCCAATTGAGGCTCAAAAGTGATAACACGAAACATATTCATGCTGAAATTAAACAATCGATTGAAGCAGTGAAAGGTAGCAAAACACTGCTGTTTATTAATGACTATTGGCAAAGTGCCATTGAATTGGGTGCCTATGGTGTACATCTGGGCCAAGAAGACTTAGTCACCGCTGATCTCGACGCCATCAGAAATGCTGGTCTCCGCTTGGGCTTAAGCACCCATGGATATGCTGAGATGGTTTATGCGGATCGCTTTTGTCCTAGCTATATTGCTATGGGAGCAGTCTTTCCAACAACACTGAAGCAAATGCCAACTGCACCACAGGGCTTAGGGCGTCTCTATAAGTATGCTCAATTGATGCAGGCTTACCCGCTAGTCGCCATTGGTGGGATCGATGAGAACAGCATTCATGCGGTTGCATCAAGCGGCGTAGGATCAATAGCGGTAGTCAGAGCTATTACCGCATCAGATGATCCAAAAGCTGCGATTAAACGTCTACAGGAATTAATGAAGCACTAGTGTGTTTGAGGCACTAGTGATCTTCAGGCGGAAGTGCAGTTGGATAGAACTCAAACATTGGCCAAAGTGGTCCCGGCCCCTCACCGATTGATAAAAAACGTCCCGCTTGTAGCCCTGCCTCTACAAATGCAATAGCCTTACCCACTGCATGTGGCAAATCATGGCCGCCAGCAAGATAAGTAGCAATCGCTGCAGACAAAGAGCAACCGGTACCATGAGTATTTTCAGTATTGACTCGCGGATGCTGGAACGCTTTTACTTGAATGATTTCTAAATCATTCTCAATACTGCGCCACATCAAATAATCAGTGAGTTGAGCATGATCAGAAGCGAGATGGCCGCCTTTAATGAGAACCGCCTGTGGACCGAGGGCTAATAATTCTTCTGCAGCAGATTGAAAATCGGTAACCTGAGTAATATCGCGACCCAATAACAAGGAAGCCTCTTCTAAATTTGGGGTCACCAAACTAGCCATCGGAAATAATTCCTTCATCATGGCTTGAGCAGTATCGTCACCACCTAGACTTGCACCAGATGTCGCTCTCAGCACTGGGTCTAAAATGATTCTGGTAATGCCATGCTGACGTAAACGAGAAGCGACCACTTGGACGATTTCCGGGCTAGCAAGCATCCCAATTTTGACGAAGTCAGCACCGATGTCGCTTAAGACTGCGTCTATTTGTGCCTCAACCACCTTCAAATCAATATCCTGAATCGCTCTTACACCCAATGTATTTTGGGCTGTAATAGCCGTAATGACTGACATCCCATAACCACCTAGCGCCGTGATAACTTTGAGATCGGCCTGCACCCCTGCACCCCCACCGCTGTCGGAGCCAGCAATGGTCAGTACTTTAGGGATCTGGACGGAAGTCGGAAGAAGTGCCTTCATATTGCTATAATATTCGCTTATTCCTCGATAGCTCAGCGGTAGAGCAGCAGACTGTTAATCTGTTGGTCCGTGGTTCGATCCCACGTCGAGGAGCCAGATTCTGATGAAAAAAGCCACTCATTGAGTGGCTTTTTCTTATTGAAGTCCGTGTTGCTCGATTACCTGTGAGACATGCCCCCGTAAGTCATATAGGAGATTGGTATACATGCTGGGAATCTTTTCTAGCTTAATCATCAAATCAATTTCGGCTCGCAGCACCTGTAAATCATATTTAGTAACTTCTCGATCTGCGCCATGGTCTAAGCGTTTCTCAATCTTGACTAGCTTTTCATAAAAACGATTCACTCTACGGGTATAAAACCACTGAGTTAATGCTGGGTAGGCTTGTGAAATTGGATAAATAATGGCCAAGAGTGGAACAAGCACCAATAACAACTTGCCAACAAAGCTAGCTGCCCAGTACGGCAAATGTTTCTGTAAAAATGGTTTGCCACCTTTGGAATAATAATTCTGTGCATCGGAGCTTAACGGGAAATCAACATCACGATCAGCGGGAAAATCGTTCTCAGCATGTAAAAAACTGGGTGGTTGATGAATATCATCCATGATGCCCATCATGAGATAAATCAATGCCGAATGAGTCTCTTTTTGAGCAACCACCGTAAAGGTAGTTGCTAGCAAGTTCATATTATTGGCTGGCTTATTGTTGATGAGATCAATTGTTCCCATTGGCAATACAAGAACATGAAACTCCCGCATATTACGTGAGATTCCCTCTGCGTCTTTCCAATTGAGAACCTCTATACCTGGGCTATTAAAAAGCTTTTTGATTAGAGGGTCCTCAGCTGGTGCCGACGTAAACATGGCATCAATCTCATTAGCCTCAAGCGCTTTGAGCGCATCCTGGCGGCCAAGATCAAAAAACTTGCTATTTTTCGGGGTAATCCCTACAGCTTTGAGGATTTTAGTTGCATTAGCATGTATCCCCTGAGCTGGAAAGCCAATCGCAATTCGCTTTCCCTTGAGATCATTAATATCCTGAATTTTTCCCAGCTTGCTTTGATAAAAAACCCAAACAGGAGCATAAACAATGCTACCCAGAGATTCAAGATTGGGATAGTCCACAACGTTTGCTGCGCCACCTTCGATAAAACCAAATTCAATATGTTTAGTATCGTGATTAACTAATGCAATATTCTCAAGGGTACCGTTCGTTTCAATCACATCTACTTTAACCCCAGCCTTTTCAAACTCTTTGGCATATTTCTGGGCAGTCTCATAGAGATAAGTGCCCTTGGGCCCTGCAGCAATATCGACAGTATTTGGGGGCAGCAAGAATAACTCCACGACTGCGATAGCGATAGCAATCAAAATTCCTAAACTGGATAGATAGAGGGTTGCTTGTTTTTTAGTCATAATGTCCTATTAAAGCATATGCACCAAGTGGAGATTATTACTAAATGACCAACCTAGAAGCCTCTAAAACTCCCGTTCCTACTTGCTCCGTTAAACAAAAGCTAGAAAGCGAGTTCAAAAAAGGGGTTTCTTTATCCCTTTACTTTGGAATCTGGTTTTGCGCGCTGGCATTCTTAGGGGCTACCACTCTGCGTGAATGGCCGATCCCCCTTAGG
>Ga0214175_1000390_pt1 | contig 12439 bp, 25 predicted proteins | sample TroBogEpilimnion_17_FD_153013 | JGI IMG/M metagenome (GOLD analysis project Ga0214175, IMG submission 153013) | Freshwater microbial communities from Trout Bog Lake, WI - 09AUG2007 epilimnion | ecosystem: Environmental > Aquatic > Freshwater > Lake > Epilimnion/Euphotic zone | place: Trout Bog...
TGCGCTTGCTGGTGCGTAGGGCTTTTAATCCAGCATCAGCAGCCTGTTGTTCAAATGCAGTTAGTTGATCGTTTGTGCCGTGTGTGGTAATGTAACGCACAAATGTTTCACGCATGGGTGCAACCAACATTTCACCATTCTTGTGTAAGCAAGCATCCATTACCCAGTGTTGTAGGATAAAGTGTGGATCATTGTTTTGATTGATCAACTTGTGCACCATTTCGGTGGCTTGTCTTGCTGCCGCTTCATCATCTTCATTATCGGCTACAAACTCAAAGTTGATCTCGCCGTTTTGTGCAATGCCCTTGGTGATCACACTGGTAGCATAATCTACCACTGGCTTTACCACAGGGTGGATATAGTCCAAGCCATTTACAGGATCAGTTGAGTTGGTAACGGCCAAATTCAAGTAATGGTAGTCTGAAATTCTATTGATATTGTTCTTTGTGGCCAACAAGCGTAAGTTGGCAGCACATTTTTGGTCAAGCAAACTCTTCATCTTGACAAAGCGGGCCATGATCCCACTGTGTCCATTTAAATTAGAGATTACGACATTTCTTAAGTCGAGCATGTTTGGGTTCCCGTAGTCATATAGTTATTTAGCACTTACATTACACCGCCCTCTGGCGACCAACTGCGTTTCCAAACAGGACGATCTGTCTGATTCTTTTTAGCGGCTTGTAGTGCACGCATATTGTGTTTGGCAGCCGCAAATCGTGCTTGTGGACTACGATCATCCCAAGGTTCAGCAATGCCTTGCAAACAAGCAATTAGGGCATAGCGGGCACTATCTATGCAGTCATCAGGATCGCTAAAGCGTCCGTGTTGATCCACATAGTAGTTTTGTGCTTCACGCAGGAATTCCACACAGTTTTCATTAACATGTAGTGTGCCTAATTCCAGCATTTGTCGCATAACATTGATACCAAAACTCTTGTGATTTGTACGCTTACCTAGATCATCGGGAGGGTTCATTATGGCTTCTGGATGCACATTCAATTCATACTGTTCAAACAGTTGTCTAATGCTTTGGCTGTTCATTGTGTAGCGTCCTTGTGTGTTGGCATCCGCTGGCAACACAATGGGTGTTCCAAATACTTCGGGACGCATGAGATGATTTATATAATTCATGGGATTGGCTTCTTCTGTGCCTTTCACAACTATCTGTGTGTGCAGCCAGGCTTCTTGTATTTCTGGATGCCAATACATTAATGATACCACTGTCTTGTCATTGACCAGTCCCAGGTCAAGTGCAATGACACGGTGTAGACCATGAGTGTTGCGGAAATCATAATCGCCAGTTCGGTAAGTTGGCCACGATCTGATTTGGAACACAGCACCCTTGCCCATAACAGGAACACCATTACGGCGAGCATCTCGTTCATGTGGAAGATAATCGCGTTCAAGTTGTAACCTTGTTTCCCGTAACAAGAAAGGCTCGCCCCACGGATCGTACTCGGGAACATCGTCCCAGGATACACGAATGTGTTCGTAGCCTTCTTCCAGGTGCCAGAATTTTGACACCAGTCCGTTCAATCCTTTCAATGGGGTAAATGAACATAGCACTTGTCCTTGTGTGGTTGCAGTTCTAGTGACAATTTCACTGAAGAAATCATCTGGGGGTTGTTCGTCAAACACTGCAAGATTAAGTTTGAAACCCTGCATCTGTCGAACCTCTTGTGTGTAGTTGGCAAACACTAGATAACTGTTTTGTCCGCTTACATGACGGACTTCACAACCCAAACAATTAGCACCGTCGTTGCGCATAGTTCCAAACACAATGCAATCCCTAGGGATAGCACCAGTGCCAATTGACTCAGTGATCTTAACATCTTGTGTTCCTAACAATTCATTTTGTAGCACCATTGCTACCTGTTGCCAACCTTCTCCAGCCACCATGACAGTGATGGGCTTGTTGAAACGCTTGGCTTCTGGGGGCCACCACGCAGGATATAACCCTGTTAGGTGATAAGCAGTTTCATAACAAGTACTCACTGTCTTGCCAATCCTGTTGGCTGCTAGTATGCCTCTACGATCGGCCGATCCAGTTCGAAAAAACTTTAGTTGATGTTCAAATGGTCTAAAGTATTTTAGTTGATTGTATCGCATGTCATCACTGAAAGCGATCACAAGTTCTTCAAACTGGTTACGCACCGAGTAGGGCATATGGTGCAGGTTGTCGGGCTTTAGGTGTTGTTCATCACACGCTTGCCTGACAGCATGTCGCATCAGCACTGCTGGATCTATCACGAGAAGTTCCGACGGATTTCGTTTAGGCTGTGTGCGGCCCGCGCAAGGTTACGGATCTCTTCTGTATCAATGGGCCAGGTATCGGGATTGCTCAGCACAATGTCAGCAGGCTTTTCCAAGCCCACCTGCAAGCGTTCCATGATCAGACGCAAGCAATGATCCACTTGCCCAGGATACTTCTCAGGAAATAGATCTCTGTGTATGCGATTGACCTTTTGCAGGATCCTGGTGTCTTGCTCTTGTTTAAGGCTTAAGGTTTGCCTGTCAGTCATTATGCCGCCCAAGGATCATCTGATGTGGCAGAGTCGCCATTAAACACAAAATCACGATCAATCCAAGTGGTCCAATAATCACTCTTGTTGATCTTTTGCTTTTGCATTGATGCACGCAAGCGTGTGCCTATGGGAGTAAAGCGTCCAGACTCATCGCGTAGGACCTGTTCGCCAGTGCGTGGATCAACCCAGGTGTATTTCTCGGGCACTTCTTTACCGAACTTGTTGACTCTGGTACCAACTGGTCTTGCGGCCACTGGTCCAATAATTTCATATGTAATAACATCATTGGCATATTTCTTAAACACCACATCACACTTTTGTCCTGACGCTTTCCAGTCAGGATCTGGATGTGGGAAGTTGGGAGTTTGGAATAGTGTAACTAGTGGCACGCCTACCACTGCGCTGGGTATGGGAAAGTCTTTTCTTAATTCATCAATGGGAATTAGATCATTCTTGTCCAGGTAGGGATTTTCTTTGCCCAACAAATAGTCTTCGGGCTTTTGTCCATTCAGCACATCCATTGCTGTTTGGTATTTGAACTTGTTGCTACGACCTTTAAGGTTCAACACAATGCCGGTTTGATCAAACACAAACTTTTCCAATTCTTTGGCAGTAGGAAAGTCAGTCATCAAACCTTCTAGGTCGTAAAGCGGTTCTGATGCTACAGTCGCCGCAACAGTTGTAGTATCAACTGTCTTCGTTGCTTTACTAGCCGTTGGGGGAGTGTTGGGTGTAGTCGCGGTAGAGTCATTGGTGTCCCAGGGACTAGGTGTTGTGGGTTTCTTCATCTTCAATTCCTTTAAAATAAAATCTGGGAGTCAGACTGGACTCCCAACAGCGATCCTATCAGATCAATCTTTATAACGGTTCCGGCGTGCGGCAAAGCGTCGAACTTGACTGTCAGAGTCAATACCACCAGATCCAGGGACTTCATGTTCGCCTGGATTGGCTTCTAATTCCGCTGCACGGCCACTGAATGCAGCCAATACTGCATCAGCAACGGGTTGGCGTTCAGCCTTGGCATCCAAGAAGTTGCCACGCTTGGCAGTGTGTGCACCTTCAGTTCCTACTCTGGGACCCATGGGCACATTGACATTGGTCACTGCATGTGGGTTGCCTGAGTGGCGACCAAGGTAGTGTTCATCTGTGACATCACGATCCTTAGCGGCTCGTTTTAATACTCGTTCTTTCATTTCTTAAATCCTTTTAGGGTTTCGGCAAGACGGGCACGCTGGCCTTCAACACCGGGTTTCTTGGCAGCGGCAGCCAACTTCTTGGCAGGAATCTTTTCACCCTTCTTGACGCCTAATTCTTTCTTCAATGCTCCTGGCTTTTTGATGGCACCAGCAATCCAATTTGTTTTCTTTTCAGCCACGATCAATTCCTTATGCTACAGGTGTAAACACCACAGTGGGTGTGCCAGCAGCCGAAACAACCGCTACGGTGATGTTGCTGTCAAAACTGTTAACTGGATTCATTGTGATCACAGTGGGATAGAATGGGATCACAGGAAAACCAACATTGCTGGCAGTTACTGAACCTGATGCGGCCCAGTTTACATATACAGGATTGGTTGCATCCAGGTTAGTGACCAACACATTGTTTACACTGTTGCTGGTAGAACTGAGATCCAGATAAAACTGACTGCTGGTTGTTGATGCAGTCACTGTCTTACTGGCATTTTGTGGTAATGGAATATATGCATTACTGCTCATGATTATTTCATTCCTACATTGATTGCATCAGGATTGGGCCAACGCTTGACGCCTGTTGACTTGCCAACTGGACGACCTTGTGCGGCATCCGCAATGGTCATGCGTTGTGGATCTCTTGTGGCTGAAGGTCCAACTGACTCCCGACGGTCTAGGCTGCTGTCTGATCCGTTGCCACGACGATTCACAGTGTCTAAACCGTGATTGATTGCGTCGGGGTTCTTAACCAAGTGAGCCATAGGGTTGACACAAATACCATCACGACCGCTATCGCGATTAACTCCATCACCCATCTGTCCATTAAATGCAAAGTCTGCTCCGTCACCGCGTTGGTTCTCAGCAGTGCGTGGCATGTACCGGCCCTCATTCTTTTTCATATCGTTTGTGGCCTTGCGACCTAATGTAGTGTTTTTCATTTATTTTCCTTTGGCCATCTTAACGGCATGATGGTGTTCTTCGTGCTTGCGTCCATCTGAGTGCTTGTGATTAGCAGGATGGCTCATGCGTGTTTTCATTGCAGGATGATCTGTGTGGTGTGTTTGGTTCTCTACACCGTAGAAGTCTGACACATGGCTTTCACCCGAAGCCTTCTTGCTGCTCATTGCACTGCCAATATTAGCAACATCTGCTGCGGTTTCATGTGCTTCTGGCATCGCAGTCTCATTGCGAGTCTTTGCAGGCATCTTCTGTGCTTCACGGGCTTGTTCACTGCCCAACTTCATCACTGCCTTGGTTGGGTTCATGTTGTGAACGCCTTTTAAATGTTTAGCATTGGCCATTATAGTTTGTGTCCTTTTTCGCTCATGTCTTCTTCGTTGTTGAGTTGGTGTTCAGCCCTAGTCATCTTTGTGCTACTTGGTCTTGTATAGGTTGGCTCAACTGTGCTCTCGTGGTAAGCAGCACTTCTCTTTGCTGAGTGGCCAGAATGTGATTCAATACCACCCTGTGTTGAAGTGTTGCTGGGGTGTCGGGCGGCACGGGCTTCGCTATAGGCGATGGCAACGGCCTGTTTCTGTGGTTTTCCAGCGTGCATCTCTCTACGGATGTTTTCGCTGAATGCCTGGGGTTTTGCTGATTTGATTAGGGGCATAATAAGTTTATTTATCTCAATTGGCCAAGCCTGGGAAACGGCGCCCTTGCGTACGAGCCGCTTCACTTACCGAACTATCAGGATTCAGTTGATCTGTGATCCTTGCGGCACTTTGGCGACCACCTAGGATCCGGGCGTGATAATGTTCACTACGCTGGGCACTGTGGCTACTATGATGTGGTGCTTCAAATGTTCGTTTAGGACCACGCACAGGTTGGTTTAAGGCACCTTCAGCGGTTAGTGTTTTGGTTTCACTCAACTGTTTTATCATTGTTTAATCCTGTAAGTTCTCTTATGGCATCAGCAAAGGCCGCACGCTTGTTCTCTATGGCTTCAGCAGAGTCAGATATTTCTACTTCTGACTTGTCAGCCACAATCTTGTTTAAGAATGCACGATCATAGTTTTCTACCTTGGTCCAATCTTCTCTTGAGATTGCTCCAGCATAGTTGTAGGCCAGTTGTTCAGCGTAGGGTCGGCCAGTGACTGTTTCTATTTCACTCAATAGATCTTCCAAGCGTATCTTATTGCCTGAACCTCGTGGTCTACCAGCACCGGGCCGTGCTCCACCGTGATTATTTGTTTTCATATAAGATATTTAGCATTGAAAACTTGATCAAAATTCAAGTTTGCGGCACGAACGGACACAAAAAAGCCCAACATCTCTGCTGGGCTCAAAAACCTATCGACATTCGGGGAGGCGCTAGGTTTTAATCGGTGTTGGCATTGATTCGAATTTGTTGTTTAGGCAGTTCAATATCTAACATTTTCTGTTCAGCACTTCTTTGAATAGGATCTAATACAATATGTTCATTTTTTATAAAATCACAGATATAACCCATATGAAGATTAATGTCATTACAGACACCAAACAGTTCTACGAAGCCGATAGTGTCGTGTTCGATCACTTGGTCTAACAAATTATCTAGATGTCGTTGGATTTCATTCAAACGATTTCGACAATCTATTATAGATTCTAATTTTGTTTTCATTTCTGTTCCTTTGTTATCTCAGGTTTTAATTCCGCAAACATTTGCATGATGGCCAAGTCTAATTCGGGCGTGTTGCTCCTGGCTTGACAATACTGTATAAATTTAGGTTTTTCTTAAATGCATTTGTAATCCAAAATTCTTACAAGTAATACCAATATCTCTTGCTTGTTTTCTAAGCATTTTGGTTTCTAATTCGTGTTGTTCCATCAGTTTATATTGATCATCACCTTTAACCGCTTGCAAGGCTTTGATTTGTTTACGATCATAATTGATCATATCAATAGTGCCATTTTTATCCAAAGATGAAATGTTCAAAATATCTAACAAATCAGTATAACCTTTTGTAAATGCCATAAGTTTTACCGTTGCAAATGTTTGATCAAATTGGTTGGATTGAAAACCTTTAAAATTTACTATTTGAGTTGCCATTGTGTTTACCTCCTAATGTTCTACAATGTATATGTATTATAACGCAAATATCATTCTAGGTCTGTGACTTTTACGCAACATTTGCCCATAAAAAAGCCCCATTTCTGGGGCACGGGTGTCATCAACCGTCGGTTTTCATTCTGCGGCCTCTTGTTCTACATATTGTCTTAGTCCTGGTACTGAATCAATATAGGCTTCAAATGCCTCAGGATCTGTCAATTTGATACCAATGCGTTGTTTGCCTTCTACAATCAATTCACATCCAGGTGGTATTTCTGGTAATCCGCGTAGATCTTCTATCCAACTGACATCTTGTTCTGAGACTTTGATCACAGACAAATATCGCATACATTGCATTTGATCAAGATCAAATTTGCTGGCTGGATTGTGGTGTATTAAGGCGGTGTCAAGCCTTGTGCGTGGTATTTTGAATACTGCATATTGTGTTAGGCCACGAAGCCTCATCCAAGTGCCAGCATTGGCCTGTGTGTTGGCAAAAAATATGCCTGCAGTTGTACCTGGTGCGTGTTCTTGTGGCACAAGATAACCTTGTTGTAGGATCCGTAGTGCTGTCGCACGATCTGTGGCGTGATACCAGTTTCGTAGTTTTGGAACTTTCATTCTGCGGCCTCCTGGCTTTGAATCAATTGTAAAAACTCTTGGCGTTCTGTTTCAGTCCAACATCTTGTGAAATTGTCCTGTGTCAGCAGTTGCATAAGTTCTTGAATGCGTGCAAGTCTGTCCATTTTACTTCTCCTGTTTTGTGTTGCTATGTTGCTATTATACTGCAAATGTCTTTTCAGGTCTGTGGCGTTTATGCCACATCAGCATTTGCATGGTAATCTGCCACCAAATCTTTTTTTAACTGTTCTGCAGTATCTTGGCTCTGAGCCAAAATAATATTAACACTGCCATCGTGGTATCTGGCCACTGCAATTTTACGAAAGTTTTCGTTTATTATCATTGAACATCTTGCAATTCCGCCCTTGATCATGTTAAGATTACCTAAAGTTCCAATCAACAATGCAAATGCATCGCGTGAATAGCAGGTGGTATCAATGATCTTGTAGGCCATAAATCCAGCAATATGGCCTTCATATAAATACAAGTCCAAAATCGTTACAAGATCTTGGGTAATCTGAGCACGCTCACCAGATCTAAAAGCATAAGCAATACCCAGATCTTTGGCAGCGGCTACACCATTATTGAGTAATTTTTCTACCACACGCTTGTTGCTGGGCAGATCCGTTGCTTGGGCTTTGCGTATGGCTCGTTGTGTGGCAATGCGAGCACGATCTTGTGCTTTTTGCTCAGCAGTTTTGGCACGAGCGGCTGCCTGTGCTTCACGCTCTGCGGCTCTGCGTTGTGCTTTGAGACGAGCGGAATAGGCCGTTAAAGTGTTGGCATATGTTGACATTGCGATCTCCTGTAGGTGTTGAACATGTATGTATTATAACGCACTAGTCTTTTCAGGTCTGTCGTCGTAATACAACACTATTACTCTGCTGATTCCATAAACTTGGCCATCTCTGCCGCTGATTTTGCAGGATTCTCCGTGTCAAAATCGTGTCTTGCTACCACATTTGCGGGTATAAATTGTAGTAGATGTTCTACTGCACCAGTGTTCAAAATAGATCCTTTGGTTATGACAATATTACCGCGAGTGCCCATGAATGCAAAAAATGGAGCGATCTCTCGTGAGCCTGGCACTGCCATATAGCCACATTGCAAAATACGCTGTTCTGGTGAGCGTGCAAACACCTGCTTGAATTCTTGTATAGACAAGATAAACTGCGGATCTTGAATTACATAATGAAAGTTTGCCAATTGATGACCTTGTCCAGGTTCAAATGCAAAATCGCATCCTGCGGCTTCTGTGGTTCGTCCACGGGCAAAATTAGCAGTTATAGTGGGCAAATTTGCTATCATATTAGTCAGCAATTGATCTAATATAGCATTACGATTGTGATCTGCCCAAGTACCATCACCTAACTTGAACATCAAATCAATCAAACCAAAAGTGTCTTTGTCACGATTGCCACGAGCCTTTAATTGCGTGATCTCTGCTTTACGAAGTTTTGCTTGACCCATTTTGCTATCTCCTGTAGATGTTAAAAAAAGTATGAACTGTTTTTACTGTCCATATGTGTATTATAGCAGGAGTGTCTTTTCAGGTCTGTTGCGTTTCCGCAACATGTTGTTATTCAGCAACAGTTTTCTTTGTCAAATTAAATCTAGGTTTGGTCACTGGTAACCTAGGTAATCCATTTTCACCGCCATAGCATTTGTGTCGGGCCGCTTCTGTAATGTTCAATCGACGACCACATCCGGGGCAGGGGGCAAAACTCACAGGTTCTCTTTTGTGTAATGGAACCCAGTAATATCTGCGTATCGCTTCCCAACGCCCATCTCTGCGATAGTATTCGGTTATTAAGTCATATGGTTTCGTGATGTTCATAACCATATTTACTTGGGACGGGCCGGGCTGATTTGGTCTTGTGGTAGAAACTGCCAAAATACCTCCACGACATCCTCAGTCAGGCAGTTAATCCCCGGCCCCAGTATTTACATAACGCAATAGGTCAGGTCCTCAGGTGATGGAAAGTCTAATGTGATCATGTCTGTGTCCTCATCAAAGTCTATGAGGAAATCAATGTCATCATCCAGAATGCCATTTGCACATTCGTGCCAAAGTTCCATTGACAATTGGTACTGCATTTTAACTCCAAAGTTCATTGAAAGTTGTGGTCTGATGTACATAATCTGGATCAAATATCACTTGTTCCGCTGGAAAGTCTCGGAACAATCTATTCCAGCGATCTATCTTGCTGTCTAAGAAGTCTTCACCACGAACATGTTGATCTATTAGATCTTGAAATATGTCCATTGGGGTATAGTTGGGCTGTTTATTTTTACGAGGAAAGCCCTTGAGTGGATAGTAAAGTACTTCTGCTTGGCCTGAGATGTCTGCGTGTTCAGCCACTTGTTGAATCACTTGAACAATATGTTGCCATGTGCGTTCATATTCTCGGGGGTGTTGTTGGTTATATACACTACTGAGTCCATCAGACCTCTTAGGCATTACTTTCTTTTGTTTAATGTTAAATCGAGCCATTTGTTTCTCCTATATACCTATTATAGTTATTTATTAAATATGTGTCAAATGGGCAAGTCCGATCTGGCTTCACAACTCATTTGATCCCAGTAATCAATTAAGGTATTGACGAAATACCACTTTTGTTTTGGTGTAAGTGGTATGTCTCTTTGATCAACTGCCAACATATCTGTTAAGACAAATACAACTCCACCTGGTATCTGATGTCTTCTATCAAGTCCTTTGAGAAATCCAACTCCTACTTCAATCCATTTGTCAAATGGGTATGCGTTGAGTATTTGTTTTCTCAAGTGGTCATTTAAGTTATTTCTTTCTAAGTGAGCAGTTTCAATCAATTCGTATATGTTCATTTCATTTCCTTTATTGATATAATAGGTCTTGTTAAGACCTGCTATCTTAATAAACATCAGCATCGCCCGGCTCGCTTCTGTTTATTAAGTAGCCCTCCTAATAACGATAATCAGGAATATGTTTTATGCCAAGAGACAACGCGTCAGCGTTGTTTGGCATATAACAAGTCTGGCACGCTTGCGGGCTGGACTTATCATTTGTTTTTAAATTGTTCATTTCCATCCAAATTCTCCACAGGTGAACTCTACCCTTTTGGTAAAAATCTTGCCTAATCTCGTTTATCACCGCAATGTTAACTCAACAATGGCTTGTTGGCGTTAAGGGCGTGTTGACCCTTCTTGGCCCAGTTCATCACTGGGATTGTTTATCTCCTGCCGGGCGGCATAATGAGCAATTCTGGGTAGCGAGGTTCGTGGTGACTTCTATGCCAGCGTTGGATTCATTACATTCGGAGGGACCAGAGTGTGTCCCGATTTGTCTAAGTTCTAAGTGTGCCATAATGTATTCTTGATCTTGCTTATTGGTGATTCGATTTGATTTAATTAATGATTGCAAATATGCAGTGGGTATATGGCTTATGTGGTTACCATTGTATTTGGATATGCCATTCAAAGCCAATCTACCTTTTACAAGTTGTGTGGGTGTTCTAGGTAAATTAAAAGATTTAGGTTGATAGTTGGTATAAAAATTGCGTTCTTGTGTGCTGGCTTGTGCCCAATTTGGTGTTTTGGATTTTTTAGGTTTTGGTGTGTGTAGTTTTTTGTATAATTCTGGATTTGATTCTCTTTGATCTAAATCTTGTGCGACTCGTTGCAGTCTGTCCCATAGACTTTGTGGAACAGTTTTGTTTTTCTTTTTACAAGCCCTTTTATAAATGTCAATGCAGATACTGCGTTCGCGATTGTTCATACGCGATTCTATGGCTTTTATAAAATTATAGATTTGATCTTGTTCGGTCATATTGTCGATTATAGTTTAGGAATTCCGATTCGCACACAAACTCGGAATAACATTTGTCCTGGCCTACAATCGCTCTACATTGCGTAGAAGAATTTATCACCTGTGCTATTTACTTATCTATTATATGAAAAAACCCCTAAAGATCCTAATCTTTTGGTGAAAAAAGAAACCCCCAACCATTTCTGGAAGGGGGCTCTCATATACAGGATAAAATTGGAAAAATCGTGTCAGACAATACACAGGAAAAAGTAAAATGGCAATTAAACTTAAAAAGGAACTGCCCAACACAAAATTATTTATCTTTGCTTGAAGTAGAAATAGAAGAACCCTTTCGAAGTTGTTGTTGTTCTTCTATGGCACGACGATATGCCAAGGCTTCATTGGCTAATCCAATGTATTCAGGTGTCAATTGACCTTCCACAATGAAGCCTCTCAAAATCATTGCTACCATACTATGTATGCTTTTTTCATCTTCACCTGCTGATTCCAAACTCAACACTGCATCTTCCAATTGATGTATCAAACTGATGTGATGTTTTTCTTTGCGAATTTGTTGATTTTGTTGTTCTCTTATTTGATTTAATAATTTTGCTTGTTGGCTCATATTACATCCTTGTATCGTAATAAAAAATGTGTGCGTTCGGCGGTATCGCCATAGGCGTGTTGTGCAAAATCTTCTATCGACATGGCCGTGCCATTCCACATCCACATGTGTCGCTGTTGTGCAGCTTGATACTGGCGGTAATTGGCCACACCTTGCCACAACTGTTGATTGTATTGGGTGATTTGATCAGGAGTCATGCCCTGTGCAGGATTTCGGCCTTGTGTGGCTGCATATTGTTCGGCAGCCGCTTGTGCGAAACTGCGAGGATCGTTTGCCATTATACCACCGCTAGTATGCTGTCCTGATTCAGCATATAAAAAGTGTCATTTTCGTGTTTTATTTGAACCGTATTGTTCCAATTTACCACTACTTTGTCTCCTACACTCACCTCTTTTGTAACCTCTTCCCCAATGCTAATGATCTCTGCATAAGTAGTATCAAAATTTTGAGTTAATACAATACCACCAGTAGTAATTTTCTCTGGTGTCATTTGTTTTACGATTATTCCACATCTAATTGCTTTCATTTGGTTTCCTTTGTAATTTTTTTAAATGCATGTGATCCACGAACCTCATACCCTTTTCTTTTGTGCAATTCCATAAATGGTTGCCAATCAGATCTCACAGTGGTTGATACCAACAGGGGTATCTCTAATGTTCTACA
>Ga0214175_1000395_pt1 | contig 12256 bp, 10 predicted proteins | sample TroBogEpilimnion_17_FD_153013 | JGI IMG/M metagenome (GOLD analysis project Ga0214175, IMG submission 153013) | Freshwater microbial communities from Trout Bog Lake, WI - 09AUG2007 epilimnion | ecosystem: Environmental > Aquatic > Freshwater > Lake > Epilimnion/Euphotic zone | place: Trout Bog...
ACAACCAATGTCCACAACCTTCTTGCCATCCAAATTAACGAAGGATTTAATCCAGTCTAGGCGCAACGGGTTGATAGCGTGCAAAGGCTTGAATTCGCTATTGGGATCCCACCAGCGATGGGCTAGAGCACTAAATTTGGCGATTTCTGACTGGTCTACGTTCATATTGGGAGAGTGATTGGATCACTTAAAAAATAACAAGAAAACAACAAGAAAATAACTATATAAGGGACGAATATAGCGGAAATAAAAAAGCCCGCTAGAAGCGGGCTTTTTTACAAGTAAAGTGAATTACTTAGCTGCTGTACCAACAACTTCGATGTCAGTACGGCGGTTCTTAGCGCGGCCTTCAGCAGTTGCGTTTGATGCAACTGGATTGCTCTTGCCTTTAGATTCTGTGTAGATACGGCTACCGTCAACACCTTTGCTTGTCAGGTAAGTCTTAACTGACTGAGCGCGACGCTGACCGAGGGCCATGTTGTAAGCATCTGTACCAACGCTGTCAGTGTTACCAACAGCGATGATTACTTCTAACTTGATCTTGCTCAAATCAGCAGCGATCTTGTCCAAAGTAGCTTTACCTTCTGGTTTCAAGTCAGACTTGTTGAAGTCATAAAGTGTGTCAGCTTGTAAAGTGATCTTGCTTTGGCTAACACCAGAAGCTGCAGGAGCAGCAGTCAATGCGCCATCGCAACCTTTAGCTGCAGTTGCAGGTGTCCAGCTGTTGTCACGCCAGCACAATGTGCCGTCGCCGTTTTTCCAGTTTAGGGCGCCATCGCCGTTTTGCCAGTTATCAGAAGCCATTGCTGCAGAAGCAGAAACAGTAATAACAGAAGCGAGCAACACTCTTAGGGTTTTGTTCATTTTTAGTCCTCAAAAATCTCTTTTTTAATTAAAGTCAAACTTAAATGTAATTCGCCCTACCTTGATGCAAAAGACTGCAAAGCGACACATCTCAATTTCGTACAAACTGACAGAATCTTAGCATAGGGCCTACCTGTCATCAAAATGATATTATTTCTAGATGGAACAAGCCGCTAAAGAAACACTACCAATATCCCTCGAAGACGAAATGCGGCGGTCCTATTTGGACTACGCAATGAGCGTCATCGTCGGCAGAGCCCTGCCAGACGTGCGTGACGGTCTGAAGCCGGTTCATCGCAGGGTCTTATTTGCGATGTATGAATTAAACAACGATTGGAACCGAGCTTACAAAAAATCTGCCCGTATAGTTGGCGATGTCATCGGTAAATACCATCCGCATGGCGATTCTGCGGTCTACGACACCATTGTTCGTATGGCACAGGATTTCTCTTTGCGCTATATGTTGGTTGATGGACAGGGTAACTTTGGCTCCGTGGACGGCGATAACGCTGCTGCGATGCGCTATACCGAGATCCGCCTACGCAAGATAGCCCATGAGCTTTTGGCTGATTTGGACAAGGAAACAGTCGATTTTGGGCCAAATTACGATGGTAGCGAGAAAGAACCCCTGATTCTTCCTGCAAAAGTGCCTAATTTGCTGATTAACGGCAGTTCAGGTATTGCGGTGGGTATGGCGACCAATATTCCTCCCCATAACTTGGATGAGGTGGTTACAGCCTGCTTACACGTGCTGCATAACCCAGAGTGCACGATCGATGAGTTGATTGAAATCATTCCTGCCCCAGATTTTCCAACGGCTGGAATCATTTATGGCGTTCAAGGTGTGCGCGAAGGCTATCGCACTGGCCGTGGCCGTGTGGTGATGCGTGCCAAGACTCACTTCGAAGATCTTGATAAAGGTGCACGCCAGGCCATCATCGTTGATGAGCTGCCATATCAAGTGAATAAAAAGAACTTGCTTGAGCGTATTGCCGAGTTAGTGAATGAGAAAAAAGTAGAAGGTATTTCTGATTTGCGTGATGAGTCTGACAAGTCAGGTATGCGCGTTGTGATTGAGCTCAAGCGTGGTGAAGTTCCAGAGGTGGTTCTAAACAACCTCTATAAGAGCACACAACTGCAAGATAACTTCGGTATGAATATGGTGGCCTTGGTTGATAACCAACCACGCCTACTGAACTTGAAGCAGATGCTTGAGTACTTCTTGCAGCATCGCCGCGAAGTAGTAACGCGTCGTACGATTTTTGAATTACGCAAAGCGCGTGAGCGTGGTCACGTATTAGAAGGTTTGGCAGTTGCATTGGCCAATATCGATGAGTTCATCGCCATTATTAAAGCTGCTGCTAATCCGGTAGTTGCTAAACAAGAGTTAATGGGCAAGCCATGGGATTCTTCAATGGTGCGTGAGATGTTAGCGCGCGCCGAGACGGATACTCTTGGTGGACGTAATGCCTATCGCCCTGAAGGTTTGTTGCCTGAGTACGGGATGCAGACGACTGGCTTGTATCGTTTATCCGATAGCCAAGCACAAGAAATTCTGCAGATGCGTCTGCAACGCTTGACTGGCCTTGAGCAAGACAAGATTGTGAATGAGTACAAAGAAGTCATGTCAGAGATTTTTGATCTGCTTGATTTACTTGCCAAGCCAGAGCGCGTTACTTCTGTGATTGAGACTGAGCTTAAAGAAGTGCAAGCTGAGTTCGGTATTGCAGGTGGTGATAGCGGTCGCCGTTCATTCATTGAAATGAATGCGACTGAGTTATTCACTGAAGATTTGATTACGCCGCAAGATATGGTGGTGACACTTTCCAATACTGGCTATATGAAGAGCCAGCCATTGAGTGAATACCGTGCGCAAAAACGCGGTGGCCGCGGTAAGCAAGCTGCTGCAACGAAGAATGAAGATTGGATCGAAACTTTATTCGTTGCCAATACGCACGACATCATTCTTTGCTTCTCCGATCGTGGTCGCATGTATTGGTTGAAAGTATGGGAAGTGCCGCAAGGTAGTCGCAACTCACGTGGCAAACCGATCGTCAATATGTTCCCACTAATTGAAGGTGAAAAGATCACTGTGATTTTGCCAATTAAAGGCTACCAAGATGATCATTACGTATTCATGGCAACCAGTTTAGGTACCGTGAAGAAGACGCGCTTGTCTGATTTCTCTAATCCACGTAAAGCCGGCATCATTGCGGTTGACTTGAATGAGAACGACTTCTTAGTTGGCGCAGCGATAACAGACGGTCAACATGATGTGATGCTGTTCTCTGATGCTGGTAAAGCAGTTCGCTTTGATGAGAATGATGTGCGTCCTATGGGCCGTACTGCCCGCGGTGTTCGCGGTATGAACTTGGTTGCTGGTCAACAAGTTATCGCTATGTTGGTCGCCCCTGCTGAAGCAACTGAAGGCGCAGAGGCTAGTACTGTGGATTCAGAAGGCAATCCAATTCCAACGAGCGTATTAACGGCTACTGAAAATGGCTTCGGTAAACGCACTCCAATTGGTGAATACACACGTCATGGACGTGGTACCAAAGGCATGATTGCGATTCAGACATCTGAGCGTAACGGTAAAGTGGTTGCTGCTGCTTTGGTATCTCCTGAAGATCAAATTATGTTGATCACCACTGGCGGAATATTAGTGCGCACACGCGTTTCTGAGATTCGTGAGATGGGTCGCGCCACACAAGGTGTGACTTTAATTAACGTTGATGAGGGCACTCGTTTATCCGGTTTGCAGCGTATTGCTGAAAGCGATTCGGATGAAGAAGGTGATGATGCGGAAGAGGGTGATGTATCTGCTGATCCAGCGCTTGATTCTGATTCCGATGCTGCTGGTGATGCCTAAGCTGGCATCGATTAAAGACTAGTAAGCCATCATGACGTTTGACCGCCGCATCTTTAATTTCGCAGCGGGGCCTGCTACCTTGCCTGAAGAGGTGTTGAAGCAGGCTGCCGATGAAATGCTCAACTGGCAAGGGCTCGGCACTAGTGTGATGGAGATTAGTCACCGTAGCAAAGAGTTCATGGCGGTCTATGAAGAAGTGTTGCAAGACCTGCGCACTTTAATGAACATTCCTGATACTTACGAGATCTTGTTGCTACAAGGTGGTGGTATTGGTCAGAATGCAGCTATTCCAATGAATTTAATGCCCTCGGCTAAGAAGGGCCTTAAAGCGGATTTCATTGTGACGGGCGTTTGGTCTGAGAAATCTTTTAAAGAGGCGCAGAAATACGGTACAGCAAATCTTGCTGCTTCATCTGCTGCTGAAAAATTCAACACCATTCCCGCCCGATCAACCTGGCAACTTTCTGAAGATGCAGCGTATGTGCATTACTGCGCCAATGAAACGATTGGTGGCGTGGAGTTTCCTGATGTGCCCAATGTTGGCAATACAACATTGGTTGCCGATATCTCTAGCAACATTCTCTCTAAAGAGATGGACATTACGAAGTGCGGCGTTTGGTTTGGGGGCGCCCAAAAAAATATTGGCCCCTCAGGCGTGACGATAGTAATCGTTCGCAAAGATTTGCTGGGCCACAGTATGGGTATCACTCCGACAATTTGGGATTGGTCCGTACAGGCAAATACCCAGTCCATGATTAATACCCCGCCAACTTTCTCGATCTATATGGCTGGGCTGGGATTCAAGTGGCTATTGAAGCAGGGCGGTGTCAAGGCGATTGAGAAGCGCAATCAAGCAAAAGCAGATTTGCTCTATAACTTCCTTGATCAAAGTAGCTTGTATGAGAATCGCGTGACAAAGGAATATCGCTCTAGAATGAATGTCACCTTCTTCTTGAAGGATGAGAATTTAAACGCAGAGTTCTTGGCTCAATCGAATGCTGCTGGTTTGGCGGCTTTGCGCGGTCATAAGGCTGCTGGCGGAATGCGAGCCAGTATTTACAATGCAATGCCCTTAGAAGGCGTACAAGCCTTGATTGAATTTATGCGCGACTTTGAAAGGCGGGCTTAATGAGTACGGAAGAACAGCGTCTCGCACCCTTACGAGAAAAAATTGATGCCTTAGATGCCCAGATTCTGGAGCTTTTAAGTCAGCGAGCAAAAGCTGCTCAAGACGTTGGGCATGTCAAAGGTGGGTTCTCATCACCAGTATTTCGGCCTGAGCGTGAGCGTCAGGTTGTGACAAGATTGCAGGACATTAATGCGGGCCCTTTATTGCCTGATGGCATCGCTGCTATCTGGCGCGAGATTATGTCGGCATGTAGAGCGCTTGAAGCTCGCCAAACGATTGCCTATTTAGGCCCAGTTGGGACCTTTTCCGAGCAAGCTGCCCAAACCTATTTTGGAACTTCCATTGCTGGCTTGCCTTGCGTCAGTCTTGATGAGGTATTCAAGGCAGTAGAAAAAGGTGCCGCACAATTTGGCGTAGTTCCTGTAGAGAACTCCAGTGAAGGTGCCATCTCGCGTACATTAGATTTACTCTTGGATTCTCCAATGCAAATTAGTGGTGAGGTTGTATTGCCGATTCATCATCATTTACTCAGTAAGAGCGGCAACTTAGATGGTGTTACGACTGTTTGTGCGCACGCTCAAGCTTTGGCGCAATGTCAGCAATGGTTGAGTCAGCACGCGCCTCAGTTAAAGCGTCAAGCGGTCAGTAGTAATGCTGAAGCTGCTCGCATGGCTGCAGCAGATCCTAGTTTGGCCGCGATTGCCGGCGATCCCGCTCAAATAGCTTACGGTTTGCAAGCGGTTGCCTTGCAGATTCAGGATGACCCACACAATCGCACACGCTTTGTGGTGATTGGCGATTATTTATGTCAGCCTACAGGTGACGACCAAACCTCTTTGGTGTTATCGGTGGATAACCAACCAGGTGCGGTACATAGTTTATTAGCGCCTTTAGCGAAGCATGGTGTATCCATGAATCGCTTTGAATCACGCCCAGCTCGTAAAGGCACTTGGGAGTATCACTTTTATATTGATATTGCTGGTCATGCTGATGATGCAAAGGTGGTCAAGGCTTTAGAAGAATTAAAAAATACAGCTGCTTTCTATAAGAAGTTAGGCTCTTATCCTCGCTCAGCGGTTTAACGAATTTATAACGTACGTTATTGGTAATGACTTCAAAACTGGGTTTAAAACATATTCAAGCAATTGCGCCGTATGTCGGCGGTCGCCCTATTAGTGAGGTGGCGCGTGAGTATGGTTTGGATGAAAGCAAAATTGTGAAGCTCGCTTCCAATGAAAATCCGCTAGGCATGCCAAAGTCAGCGCAAGACGCCATGCTGGCTGCCGCAGGTGATTTAGGGCGCTACCCAGACTCCAATGGCTTTGAACTAAAAAAGGTATTGTCTGAGCGTCTAGATGTCCCTGCTGATTGGATTACTTTAGGCAATGGCAGCAATGACATTTTGGAGTTAGCTGCTCGTGCGGTTGCGCAACTGGGTGACGATATTATTTTTTCACGCCATGCGTTTGCCGTATACCCACTAGCTTCGCAAGCAGTTGGCGCGCGTGCTATTGAGGTTGCACCTACTGCAAGCTACGGCCACGATTTGCCAGCAATGCTCAAAGCGGTTCAGTCCTCTGGCGATAAAGCGAAGTTGGTTTTTGTGGCAAACCCGAATAATCCTACTGGCAGTTATTTGCAGCCAGCCGAGATTGAATCATTCTTGCAAGCTGTGCCAGCCAATGTTGTGGTCGTGTTGGATGAGGCTTATAACGAGTATCTTGCGCCCGAGCAACGCTATGACGCCATTGCCTGGGTGAAGCGTTTCCCCAATATGATTTTGTCGCGTAGCTTTTCTAAGGCCTACGGTTTAGCCGGCTTACGGATAGGCTATGGCGTTGCGCAACCTGCGTTAACGGATTTACTCAATCGCATTCGCCAACCCTTTAATGTCAACAGCCTTGCTCAAGCTGCAGCAATTGCTGCATTTCAAGACAGCGCGTTTTTACAACAAGGTTATGAGGTCAATCACGCTGGTTATCTGCAGTTAACTCAGGCATTTACTGAGATTGGGCTGACTTATCTTCCATCGGCTGGTAACTTTGTCTTGGTTAAAGTGGGCGAAGATGATGAGGCAGGTGTGAGAGTCAATTTAGCCTTACTCAAGCGCGGCATCATTGTTCGGCCGGTTGGTAATTACGGCCTGCCAAAATGGTTACGTATTTCCATTGGCCTGCCAGAAGAAAATGCTGCCTTCATCAATGCTTTCCGTGAAATTTTGGCTAAATCATGACTACAACTAAAGCTCAGTTTGGTACCGTCACCATTGTGGGTGTTGGACTGATTGGCGCCTCTTTGGGGTTAGCTCTGAAACAAGCTGGTGTAGCGACTAAGGTCTTGGGTGTTGGCCGTAGTAAAGAAAATGTAGACCAAGCGCAAAAGATGGGCGCGATTGATGGCGTAGTGGATTTAGTGGATGCCGCTAAACAATCCGATGTGATTGTTTTGTGTGTGCCGGTTGCTCAGATGCGAGCTGCATTTGAAGCTATTGAGCCGCATCTTGAATCGAAGACCATGATTACCGACGCTGGCAGCACCAAAGGTGATGTGATCTTGGCTGCTAAAGAAGTGTTGGGCAAGAAGGCGTGTCAGTTTGTGCCGGCCCATCCCATCGCTGGTGGCGCTCAGCATGGTGCTGGTGCCGCTAAGGCAGATTTATTTCAGGGTAAACAAACAATTGTTTGCCCCATACAAGAGAACTCTCCAGAAGATACTGCACTGATTGTTGGTTTTTGGGAGTCTGTTGGCTCAGTTGTAAAAAAGATCTCAAACGTACAACATGATGCAATCTATGCGGCAGTTTCTCATTTGCCCCATATTCTTTCTTATGCCTTAATGGCCAGCGTAGTTAACTCAGAAGACGTTGATCAAAAACTCAGTCATGTGGGTGCAGGCTTTAAAGATTTCACACGCATTGCTGCATCGAGCCCTGAGATGTGGCGCGATATTTGCTTAGGTAATCGCACCGCTATTCTGAAAGAGTTGGATCAGTATCTTTTGATCGTGAACCATATGCGCAAATTGATCTCTGAAAACGATGGTGCTGGTTTAGAAAAATTATTCAATAAGGCGAGTAAAGCGCGCCAAGATTTGGATGCACTTTAATGAGTGTCTTAATCAGTGCGTTACCCAGTATTGAAATAGGACCATTTACTCGAGCTCAAGGCTCGATTGTTTTACCTGGATCTAAAAGTATCTCTAATCGTGCCTTACTTTTGGCGGCACTCTCATCAGGTCAAACTACCCTCACCAATTTATTGGACGCTGATGACACGCAGGTTATGCGTAATGCTTTACGTACTCTGGGCTTGTCTGTGATTGACCAGCCAAATAATGTTTGCATCGTCAATGGTTGTGGTGGTCAGTTCCCGGTGCGCGAGGCTGATCTCTTTATGGGCAATGCTGGTACCGCTATTCGCCCCCTTACGGCTGCATTAGCTATGCAGGGCGGTAACTACCGTTTATCAGGCGTAGCGCGGATGCATGAACGCCCCATTCGCGACCTAGTAGATGGTTTGCGACAGGTTGGCGCCGATATTGCTTACGAATTGCAAGAAGGCTACCCACCAATCCAAATTTCTTCAGCGAATATTCAGATTAAAGATGTCGTGAAGGTCCGCGGAGATGTATCTAGTCAATTTCTCACGGCATTGTTAATGGCTTTGCCTTTAGTCGCAACAGAGCCAGTGCGTATTGAAGTGATTGGCGAACTCATTTCTCGTCCTTATATTGAAATCACTCTGAAATTAATGGCACGCTTTGGCGTGAATGTTGCATGTCCTGATGCGCAGTCTTTCGTGATTCCTAAGAAGACTTCTGATGCAGTCTATAAGAGTCCTGGTCAATTATCTGTTGAAGGTGATGCGTCTTCGGCATCCTACTTCTTGGCGCTTGGCGCTATTGGTGGTGGGCCGGTTCGCGTTCTAGGCGTTGGTAAAGATAGTATTCAAGGAGATGTGGCTTTTGCAGATGCCCTCGCTCTGATGGGTGCAGATATTACCGCTGGTGAAGATTGGATTGAAGTGTCAGGCGTCAAGAATGCAGATGGCAAACTGAAGGGCATCACGATTGATTGCACAGAGATTCCGGATGCGGCAATGACATTGGCAGTCGCCGCTCTGTTTGCTGACGGTGAGACTCGCTTAAATGGCATTGCCAGTTGGCGCGTTAAAGAAACCGATCGTATTGCAGCGATGGCAAAAGAATTAAAGAAGGTAGGAGCCATTGTTGAGGAAGGTGCGGACTATATTGTTGTTAGTGCCCCCAAGAAGTTGGATGATTGGCGCTCGCCTTCTGAAGGTATTGATACCTACGATGACCATCGCATGGCAATGTGTTTTTCTTTGGTTGCCCTTGGCCCAAATACTTTGAAGATTAATGATCCAAACTGTGTTGCCAAAACTTTCCCAACTTACTTTGCAGAATTTGCAAAGATAGTCAGTTAATACTTACTTGTTAATTTAATGACATTAGTCCCGGTTATCGCGATTGACGGACCTACCGCCTCTGGAAAAGGGACGGTTGCGTCTTTAGTGGCGGAGAAGTTGGGCTTTCATTATCTGGATAGCGGGGCACTTTATCGTCTGGTAGCCCTGGCAAGTGAGAAAGAGGGGGTCGACGTAAAAAATGGCCCAGAGTTAGGTTTTTTAGTACCCAAGTTATTGATTTCATTCGAAAAAGGACAAATCCTCTTAAATGGGGAGGATGCAACCGAAAGTATTCGGACTGAAGCGATTGGTTTAAGGGCTTCAGCTTTAGCAGCTCATCCAGAGGTAAGACGTGCTTTAGTGGGCCTCCAGCATGGATTTCGCAAGGCTCCGGGCCTCGTAGCTGATGGCAGAGATATGGCGAGCGTCATATTCCCAGATGCAGTTTTGAAGGTTTTTTTGACTGCAACGGCCGCTGCCAGGGCAGAGCGTCGTTATAAGCAATTGATAGCTAAGGGAATTCCTGCTAAACTTGACGACTTACTGCGAGATTTGCAGGAGCGCGATGCCCGCGATAGTAGTCGAGGCACCGCACCCTTGCTAGTTGCAGAAGGCGCACAAGTGCTTGAAACATCAGATTTATCGATAGATCAAGCAGTTAAGACGGTTTTGGATTGGTATCAATCAAAAATTGCTTAAACCTTGAGTGCAGTAGAAGTAGCAGTAGTTTTTGGTGTTTTGAGGAACTCTACAACGCGATGATCAAATTAGCGTGTTTCTTGAGACTTTTTTAACCTAACCCGTCAGGTCTTCTGGCGGCAAAAAGTGAATATATAAATGTCTGAATCATTTGCAGAATTATTTGAAGAATCATTAACCCGATCGAATATGAAGACCGGCCAAGTTATTTCGGCTGAAGTCCTTCGCATCGACCATAACTTCGTCGTTGTTAACGCTGGCTTAAAGTCTGAAGCGTTTATTCCTGTGGAAGAATTCCATAACGATGCTGGCGAGATTGAAGTAGCTCCTGGCGATTTCGTTTCTGTTGCTATCGATGCCCTTGAAAATGGCTATGGCGACACCATCCTCTCCCGTGATAAAGCAAAACGCTTGGCATCATGGATGAACTTGGAAAAAGCGCTCGAGCAAGCTGAGATCGTTACCGGTACTGTGACTGGTAAGGTTAAAGGTGGCTTGACAGTGATGGTGAACGGTATCCGCGCATTCTTGCCTGGCTCACTCGTTGACACACGTCCAATCAAAGACACTAGCCCTTACGAGGGCAAGACCATGGAGTTCAAGGTTATCAAGCTTGATCGTAAGCGTAACAACGTAGTGTTGTCACGTCGTGCGGTTGTTGAAGCTAGCCAAGGTGAAGAGCGTGCTAAGTTGATGTCTAACCTTAAAGAAGGTAGCGTTGTTCAAGGTATCGTTAAGAACATCACTGACTACGGCGCATTCGTGGACCTCGGTGGTATCGATGGCCTCTTGCACATTACCGATTTGGCATGGCGTCGTGTGCGTCACCCAAGCGAGATGTTGACTGTTGGTCAAGAAGTTACTGCTAAGATTTTGAAGTTCGACCAAGAGAAGAATCGTGTTTCACTCGGTGTGAAACAGCTTGGCGATGATCCATGGGTTGGTATCGCACGTCGTTACCCACCAAACACCCGTTTATTCGGCAAAGTAACCAACTTGACCGACTACGGTGCGTTCGTTGAAATCGAGTCTGGCATTGAAGGTTTGGTACACGTATCCGAAATGGACTGGACTAACAAGAACGTTGCTCCAAGCAAAGCCACTGCATTAGGAACCGAAGTTGAAGTAATGGTTCTGGATATTGATGAAGACAAGCGTCGTATTAGCTTGGGCATCAAACAGTGCAAAGCCAATCCTTGGGAAGAGTTCTCACGTGCTCAGCAAAAAGGCGACAAGCTTACTGGCGCAATCAAGTCAATTACTGACTTTGGTGTGTTCATTGGTTTGCCTGGCGGCATCGATGGTTTAGTTCACCTTTCAGACCTTTCATGGAATGAGCCTGGTGAAGAAGCTGTTAAGAAATTCAAAAAAGGCGATGAAATTGAAGCCACCGTATTGGCAATTGATGTTGAGAAAGAGCGTATCTCTCTCGGTATCAAGCAATTGTCTGGTGACCCATTCAATAACTACACATCCGTTAGCGACAAGGGTAGTCTTGTAACTGGCACTGTGAAAGCTGTTGATGCTAAGGGTGCAACGATTCACTTGGCTGACGAAGTTGAAGCTTATTTGCGCGCTTCTGAGATCTCAACCGATCGCGTTGAAGATGCACGCAATGTATTGAAAGAAGGCGATAGCGTAACTGCCATGATCATTAACATTGATCGCAAGTCACGCGTTATCAATCTTTCAATCAAAGCAAAAGACAGCTCTGATCAACAAGATGCTATGAGCAAGCTCCAAGGTGATGCGCAGTCTGGCACTACCAATTTGGGCGCTTTGTTAAAAGCAAAAATGGACAATCAAGGCTAAATCAATATCGCCGCTTTCCACTAGGAGAGCGGCGGTTTTTATTGATAGATCATGACAGATCAAGAGCAACAAGCAATCACCCGCTCCGAACTAGTGGAGAGCTTAGCGGAACAGTTTCCGCAGCTTCTACCTAGGGATGTGGAGTTGGCGGTAAAAACTTTACTAGATACGATGACTCACGCTTTGGCCGAAGGCAAGCGGATTGAGTTGCGTGGCGTTGGCAGTTTTGTATTGCATCATCGTCCTGCGCGTACTGGCCGTAACCCAAAGTCTGGCGAAAAAGTATTGATCCCAGAAAAACGAGTTCCACACTTTAAGCCTGGCAAGGAGTTGCGTGAGCGCGTTGATTACAAGCCACTAAAGCAGGCGGGCCCTAAAGAGGGTTCTGGTGCTTAATCAGCAAGCACGTCAGTGGTCCGTTTGGACCATTTTTTATTTAAGCCCTTCATTTAAGTT
>Ga0214175_1000396_pt1 | contig 12256 bp, 7 predicted proteins | sample TroBogEpilimnion_17_FD_153013 | JGI IMG/M metagenome (GOLD analysis project Ga0214175, IMG submission 153013) | Freshwater microbial communities from Trout Bog Lake, WI - 09AUG2007 epilimnion | ecosystem: Environmental > Aquatic > Freshwater > Lake > Epilimnion/Euphotic zone | place: Trout Bog...
TAAAGAGTCCCAATTTACACCGATCATTGAAAACGAAGCCTTAAGCCAAATATTATATGAAGGCTGCTCCTGTGCCGATATGACTGCTCGCTTAGATGCCGTCTCAGCTCATTTCAGAGATCAGATTAATGCAAGAACAGGTAAAGAGACGATCACGCAAGATAGAGTCAAAGCAGACGAAAGTCTTTTAGACGGCTTCTTACTGAAGCCCATGAATTGCCCGCATCACATTAAGATCTTCGCTTCACAGCCTCACTCATACCGTGATCTTCCCGTTCGTTTAGCAGAATTTGGTACCGTGTACCGCTGGGAACAGTCCGGTGAATTAAATGGCATGACGCGTGTTCGTGGCTTCACCCAAGACGATGCTCACCTCTTCTGTACAGAAGAACAAGTTGCTGCAGAAGTCTTAGGCTGCTTGTCCTTAGTTAAAATCGTTTTAACTACGCTTGGTATGAGTGATTATAGGGTCCGTGTGGGTCTTCGTGATCCTGATTCAAACAAGTACACGGGTGACGCTGCAAATTGGGATAAAGCAGAAGCCGCATGCCGTGCCGCTGCTCAAACCCTCGGTGTTCCCTTTACTGAAGAACCAGGGGAAGCAGCATTCTACGGACCAAAGATTGATTTCGTTGTGAAAGACGTGATCGGACGCGAATGGCAATTAGGTACCGTTCAAGTCGATTACAATTTACCGGTACGCTTTGATCTCTCCTACATCGGAGCAGATAATCAGTCCCACAGACCAGTCATGATTCATAGAGCTCCGTTTGGTTCTATGGAACGTTTCTGTGGTGTATTAATTGAACACTTCGGTGGCGACTTCCCTGTTTGGTTATCTCCAGAACAAGTACGCTTAGTACCCATCAGCGATAAAGTCTCTGAATACGCCCATGACCTTTTAAATCAATTAAAGGCTGCAGGTATTCGTGCTTCTCTCGATGAACACAGTGATAAACTCGGTGCTAAGATTAGAAGAGCAGAAATCGATAAGGTCCCTTACACCTTAGTACTTGGTGCTAAAGAAGCTGAAGCTAAAGCGGTCAGTGTTCGCTCCCGTGCAAAAGGAGATGAAGGCGTTATTGCTTTTGCTAGCTTCCTTGAGCGCTTAGTGGGTGAAGTAAAAACCAAAGCACTCCAAGTTAAGAAGGTAGCAGCTGCACCTAGCGCTTAAGTTAAATAACTCTATAGCTAATATAGAGTTATAAAAAACACCTAGAATACTTAAGAAGATGTAAATAACCTGCCCTGGACCATTTTCGTGTGTATCGTAAAATGGTCTGGACTATTTTACGATGTATACGAAAATGGTCCAATGGAGCACAGGCCACGACTTTACGATTCGATCCTTAAGGATCACTTCAGCCATAATCGTCAAATGGCGTTTGTAAGTGGTCCACGCCAAGTAGGTAAGACCAATAGCTGCAAAGCTATCTGCACCCATTATCTCAATTGGGATAATATCAATGATCGGCGACTCATTTTACAAGGTCCTGCAGCCGTTGCTGAACAGATGCAGCTAAACGTACTCACAGAGAAAAAACCTCTGATTGTTTTTGATGAACTGCATAAACAGAAAATGTGGAGAAGTAATCTTAAAGGATTTTTCGATACCTACTCTGATAAAACACAGATTATTGTAACCGGCAGTTCACGACTCGATGTCTATAGACGAGCGGGCGATAGTTTAATGGGAAGGTACTTCATTTACCGCATGCATCCATGGAGTGTTGGAGAAATTGCGCGTACTAGCCTACCTAAAACGCTCGTCCATAAGCCTGAAAAAATAGAAGAAAAAGAATGGAAGGCTTTATATACGCACGGCGGATATCCAGAGCCGTTTCTTAATCGTAGCACTACCTTTACCACGAAGTGGCAATCCCAGCGAAGAGAACTCTTAATCAAGTCTGACATACGTGATATCGCTGATATTAAGGACATCGCTTTACTCGATGTACTAAGTACTATCTTAAATGAGAGATCGTCGCAGCAGCTTATTTATTCAAACCTAGCTAAAGAGCTTGGTGTTTCTGTAGATTCGGTAAAACGCTGGATAGATCTCTTAAACCGGATGCACTACGGATTCCTGATCAGACCGTGGTTTAAGAATATAAATAAAGCGCTTAGAAAAGAACCGAAATGGTTTTTACGCGATTGGTCCACCATTGAATCACCAGGTGCTAAAGCAGAAACCTTCGTTGCTTGCCATTTACTGAAAGCCGTGGAGTGCTGGAACGATTTAGGCTTTGGTCACTTTGAGCTGTGCTACATCCGAGATAAATTAAAACGCGAAGTAGATTTTGTAATTACTAAAGACAAACGCCCCTGGATATTAATCGAAGTGAAAAAAGCAAATGATTCACTTTCGAAATCACTCGTCCATTTTCAAACAGTGACCCAAGCAGAGTACGCATTCCAAGTAGTATTGGATAAACCCTATGTAGATGCAGATTGCTTTAAATCAAAAACTCCTACGGTAGTTCCTGCACGCACCCTACTCAGTCAACTTTTATAATGGGAAGTTAAAATAAGGAGCCGTGATCGTCAGGTCCCATCATTGCTTCACGCACTAAAGGAATTGGGGGTCCTCCGTAGCTTAAGAATTGATCATGGAAAGCTTTCCAAGCTGCTCTACCACCCCGAGTCTTAGTCCAGTCTTCACGGAGTTTTAAGATCATTAATTTTCCTAAGGTGTAATTAAGATAGGCAGGATCAAACGCTCCACGGTGTGCTTGTTGATCAGCATCGCCCTCGTCTTGGAAGCCTTGAGTTAAAAAGAGCTGTTTAGATTCTTCAATCGTCATGCCTTTCGTGTGGAGTCCAATCGCTGAAAGAAAACGCACATCACGAAGCAGTGCTTCTTCGAGTTGGCCTATGTGAAGTTCAGGACTTTCATTACCAAGTCCTGCCTGCCACATCATTTCTTCTGTGTAGTGAGCCCAGCCTTCTGCGAAAGCATAGCCGACAAAGAGCTGACCAAAACGTGACTTTGAGCGGTTTGCATGTAAGAACTGAACAAAGTGACCTGGGTAGACTTCATGAGCCGAAGTAAAGAGTAAGACGCCAGTGCCTGGGATATAATCTAACTGCTTTTGTTTAGGCCAGGATGGATCAGGAGGAGAAACATAATACACGGAAGGTAGACCAACTTCATAAGGTCCAGGAATCGTGATATAGGCAGAATTCCATGCTTTATAAGCGGGTGCAGGATGGACCTGTGCTACTTCTGTTCCAGGTATAGTGACTAGATCATGATCTTTGATGAACTGACGAAGTTGGATGAGTTGGTTCGCTGCATACTCAGTAACTGATCCTGGTGGCTTAGCATCAAACGCTTTCTTGGCCGCGTCTTTGACACTTAAGTCAGGAGCATAAGCGTGGCAGGCTTCACGCATTGCTTTTAAGTTTCGTTCTAAATCTTTTCTACCAATGGCTTCAAGTTGATCGAGGGGTAAATCAACGCCTTCTGTTTCACGCACCATCAGTCTAAACTTCTCAGCACCGAGTGCGAAATTATCGTCTTTTGTTTCTGCTTTTTTACTAAAGAACTCGCTAGCGTGATTTACCGCTTTAATTGCTAGCGCATTTGCTTCTTTAAACTGGGCTTGAAGTTCTGGGTCTTTAACACTTTCAAAAACCTTGGGGACATCGGTACTAAAGAAATCAGCGAGTCCTCCAATTGTTTGCTTACCAATTTGAGCGTAGGATTTAGCTAACGGTTTATCTAAGTTTTTTTCTAATTGAGAAACTGCTAGCGGAAGATTCTTTGCATAAGCAATATAGGCTTTAAGTCTTACTTCTAAAGGAGCGTAGGGACGTGAGACATAAATATCTGGATCAATCGTATCCGCATAGTACATCGGATTTGTGTGGGGCTGATCTGCGGTTTCTAACCAAAAGAGCTCCTTACGTATTTCCATGAGTAAATACTCACGTTCAAAGCGTTGATTTTCAGTGAGTGATGTCGCACTAAATTGATTCGCTTCATCTCGTTCGTGTTTTAGCCAAGAACCGAAATCGGCAAGCCCTGCATCACTAAAGTCAGGGAGTTTTCCATCATAGTCATGCTTACCAGCCTCTACTGCAGAAGTAGGCTGATACTGAAAGTATTGATCAATAAAAGCGTTAACAAAATTGTCCCATGACTTTGTGGTACTCTCTGCTCTTAGGCAGCTTGTACCAACTAACGTAATCAATAAAGTCGCGAGTAAAGGACGTTTAAAGGTGGAGGTAAGCATGAGGCAAAGTATTACAAATCTTAACCTACTGAGGCAAGCGGTTAGCTCACTTAACTCAGGGTAATTTCTAATGCTTACCTTGAATCAAACAGATTAAGCTTTTCCTTTTTAAGATACTCTAAACGCTCTGGGATACGACCTGGATAAATAGGAAAGTCAGAAGCTTGTTCTGCTTTTATTTCATCATGCGTTTTCAGGTAAGCTTCTTTCCATGCTTTCTTACCTTCACTGTAATACGTAATAGCACCCCGTTCAATCGGTTGTAAGTAAGTTGTACCAAAACTTAGAAAAATCACGTAACAGAAAATATACCGCTTACCTTTAACAGTGCTTGAAAAATGCAGTAATAGAGCAAGCCCTGCTGTGATCATTAGGGTGACATACCGAGAAGCGATCGGTGCTGCAGCCTCATAAGACCCTGCCCTACCGTGCGCCGTAATAAGGCAATAGATTAGTGCATAAGCCCCGAGTGAAAAAATAACGGCACTTTTCGGGTTATCTCTAACGCTAAAGAGTATGCACTGCCTTACGTGGTAAACACTAAGAATGAAGATAAATAAAAAGATTAAAAGACCTGTGATTTCTGAGAAGGCGCCTGAAATTGCTAACCCAAAAAAATTACCAACCATGAGCCCTACAAACGTAATCAGTTCATTCAAGGTTGCAGGTCCCGTTGGCTCGAAGGCAATGGTTAAGTAGTGATTAAAAAATAAAAACCAAGCAAAGCCAGTACTGACTATTCCAATAAGCGCTGAAACAAATAAGTTTCTATCTTTATTATAATATGCTTGGAGTAGTTCAATACCCGCTAAGAGTGGAGCAATTAGCCCCATAAATAATCCAAAACCTGTAAAGATAAGACAAAAGGTCAGGACACTTAAGAGGCTCCACTTCGTGTATGGGTTTTGTATAAACCAGGTCATACAGTAGCCTAGCATTAAAAGAATAGGCATTACCCCATGGGACAAATTGGTTGGTCCAACGAATACTTCCCACTGATGAAAATTAAGAAACAAAAAAGGGAGTCCTAAAAAAGAAAAGGCATGCAGGGGCTTAAACTGCTTAAGAAGGAAGTAACCTAAAACTCCTGCAGTAATGAGAATCACACAGGCTGCAAAGGCATCCACTCTCGAATTCCAGTGACTTAAATGAGCGAGGAGATCTGTTAATAGAAGTCCTACCCCCTGCCTATGGGGACCGTGCTGCCGTGAAAACACGTCCCAAAGACTTTGATGTTTAAACAGGGGTACATAAAAATCCCACTGATCCCAAAAAAGAAGATTAACGGCGTACGTATTAACAAAACTAAGCTCTTTTACTGCGAGTAGAAGAAAGAGGAACACCGAAAAATAAAGACTAAGCGTTTCTTTTTGAGCGTTTAGCCTTAACTGTAATGAAGCGTTAGAGCTTACGCTTTTTTCAGCGATTAAAAGAAGTAAACTTAAAGGTAAAAAAAGAAAACTCGTTCTAAGAAGCGTTTTCCAAACCAAGAGAGCTTCCCGTTTGAGTGCTCGGTAGACTGGAATTTTTAAAACAATTGGATCTTGAAAGTTAACAACGATATCAGGATCAACTGCATCTTTAGCCGTAGTAATTTCTAAACCGTGGTCTGTTAGTTTAAGACTTTCGATTTGTTTTTCCGCTTCACATTCAGCAAGGCCTATGTCTCGGATAACTGTCTTCTTAGAATCTATAATCCGTGGATCCTTCAAAAGGACGAACCCTTGTTTTTGATTCGGATCAAACCTAAGTGCCTTATAGCGGCCTTCAGGTAATGGGAAGCGGTACAAGATAGGCTTACCAATTTCTGTGATTTCACGGGTAATCACATGCTTTTCTCTAAAGCCATACCCGTCATCTAAGAATACTTGAAAGTGCCCTACTTTGCTCGAAGTCGCTGTGACTTCAAAAAAGAAATCCTCATGGGTTTCTTTTAAAACGGGAGTACGAATAATACTAAATCCAAAACAAATAACAGCGAGTGTCACTAGATTGGAAAAAGTAAAATATCTCACAGATGCTAAAATTAAGATGAGAAAAAAGTCTTAAATAAAACCATAAAAAAAGCCACCTCGATCACTCAAGGTGGCTTGAATTAAAATTACGAATAATCGCTTAGTCGATATAGCCTTCTTCACCGTGCTCGATCATATCTAAGCCTTGGCGTTCTACTTCTGGAGCAGGACGTAAGCCGATGAGAGCTTTAACTAAATAGGCAAGAACTACAGTTGCTGTAATCGCCATAATGATTGTGATTCCCATGGCTTTTAACTGCTCAAGCCAGAGACCCCCTTTAGCAACTAAATGAGCTAAACCATTTTGTTTAGCTGCTGCGTTAGCGTCCGTTAAATTTGAATTTACCGATGCATTAGCAAGTACACCGGTTAAGAAAGCACCGATCGTTCCACCGACTGCGTGTACGCCGAACGTATCCAGTGCATCATCATAACCAAAACGTGCTTTAACAAAGGTAACGAAGAAGTAAGGAATGATTGCAGCGATAAGTCCGATAATAATTGCTCCATTTGCTGTAACGAAACCGCAGGCAGGAGTAATCACAACAAGACCACCGACAGCACCAGAACAGAATCCTAAAATGGATGCATGACCACGGGTAAATTTTTCAATCATACCCCAAGTAAAGGCAGCAACCGCGGTTGCTAAGGTTGTTGTCATAAATGCATTTGCTGCGATGCCATCAGAAGCAACAGAGCTACCCGCATTAAAACCATACCAACCTACCCAGAGCATACCGGTACCAACCATACAAAGCACCATGCTGTGAGGAGCCATTTTATCACGTCTAAAACCAATACGTGGTCCAACGATTAAACATAAGATAAGCGCTGACCAACCAGAGCTCATATGAACGACCGTACCACCTGCAAAATCGATCGCGCTAATCACGGCATTTGGATTCCATACGCCGTTCATGAGTCCGTTGACGCCCCAGATCATGTGAGCGAGAGGGAAGTAAACGACAAACATCCAAAGCGCTGTAAAAACTAAAACTGCACTAAATTTCATACGCTCAGCAATTGCACCTACAATTAATGCAGGCGTAATGATAGCGAACATAAGCTGATACATCGCATACACATTGTGGGATACCCAATATGCATAATCGGTATTGGGAGCTGAAGTGACTCCTTTGAGGAAAGCGAATTCTAGTCCACCTAACACACCGCTATTAAAACTTTTGCCGAATACTAAGCTGTAACCAATCGCCCACCAAAGGATAGTGACTAGTCCTGCGATACCTAAGCATTGGCCTAAAACGGAGAGGATATTTTTACGACGAACAAGGCCACCGTAAAATAAGGCGAGTCCTGGTAAGGTCATAAATAAGACAAGCGCTGAACTTGTCATCATCCAAGCGTTATGTCCTGGTCCAGGAATACCGGTTAAGGTTTTACCTGGATCGGAATTAGAAACGTAAGCTTCAAGAGCCGCTAAACGTTCATCGGTTGTTGGAGCTGCGTGGCTTACGTGAATAAGCGATAACGAAGCAACCAGCGCTAAGCAGGCCATGATCACGCGAGTGCGTAAACGGAACAAGTGTTTCATAGGTGCGAGTAGAAGACTTTAGGCAGAGAATAGAAGAGGTTTACTGCCCAAAGTGTGTCTAGAATCTCAAGAGATTCGTGTCCTAAGACAACACCAAGTTAACAAAAGGGGCACAAAAAAGGCCCTTTGTAACAAAAGGGCCCAGTAAAAGGAGATTTGAAGCGAATTAGATAGCGGCTTCGCCACGTTCATCCGTACGGATACGAATGACTTCTTCAACAGGCATAACGAATACTTTACCGTCACCAATCTTACCTGTCTTAGCTGCCTTAACAATCGCATCAACGGCTTTACCCGCCATATCATCAGCTACTGCGATTTCGATTTTAACCTTAGGTAAGAAATCAACGGTGTATTCACTGCCACGGTAGATCTCGGTATGGCCCTTTTGGCGACCAAAGCCCTTCACTTCCGTGACCGTCATACCTTCAATACCCGCCTCGGCGAGCGCTTCTTTAACTTCTTCTAACTTAAAAGGCTTAATGACGGCGATGATGAGTTTCATACGAAAATAAGTTAAATTATCTGAGAATTAGACTAAAGAGTTACCCTTAATTAAGCAAGCCTTGTACCAACGTTATTACACAAACTTTACGTAGGTATTACAGTTGTAATGTGGAGATCCTTTAATTGCTTTTCTGTGACAGGGGTTGGACTTCCAGCCATCAAGTCCTGACCTTTTTGCGTCTTAGGGAAGGCAATCACATCACGGATACTGGTTGTGCCACAGAGAAGTGCACACATACGGTCGAGACCGAATGCGATACCACCATGGGGAGGAGCTCCGTAGGTGAATGCTTTAAGCATATAACCAAAGCGGCTTTCTACGACGTCTTGTGGAATCTTTAATACGTCTTCAAAGACTTTCTTTTGAAGTTCTGGATTATGGATACGAATTGATCCACCTCCGAGCTCCATACCGTTTAATACAACATCATAATGCTGACCTCTGACATGCTGAGGATCAGAATCTAAGAGTTTGATATCTTCTGGAACCGGTGAAGTAAACGGATGGTGAGTTGCAACGAAGCGTTTTGCTTCTTCGTCAAAACTCATGAGTGGGAAATCAACAACCCATAAGAATTTCCAATCGTCATGACGAACGGTAAGTTTTCCACGTTTTTGTAAGAGAGCAGCTGCCTCTAAACGAATACGACCTAAGATAGCGCAGGCTTTTTCCCAGTTTGCTGCTGCAAAAAATACCATGTCTCCTTCTTGGAGAGCTAATTGCTTAGTGATCGCATCTTTTTCTTCTTGGGAGAAGAACTTAACGATCGGAGATTTCCATTCGCCACCTTCAACTTTGATGAAGGCAAGACCCTTGGCACCGAGTGACTTCGCGATATCTTCGAGAGCTTTCAGTTCACCTTGGGTTAAATCAGCAAGGCCTTTTGCGTTGAAAGCTTTGATACTTCCACCAGGCGTTGTTGCTACACCTTGGAATACTTTAAAGGACGAAGCTTTGAAGGTTTCTGTTAGATCAACTAATTCTAAACCAAAACGCATGTCTGGCTTATCTACACCGAAGCGGTTCATCGCATCGATATAAGGAAGACGAAGAAACGGAGTTTGAATGTCCTGATTGAGCACATCCTTCCACAATTTCTTAAGCATGCCTTCAAAGAGTTTGTAGATATCTTCACGTTCAACGAAGGAAGCTTCTACGTCTACTTGAGTGAACTCCATTTGACGATCTGCTCGTAAATCTTCGTCACGGAAACAACGTGCGATTTGGAAATATTTTTCTACACCCGCAACCATCAAGATTTGCTTAAACTGCTGAGGTGACTGAGAGAGTGCGTAGAATGAACCGGGATGAATACGGGAAGGAACGAGGTATTCACGAGCGCCTTCAGGTGTACTTTTGAAAAGCGCTGGGGTTTCTACTTCGATAAATTCTTGTGAGTCGAAATAATCGCGAATGGATTTTGTCGCTTTATGGCGAACAAAAATATTACGGCGCATTTTTGGACGACGTAAATCCAAGTAGCGGTACGTAAGACGTAAATCTTCATTCACCTTATCACCACCTGCATCATCAAGCGGGAATGGAGGTGTATCAGAAATGTTTAAAATATCTAATTGGGATGCTTCGATTTCAATTTGGCCTGTTGGTAAGTTCGCGTTTTCTGTGCCTTCTGGGCGCTTGGTGACCTTACCCTGAATTGAAATAACAGACTCCTGCTTTAAATGGGATGCTTTCTCAGCGACTGCTTTATCTAAGTTTGGGTCAAACTTAACTTGGGTGATACCACGGCGATCACGTAGATCTACGAATAAGATACCACCTAGGTCTCGGACGGTGTCTACCCATCCTGAGAGCGAAACACTGGATCCGATATGTTTTGAGTTAAGTTCTGCGCAGTGATGAGAGCGTGCCATGGAACCTATAATCAAAGCGGTTTAAGGCATACTTGAGCAAACAAAAACCGCATGGGTTTTAACCCCTTGTTTGACCCCGAATACCCTCTTTTTTGATAAAAAAGCTGACCTTTTTACCACCTAAAACCTTTTAGTAACTCTATTAGAGCAAGAGCTATACGTTCATCAGGGTTTTCCGCATTTAGACTTAAATATAAAGAAAGCGGGTCTACGGATTCTTCATCCGAAAGAAGCCGTGGATCATAGTGCCACAATTCTATTTTTACTTCTGAAAGTGCTTCATGCTGGGCAGGTAAACTTTGAATCGGATTTACTTTACTTAAGGTTTTAAACTCACCTGCAGTCATCGCGAAACTTTTCGAAGAAGGAGAACTAAGCATTGTTTTTTGCGACAAAAGTAGTTCTCCGCATACGCAGTAGTTTTCTTTAAAATTTCCTGCAATAAAATGTCGTTTTATGACTGGTGATCGCAGCTGTGGGAGCAACTTTTCCCACAATGCTTTTCCATCTAGATTAAATTTATACTCACCGTAACGACCTCCTGTATTTCGCTCTAAAATATCCAGCTTAACTAGTTCATCAATGGAGCGAGTCATCGTCATTCTCGTATAACCAAACTGCTTGGCTAACGCATTCGCAGTGAAAACTGACGCCGTTCGTTTTAGTAAATGTGCGAGTACCAGAACTTGGCTAGCAGGATAAATTTTAGGACTAAGTCGTGTTATCTGCTTCGTAGTATCGCGTAAATCGACAAGAAGTTGAGGCAAGTAAAGCTGTTGATCTAAGGAAATGAATGGGATTTTTTTCTGAATTAGTTTTCCACGCAGGTAGTGCGGCATTTCCCTAAAAACAAAAATAGTCTGATAAGAAGTTCGACCTGTGATGAGCGCCGATTGCTTCTCTAAGGCAAGAGGCGTTAATGCTTCATTTTTTGAAAATGAAAAGAGGACGGTTTTATCTAATAAACTACCAAGATAGAACTCATAGTTACTGTTTAAAATAAGTCCTAGATTTGCGGCCTCTGAATAAGGACTAAGACTTACATTCTCACCAAGAGACGTCCTTAGATATTCTTTAACTTGGAGAATCTTTTGATCCACAATACCATTAAAGTAACATAAAATATTTAAAGTAACAATATATATGTTACTATCTAAATTTTATGTTACTTTATATCACTTAATATTCTTTAAGTATTATATATTAATTACTTACAGATATAAACACTCACCCGTCATCTCTTTTGGCTTTGGTAATCCCATTAAGCCAAGAACGGTTGGTGCAATATCAGCCAGACGTCCTGATGGACGCATCTTTGTCTTACCTGCTGCAAAGCCTTCACCTACAACAAAGACTTCTACCAGATTTAAGGTATGTGAAGTATGTGGTGCATTATTTTCATAATCCCACATCTGTTCACAGTTACCATGGTCAGCACAAATGACTGCTTTACCTTTAACTTGAGCTAAGGCTTGTAAGAGCTCCCCGACTCCTTGGTCAGTCGCTTCTACTGCTTTGATTGCTGCATCCAAGGATCCCGTATGACCAACCATATCAGGATTAGCATAGTTAACGACAATGAGGCCGTACTTGCCTGATAAGATTGCAGCCTTGGCAAGTTCTGTGACTGAACTTGCAGACATCTGAGGCTGTAAGTCGTACGTAGCTACCTTAGGGCTTGATGGACAGGCTCTATCTTCACCAGGGAATGGCTCAGAGCGGTAATTATTAAAGAAGAATGTGACGTGAGGATTTTTTTCAGTCTCTGCACATCTAAATTGATTAATCCCTGCACGACTTACGACTTCACCTAAAATGTTAGGAAGTTTTTCTGGTTTTGGTGAAACAATATGAACAGGAAGTCCTGCTTCATATTCTGTCATCGTAGCATAGTAGAGATCTAATTTCTTACCACGCTCAAAGCCTTTGAAATCATCCATCACAAACGCTTTGGTGATTTCACGAGGACGATCACCACGATAGTTGTAAAATAAAACTGCGTCACCATCTGCAATCGAAGCAAGTGGCTTACCGGCACTATCCACGATCCAGGTTGGAATAACAAACTC
>Ga0214175_1000400_pt1 | contig 12178 bp, 10 predicted proteins | sample TroBogEpilimnion_17_FD_153013 | JGI IMG/M metagenome (GOLD analysis project Ga0214175, IMG submission 153013) | Freshwater microbial communities from Trout Bog Lake, WI - 09AUG2007 epilimnion | ecosystem: Environmental > Aquatic > Freshwater > Lake > Epilimnion/Euphotic zone | place: Trout Bog...
GGCGGCGAGTCGCTCCGGTCCTGCAGCACCCGAGTGCGAGCCGGACTCGAAGAGCTATTCGGCACCCCGGGCGAAGGGGCCCGACGGCGTGATGGGGACGTCGTGGTCGTGAGCCACGTCTCACCCATCAAGGCCGCCGTTGCTTGGGCACTCGGCACTGATGACGCCGTGGTGTGGCGCATGCACTTGTCCAACGCCTCGGTGACCACCATTGGGTGGCGGGGTGCCACGCCAGTACTGCATCGCTACAACCACATCGCTGAAGGTGCACCGTCGTGAGTACTCCCTGGATTGCTGATACCGAGGGCGTGGTGCCGACGCACACCCGAACCATCACCATCGACGTCTACGACACCCCGACGACCTTCGAGATCGACGGTCGATTGACCGACCGCCGTCCGTGGGCTGACGGCGAGCGTGCTCCCATCAAGCTCCACACCATGCAGCTGCGCCTGGAGGTGCAGCGGGCAAACCTAACGATTTCTCGGGCTGAGGCTCGAATGCTCGACTACCCCCACGCCGAGTGTCCCGGCATCGCCCCTGCCTTCGCCGGGCTCGTCGGTCTCTCCATTGCCCAAGGGTTCACCAAGGCGGTTCAGGAGCGCTTCGGTCGGGCCAAGGGCTGCTCGCACTTGGAGTTCTTGGCCCGGGCCCTCGGTCCGGCAGTCATCCAGGCCATCCCCTCGACGGCGCTCCGGCGTGAGCCACCAGAGGTCGCCGGCAAGGACGTGCTGTTCAACACCTCGTGGTTGAACGACACCTGCCACTTCTGGGCCACGGGCGGCATTGGCCACCAGAAGCTTGAGATCGGGTGGCGGCCCGGCGGCCACTACCCAGCCCCTCCCCTAGAGGAGCTCCGCCAGTCACTCGGTGGCGCGCAGGACTGAGGCCACGCTGACGCTCCTGACGCTCGGAATCGGCGGGGTGTCGTGCGTGGCGAGGATGACCGTGGTGCGAGCGTCGCTGATGGCATCCCAGGTGAGCGAAGCCGCCTCGCCATCGAGCTCGGCCGTTGGTTCATCGAGGATGAGGGCCCCACGGGCCATCCGTAAGGCGCGGAGCACGCTCACTCGCTGACGCTCCCCGCCAGAGAGCGATCGACCTCGTTCGCCGACCTCGCGTTCGAGGAACTCATGAGTCGCCGGGAGTCCGAGGGACGCCAGCCCTCCGAGGAGTTCCTCGGTGGTGGCGGTGCCGATGGCGTCGAGGTTGGACCGGACTGTTCCAGCGAAGAGGGTGGTGGAGGAGAGGTGGACGCCGAGCGTCGTTCGATACTGGTCGAGGTCGACTGACGTCGCTGGAAGGCCGTCAATGGTGAGTTCGCCCGACGCCAGTGGCCACAGGCCACACAGTGCGAGGAGCACGGAGGTCTTGCCCGATCCCGATGGTCCGGTCACCGCGACCCGGCTCGACGGTGCGACGTCGAGGGAGAACGAGGAGAAGGCGTCGACGGTGGCCCCGGGGTAGCGGAAGGACCCGTCCTGAATTGCGAGGTGGTGCGGCGTGGTCGGAACGGCCCTCGGCTGGTCGGGTGTGACTGGTCCACTCGGGAGTTCGACGAGGCGGTTCGCGGCGGCGAGGACCGGAGCAATTGCAGACGCTGCAGCAACAATGGTGGCCACCGCATCAGCAGTGGCGATGGCGGCGAAGATCGCAGCCGCTGTCCACGGTCCACTCAGTCCGTGGTGGTGGTGCCACTGCTCCCCGAGCACGAGGGCTGCGACGATGAGTCCGGCGATGACCCCTTGACCAACGAGGCGACGGCGACGCACCGCACGCTCGGCCACCTCGTGGAGGGTGGCTACCCGCGCACGGAGGTCAACCACTCGAGTGACGGTTGGTGCCCACGCTCCAGCGACGGTCAGCAGTTCGGCACCGAGGAGGGCATCGCTGATGGTGGCAGCCAACTCGCCGTTCAATTGGAGGAGCTCCTCAGCGGCCCGAGCGCCACGTCGGTGCCCGAGTGCTGCTGCTGCCAGGACGATGCCCGAGGCCACGAGGGTGAGGAGCCCAAGCGGTGGAATGAGGACGCCGAGGCAGATCGCTGTCACGAGAAGCGCCGCCACCGCACCGCCAAGGGGCACGGCGATGCGGACGTAGAGGTCTTGGAGGAGGTCGACGTCGCCAATGGCTCGAGCCAGCAGGTCGCCCGACCGGCGGCGCCACAGACCAGCAGGGGCGAGGGGGATGAGTTTCCGGAACAGCCACGGACGCCAGGCAGTCAGCGCGTCGAAGGCCACTCGGTGACCGCTCAAGCGATCGGCGAAGCGGACGGGAGCCCGCAGGAACGACAAGAGCTCGACGAGGATGAGGAGCCCACCAACCGCGGCCAGTCCTGGCCGTGCTGCAGACCACGCGAGCAGCCCACCGACGGCGGCCATGGTGACGACGTGGCTGAGCGAGGTGGCACCCGAGAGCGCAGCAGCGGCGAGCACTCGACGACGGGGGAGATTGGCAACTGCCATGAGGGAGCGCACGGTTGAGCGACTCCTCACGATGCACCTCCGAGGTGCACAGTGGTGGAGGTGGCGAACATCGGTGCTGCCTCGTGGTGGACGACGACCAAGCACCGGGTGCGAGCGAGGTGTTCGAGCACCGTCTGCATCGCGCTCCGAGCGGCGGCGTCGAGGTTGGCGGTGGGTTCATCGAGCACGGCGACGGGCCGGTCTGCGAGGAGCACTCGAGCGATGCCGATCCTGCGGAGCTCACCGGCGGAGAACGAGGTCCCACCGTCACCGACCTGCGTGGCGAGGCCCACGGGGAGGGCAGCGATGAGGTCGGTCAGCCCCACGGCTGCGGTGGCATCGGCCAAGTCCTGATCGGTTGCCTCAGGGCGGAAGAGGCGGAGGTTCTCGGCCAGGGTGGTGGCGAAGAGGAAGGGTTGCTGCGGGGCTGTGGCAATGGCGCCGGTGGACGCACCCGGCAGGGCGATTGAGCCAGAACGGGCTGCGTGGAGCCCGAGGATGGTCGAGAGCGTGGTGGATTTGCCGACACCTGAGGGTCCGGTGATCTCCAAGGGCAGCCCGGGGCGCACCTCTCCCGAGAGCGGGGGGAGGTCATCGCCTGAGGAGAGGGTGACCACGAGGTCACGGAGCTCAAGCGTTGGGTGCGCGGTGAGGGGTGGCGGGTCTCCTTCTCCGTGACTGGTGAAGTCAGCAATGGCGTTCGCTGCGCTGATGGCGCTCCGGGCTGCGTGGTACTCGGTGCCGACCCGACGGAGTGGGGCGAAGACTTCGGCAGCCACGAGCACGATGGTGAGCGAGGTGGCGAGTGCATGGTGCCCCGACAGCAAGCCGAAGCCGAGCTCCATGGCCACGAGGCCAACGGCGACGCCTGAGAGGAACTCCATGGCCACCGCAGCTAGGAATGCGATGCGCAGCGCCGCCATGGTCGCCGTGCTGAACGAGGCAGTTGCCCCGGCGACCTCTCGTTCGGCCCGATCCACCTGATTGAGGAGACGGAGCGTGGTGAGGCCATCTAAGAGCTCGAAGTAGCGGGCGGAGAGGGCGTGGAGGCTCCGCCACTGCTTGGCTGATTCCGCCGCACCGCTGGCCCCGAGTCGGGCCATCACGACCGGGAGCGCTCCTGCCATCACCAGCAGGATCGCTCCGGCGATCGGGTCCAAGGTGGCGATCCAGATGAGGAGCCCAATGGGCACAATGGCGCACTGGAGGAGGGCAGGGAGGTAGCGGCCGAAGTAGCCCTGGAGACCGTCGAGGCCACTGGTGAGGGCGACGGTGAGCCCGCCGACTCGATCAGGAGCGACCGTTGGTCCACTGGCCATGGCGGCCAGTGCGTCCTCCACCAGTGCGTCACCAGCTCGGCGTGCCCAGCGGGCGGTGACCACGTCCACTAGGTGACCGACGATGAGGAGCGCGGCCACAGAGCTGACGAACAACCAGAGGGCAGCGCCATCGAGCGATCGACCGTGGACAATGGCAGCGATGAGGGTCCCGAGGGCTGCAGCTTGGAACGCCACGGCCACAGCCATGGCGGCGAGGAGGAGCCCGACGGTCGCGACCAGGCTCATGCTCTTCGGGGCGGTCGACAGCAGGCGCCGGTCGTCGTCGCTCAAGGTGAAGGGGCTTGCCGATCGACTCATGGCAGGACGCCAACGGCGAGGAGGGGTGAGCACTGCACGATGGCCTCAGCCTACCGCCGGCCCTCAGGCAACTCTCCTGGTCGAAACCACCGATTGGGTGGAGGTGTGAGGGCTAACCTCGCGACGTGACGTCACCGAACGACCCCGCCCGCTCGCTGTGCAACGACTTGGAGCGCCGGATTGCGCTCACGGTTGCCGCCGATCTCACTGCGTCGATCAAGAAGGTCGACGACGCCGGCCTCTTCACCGAGGTCGATGGCACCCCCGTGCAGGTCATGCACAACGGCGTCGTCGTGCTCCGTGACGGGTACCTCGGCCCCTGGCAGAGCCAAGTGATCAACGAACTCCGCGGCCACCACGAACCCCAAGAAGAAGTGGTCTTCGACGCCATCGTGAAGCGCTTGGCCAAGAAGAAGAAGGGTGGTGGCCGAGCGATGCTGGAGCTCGGCGCGTGGTGGTCCTACTACAGCCTCTGGTTCAAGCAGGCTTTCCCTGAGGCCGCCGTCATCGGCATTGAGCCCGATGCGCCGTTTTTGGCCACGGGTCGACGGAACTTCGAACTGAACGAGATGGAGGGCACCCTCCTGCACGGCGTCGTTGGCCCCAACCCGGGGGAGATGCTGTCGTTCCAAGCAGCCTCAGACGGCCAGTTCCACGAGGTCCGACAGTACGGCCTCGGTGAGCTCTTGGCGCTGGCTGGCGTGGACCAGTTCGACGTGATCTTGGCTGATATCCAAGGGGCTGAGACCACGTTCTTAGAGACCAGCGCTGATCTCCTGCGAGGTGGCGCCTGTCGCTTCCTCCTCGTCTCCACCCACGACCCGCTCATCTCTGGCTCAGCCATGACGCACCGCGACGTGGTGGCAGCCATCACCGCCCTCGGCGGCCACATCATCGCCGAGCACTCGGTCAGCGAATCCTTCTCTGGTGACGGCCTCGTGGCCGCGTCCTTCCACCGAAAGGACCGGAAGTTCACCGTCGACATTCCCCACGCACGGGCGGTTGACTCCCTGTTCGGGGAGTGGGAGCCACGCCTCGCCACGGTGATCGCCGAGCGTGATGAGCTCCAGAGCCAGGTCAACGAGCTCGCCACCGAGCTCCAGAACCGCATCGCCGACCACGAGCGCACGGTGCAGCACTTAGAGGCGGTGCTGGCTGCTGAGCGGGCAACCTTGCATCGGATTCGATCGACCAAGACCTGGCGGTTGAGCTCGAGGTTCCGCAAGCCCCACCTGCGCTGAGCAGGTGATGGTGAGTTGGCCTGTAGGCGGGATTCTGTCCACCCCTTACGGGGTTGGGTGACCATCCATCTGTGCAGCCCACCTCGACGTTGCCATTGCTGACGGGCGAGCAGCCCATACGCCGACTTGGCCTTGCTCCGAATGGGGTTTACCGAGCCAACTCCGTCACCGGAGCTGCTGGTGCGCTCTTACCGCACCGTTTCACCCTCACCTGTGCTGGTTACCCAGCCATCGGCGGTCTGTTCTCTGTGGCACTGTCCTGCGGGTCGCCCCGACTCGCCGTTAGCGAGCATCCTGCTCTGTGGAGTCCCGACCTTCCTCAAGGAGTTCGCACTCCCCGCGGTCACCCAGCCAACTCACCATCACCTCTATTGTGCCATTGCCCGCACCAAGGCGCTGAAGCGGGGCAGTCCTGCAGGTGGATTTCGCCACCTGTTCGGTAGGATGGGGGCATGAGAACTCGGTGGTTGACGTGCCTGCTCGCCCCAGTGCTCGCTGGAGCGCTGCTCGCAGCACCTGCTGGTGCCATCAAAAGTCACAAGCTGGTCAACGTGGTGCTGCCTGCTGGCGAAGCGCCCTCCGCCATCACTGGCGCCGGCACCGCGCTCTACGTCGCCAACACCTTGTCCAACTCGCTGACCGTCATCAACGCAGCATCGGCCAAGGTGGTGGGCACCCGGCCCTTGCCGAGTTCACCGACTGCGGTGCTCACCACTGGCCCAACGATCTGGGTGGCCATGACCAACGGGACGGTGGTGCGCTACTCCACCACAACCTGGCACCGCCAACTCCTCATCGCCGCCGCCCAGACGCCGATTTCCCTCGTCGTGTCGGGGAAGCGCGTCTGGATTGCCGATGCAGCAACCAACACCATCGTGGTGGCGAGCACCGTCGACGGCCACGTCATTGGGTCGTTCTCCTCTCAAGGGAAGGGGCTCTCGTCGCTGCTCATGGTTCCCGGACACCTCTTGGCCACCAACGCCACCTCCGGCGAGGTGCAGCAGTTCGATCCAGCGACCGGTGATCTGCAAGGAACCTTCGCCGTCAGGCAGTCTCCGGTGGGGATGGCCCTCGTTGGATCCATGGTCTGGGTGGTCCGCGCAACTGCCCACACCGTGGCGGTGCTCGACCTCGCAGGCGGCGATATCGCTGCCTACTACCCAACCGCAGGTCTGAAGACCACCGGGATTACCGCGGTGGGGAACCATGTCCTCGTGGCCAGTTCAGCCACCAACCTCGTCATGGACCTCAAGGCGTCGACCGGCAAGATCTACCGCGGGCATCGCACCGGGCGGGGGCCTGCGGCCATGTGCTTCCTCGCTGGCCGACTGTGGGTCACCAACCTGGCCAACCGCTCGGTGGACGGGATTGTCCTCTGACCTCTGCGCCGGTGAGGCTCGGTAGGGTAGGTCCATGACGCCAAGCGATGGAACGACTGCACCTCCGGTGCTCTCCATCTCCCAGCTCTACGACCGCGTCGACGCTGCCCTCAACTCCACCTTCAGCGGCAAGGCTGGCCTCTGGGTCGAAGGGGAGATTGCCAAGATCTCCGGCTCCAACGGCCACTGCTACTTGGACCTCGTCGACCCCGCAGAGCGGGGCCCCCGGCCGAGTGTGCTCGGGGGTAAGTGCTGGAAGTCCACCTGGGGACCCCTCCAACGGACGCTCGCAGCAGCAGGCATCACGCTGACCGCAGGGATGACCATTCGGTTCAAGGGAACGGTCGACTTCTACCGACCCCAGGGCAAAGTCGGTTTCGTCATCTCCGAACTCGACGTCACCGCTCTCCAGGGTGCGATGGCCCTCCAGCGCCAAGAGCTCATCGACGCTCTCCGCCGAGACGGCACCATCGGGAGGAACGCATCAATTCCAGTCCCCGAGTTACCGCTCCGGGTGGGGCTCATCGCCAGTCCCGGCACCGAAGGCTGCGCCGACTTCCTCGGCCAGCTCGAACGGTCGGGCTTCGCCTTCCAGGTCATTCTGAGCCCCGCCACCATGCAGGGCGAACGCTCGGCCCCGTCGGTGATTCAGGGCTTGGCCTCGCTCCAGCGACTCGCTGATCCCGTCGACCTCATCGTGATCACGCGAGGTGGGGGAGCCAAGACCGACCTCGCTGCCTTCGACGACGACGCCTTGGCCCGAGCCATTGGGGCGAGCACCGTTCCGGTCTGGACTGCCATTGGCCACAGCGGCGATGAGTCCATCTGCGACCTCGTGGCCGGTCGGGCCCACATCACCCCAACCGCCTGTGGTGGGGCCATTGTCGAACGGGTGAGCCTCGTCGCCGCTTCCGTGGCGAGTTCGGCTGCTGCGGTCCTTCGAGCAGCAGAGTCCGTGGTCGCAGATGCTGTGCACCTCCGAGAGCGGGCGACCTCGCAACTCGGCCTCTTGGCCTCCGGAGCGCTCGCTCGTGAGTACCTCCGGTTGAGCAACGACGTGCAGCGCCTCGTCCGAGCAGCCCGTGCTCGCTGCAGTGAAGCGGCTACCTCGCTCGGCACCGCGGTGCGCCTCACCAAGACCAGCGCCACCGACACCCAGCTCCGTCGTGGCTTCGCCATCATCCGCACCGAGACCGGGAGCATCGTCCGCTCCCCAGAGGCCGTCGCCATCGGCACCGAGATCTCAGCAGAATTCGCCACCGGAACCCTGACGGCAACGGTGACCGGCCATCATCCATCGACCACTGAGGAGGCGTCGTGACGTCTGAACCCCAACCCGCCAGCGACCTGAGCTCGACGGCTGCTCGTCGAGAGCTCGACGCCATCGTCGCTGCCTTCGAAGACGGCGACTTGGACCTCGACCAAGTGGTGGCCCAGCTCACCCGGGCCACCGAGCTCGCCACTGAGCTCGACCGCCGCATCAAGGCCACGACGCTCCGGGTTGAAGAACTCGCCCCCGCGCTCTTGGCCATCGCCGCTGATCCCGAGACCGGGGAGATCCTCTCGTGAGCAGCGACCGGCTCTACTTCCGTCAACTCCTGGCTGGTCGGGACTTCGCCGTGGGCGACCCCATCGCCCGACAGATGGTGAACTTCGCCTACGTCATTGGTGACACCGTGACCAAAGAAGCGGTCATCGTCGACCCCGCCTACGGCGTCTCGGATCTCGTGGACGTCATCCGAGGCGAGGGCATGGAGGTCGTCGGGGCCCTCGCCACCCACTACCACGCTGACCACGTCGGGGGTTCGCTCTTCGGCCACCAGATCGCTGGCATCACCGAGCTCTTGGAGATCGTCGACGTCCCCATCCACGTCCAGCGAGACGAAGAGCCGTGGGTGGCTCGAACAACGGGCGTGACTTCTGAACTCGTGGCCCATGCTCCCGGTGACGTCGTGACCGTCGGGGAGATCGTCATCACCTGCATCCACACGCCGGGCCACACCCCAGGCAGCCAGTGCCTCCTCGTCGAGGACTGCCTGGTCTCGGGGGACACGTTGTTCTTGGAGGGTTGCGGACGGACCGATCTCCCCGGGAGCGACCCTGAGGAGATGTATCGGACCCTCACCGAGCGCCTGGCGGTCGTGAGCGACCAGACGGTGCTGTTCCCCGGCCACCTCTACGCCGCCGAGCCCTCCCAACCCATGGGGGAGACCCGGAAGTGGAACTACGTGCTCGCACCGCGCACCAAGGACGAGTGGCTGGCGGCCTTCGCATGAGCGCCGGACCCCTCACCGAGAACGACCACGTCCTCATCGTCGGTGCCGGTCTGGCCGGACTTCGCACCGCTCAAGGGCTCCGCGATGGCGGCTTCACTGGTTGCATCACCATGGTGGGCGATGAGAACCATCCCCCCTACGACCGCCCCCCGCTGTCGAAGCAAATTGCGACGGGGAAGTGGCCCGCTGAACGAGCGGTGCTCATGGGCGAGGAGCGCCGAGCAGAGCTCAACGTGGACCTCATCTGCGGCGATGCCGCCACTGCGCTCGATCCAGAAGCCATGACCGTTACCTTGGCCAGCGGGGCCGTGCGCGCCGCTGATCGCATCGTGATCGCCACCGGCACGAGCGCTCGCCACCTGCCAGTTCCTGAAGGGGTTCACCCGCTGTCGGTGCGGACCATGGAAGACGGCATGGCCTTGGCCGGCGTGCTGACCGGTGGGACGCCGCTGCGGGTGGTCATCATTGGCGCCGGGTTCATCGGAGCCGAAGTCGCCTCGGCGGCAGCAGACCTCGGCCACGTCGTGACCGTGATCGAAGCTCAGGAGATCCCCCTCGGCACCATTCTCGGCCCGGAGCTCGGCGCCATCTGTGGTCACCTCCACGCCAAGAAGGGCGTGGCCCTCACGACCGGGGCCACCGTCGAGCGCATCACCGAGGGTCCAGGTGCACCATACGGAGCGACCGTGCACTTGGCGTCGGGCGAGGTGCTGACCGCCGACCTGCTCGTCGTCGGCATTGGCGTGGTGCCCAACACCGCTTGGTTGGAGGGCAGTGGGCTACAGCTCGACAACGGCGTGGTGGTCGACGACCGGCTCTTCGCCACCGACGCCATTGTGGCCGTTGGGGACGTGGCCCGCTTCGCCTGGCACGCACTCGGCACCGTCACCCCCACCCGCATCGAGCACTGGCAGGTCGCCGCTGACCACGGGGCAACTGCCGCCCACTCGCTCCTCGCCGGGAGGGAGAAGGCCCAACCTGCGGCGATCCTGCCCTACTTTTGGTCCGACCAATACGGGGTGAAACTCCAGATGCTCGGACGACCGGCACCGGGCGACGCCGTGGAGATCGTCCTCGGCAGCGAAGAGGAGGGCTCACTCCTCGCCCTCTACACGAGGGGCAACCTCGTGAGCGCCGCGTTCGCGATCTCGAAGCCCCGCCAGTTGATGCAACTCCGAGCCGCAATGGTGGCTGGGTGCACGAAGGCCGAAGCGCTCGCCGTCCTCGGTCTCTAGAACTGCACCCCAGAGAGGTCGGGAATCGTCCCCTCAGCCCGAGCTCGTCGATCGAGCCAGGTGGCTCGAGCAGCGGCGCGCTCGTCATCGGAGATGCTCGGGTCGATGACGTCTGCAGGCTGCACGAGCGCGGCGATCTCCTCTAGGGAGCTGTAGGTCCCAACACCGAGTCCAGCCAAGAAGCCTGCTCCACGGGTGGTGGCCTCGAGCTCTGAGGATCGCTCAACCGGACGACCGGTGGCATTGGCCAGAAGCCCTACGAACGTGGCGTTGGCCGACATGCCACCGTCGACGCGAATGGTGGCCAAGGTGTGGCCTGATTCAGCTTCAGCGGCTTCGACGAGGTCTGCACCGCGCTGGGCAATGCCGTCCAAGACCGCACGGGTGATCTCCGCTCGCCCAGTGCCTCGCGTGAGGCCCAGGAGCGCGCCACGGGCCCCGAAGTCCCACGTCGGGGTGCCGAGGCCGAGGAAGGCAGGGACGAAGGTCACGCCATCTGTCGTCGTGCACGATGCAGCGAGGGCATCGGAGTCCGAAGCGTGGTCGAAGAAACCGAGGTCATCGCGGAGCCACTCAATGCAGGTGCCCGCCGAGAGCATGATGGCCTCGAGGCCCCAGAGGGTCCTACCTGCTCGACGTTGGGCGACGATGGGGAAGGTGCCATGGGGCCCACGAGCAGCGGTGCTCGGCGCATCGGGACCGGTGACCATGTTGAGCATGCCCCCGGTGCCGAAGGTGATCTTGGCGTCCCCTGGTGCAATGGCCCCTTGGCCAATGAGCGAGGCCTGCTGGTCACCCGCCATTCCGGCAATCGGGGGAGCACCATGGAGGGCAGAGGCGGCACCGATGATGCCGCTCGTGTCGCAGATCTTGGGCAAGGTGGCTCGGTCGATGCGGAGGACTTCTAAGACGTGGTCGTCGTAGTCGGTGATGGAGGCGTTGACGAGACCGGTCACCCCAGCGTTCGAGGCATCGGTGGCGAAGACGGTGCCACTAGAGAGATGCCAGGCGACGTAGGTGTCCACGGTCCCGCAGCAGAGTTCTCCAGCTGCTGATCGGGTGCGGTCGGGATCGACCTCGTCCAAGATCGCCTGGTACTTCGTGGCCGAGACGTTGGGGGCGAGGCGGAGACCTTCGCCTTGGAGCACGAGGCACTGGATGACGGTGCGCAGGTCCTGCCAGCCAATGGCGGGCCCGAGGACCTCTCCGGTTGCGCGATCCCAGACAATGGAGGATGCTCGCTGGTTGGCAATGCCGACCGCTGCGACCGAACCGGCAATCTCCATGACCGCTCGTGCAGTCTCCAGCGCCGCAGTGGCGATACCTCGAGCATCGATCTCCACGAGACCAGGAGCGGGGCTCGTTGGGAGGACGGTCACCTGGTGGGTGTTGGTGACGGCCCCGTCGGGGTGGACGAGTGACGAGCGGACTGATGAGGTCCCCACGTCGACGACGAGGATGGAGGAGCTCACTTCGGACCTCCGACGAACCCCAGCTTCCCGGGGTTGCAGATGCCGAGGGGATCGAGGGCATCCTTCACCCGCTCAAGGACACCATGGGCTTCGCCCATGGCAGCCACGAGCGCACTCGCTCGGTGGAGACCGATGCCGTGGTGGTGGCTGACCGCTGCTGGGGCAGCCACGAGGACGGCGTTCGCACGCTCCCAGACGCGGGCGTAGTAGGCGGCTTCGGCTTCCAAAGGCGTCTCGCCATCTTCTGCGAGGGGACGCCCGGCGAAGGTGAAGTAGCAACAAGCACCACTCGAGTAGGCGTGGGACTGGTGCACGGAGGCTTGGAGGGTGCCCGGCGTTGAGCGCAGCGCCTCCAACATCGCATCGGTGACGGCCTGGAGTTCACCCCAGGGAGCGGCCATCTCGATGGTGTCGACGACGACGTGGTTCCGCCAGAGCGGTTCTAACTGACTGACGTCGTTGCGGCGCTCCAA
>Ga0214175_1000404_pt1 | contig 12113 bp, 8 predicted proteins | sample TroBogEpilimnion_17_FD_153013 | JGI IMG/M metagenome (GOLD analysis project Ga0214175, IMG submission 153013) | Freshwater microbial communities from Trout Bog Lake, WI - 09AUG2007 epilimnion | ecosystem: Environmental > Aquatic > Freshwater > Lake > Epilimnion/Euphotic zone | place: Trout Bog...
GGCCGGGGCTACGGGTCTCCAAGGTCCCCAAGGTGCAACAGGCCCTCAAGGCCCCCAGGGAGGTGGGCCACACGTCGTCTCCGTCGTGCTGACCCCCGGCTCCTACTCGGGCATTACGAACCTCGCTGGAGGGAAGGCATTCAACGCCGAGAAGGGGACTGCCTCGGTCACGCTCGTGCAGGGGAACTACCTCATCGAGTTCACCGATAACGGCTCTGCGGACCTCGTCGCTGCTGGACCGACACCCTCGGTCCAAGCGGGGATCGACTACTCCATTACCGGAACGGGTATCACGAATCCTGCTGGATCTGCCACGAAGGTGGTCATCGGAACGCGCAACCTCTACTACCTCCAAGTTGGTGCAGGTGGTGCAACCGCTGCGATCACGGTCTACGACACGAACACCACGGCTCCGGTGGCGACGAGCGCGTACGTCGTAATCACCGCGACCCAGTAGCGACGCCGTGGAGGCCATCGCCCCCGTGGTGGATCTTCGTCCGTGGTTCTACGGATCGCGTGAAGATCGTCACGAAGTCGCCCGACAGCTCGACGCTGCATTCACGAGTGGCTTCCTCCAAGTTGTCGGCCACGGGATTGATGACGTGACGCTGACTCGAGCGCTCGATGCGATGGAGGCGTTCTTCGCTCGGCCCGAACGAGAGAAGGCGGTGACGGTTCCCCCAGACGGGACCTATCGAGGCTGGACGCGACGGCGGAGCGAGGGGTTTGCGGCAACGGTGGACCAGGTCACTCCGGCAGATCTCGTTGAGGGGTTCGTCTGTGGTGCTGAAGATCGCGCCGGTGCGAATCCTGGCGATCCCGCCTTCGCTCGGAACTGGTGGCCGACTGATGGCGCACTCCGCTCTGCCCTGTGGTCGTACTACCTCGCGGCACGAGCGCTCTCAGAAGAGATCCTCGCCATCGCAGCAGTTGCGCTCGGGCTCGACGAGTCGTTCTTCTCTCGCCACATCGATCACGCCAACGTGACCATGCGGGCAAATTTCTACGAACGACGCGTCGAGGATGGTGTGTTGAGCGATGCGCAGATGGCCCTCGGCGCCCACACCGATTACGGCATCTGCACCGTGCTCCTCGCCGACCCGGGGCCTGGACTCCAGGTGCTCACGCCAGAGGGCCGTTGGAGTGACCTCGAGCCAGCAGCGGGTGCGTTGATCGTGAACGTGGGCGATGCAATGGCGCTGTGGACGAACGACCAATGGCCGTCCACGATTCACCGCGTGGCTCCTGCGCCGCTCGCTGGCGGGCGGCCACGTCGATCAATCGCGCTCTTCCAAGATGGCAACCCTGATTCGGTGGTGGCCTGTCTTCCCCAATGCACCGCGGATCGCCCTGCGCGCTACCGCGCCACCACCCTTGGAGCACACGTCGCAGCAAAGGTGGCGAGCAGCCGATCTGGTCAACGTTCGAGCACCGTGCAGACCACCGCAGGACGCTTGGGAGCCGAGGGGTAGAGCACGCCACGACGGACGTGCAACTGGCCGACCATGGCGTGGTTGGCTAGTCCTGTCGAGAGCGACAGTGGTACTCGGTGGCTGGTGGTCGCTGCTCTAAGTGAAGGGGTGCCGATGTGCGGGAGGTCAGCGGGCGGTATGCCGTTCGGGCGTCCATCGGCAGGACGAGCGCCGAATCTCCTTTCGATGCCGATGACGGCGAAACTCGAGTTCAGCGCAACCGTCACGGGTGACCCATCCGCCTTGGCCATGTGGACCTCGTCGGTGGCGTTCCCCGAGGAGGCCATCTCGGCGCGGAGCACCGTTGCCCAGACTTCAGCGGCCGTTGCCACAGCGGTTGCGCTCGAGAAGTCAGTGCCGGTCTGGAGGGTCTCGCCGGGTCGATGAGTCATGGCCGCAGGATCAGGTTGGCCGGTCGGAGGTTGCTGGTCGGCAAGCGCAGCCGCAGCGACGTGGAGTGCAGTGTGGGCTGCCGCTGCACCAGCGACTGCTGTGGTATTGACGAAGCTGCCCCGGTCATCGCGATGCCGAAGGTCTCATTCCGCACCGTGTCGGGGGTGGGGGTCATGGGCACCTTCGCTTCCCGCCGAGAAGATCCCGGCGCACGTCCAACTTGGGCTGCCAAGGTATGGAGGAGCGCAGGTCTCGGTATCGAGATGGAGAGAATTGACGCCGGGCATGGCCAATGCTGCTGCCTGCTGCCCCCGAGGCCCTTCGAGATCGCGGAGCGGCGTTAGTGGCTGGAACTCGCCAGGGGGTGGAGCGCGCTGCAGCGTGCTTCGAGGTGGTTGCCAACCCGGAGCACGTCGTGCTTGGCCATCCTCTGCGGGTCGAGCTCACGACCGTGGACCTTGGTGAGGAGCACGTAGTAGGGGTTCGAGATCTGGAAGCAGAAGTGTCGGGCGATCACGACGTTCGGAGCGTTCGATCCAGGGTGCGTCGACGCATTGGGTTCGGTGAAGGCCACGTAGCGCTTTGAGAGGACGACGACATCGGCGTTGCCGACCTCTGCGGCGAGGCCGGATGTTGCGGTGTTTGAGATGCCGGGGTTCATTTCCAGGTAGTAGGTCGATGGGCGGAGTTGTGGTTCCATCCAGTAGAGGATCGGCTCGTTGTAGTTGGTGAACCGCAGGTCGACGGGGCCTTCGAAGAACGATTCACCGGCACGCGAGTGGTGGCTCACCTCATTGACGATTTGGTGCATGAACGCCGCTTCGATCCAACTCCCCGTCGGAACGGTTCGCCCTTCGTGGCTGACGACCACGGTGCGGTTGTCCCGCTGGTGGGGTGCAGCGTGGAACAGGTCGGTGAACCCGAGCACGACTTGGACGGGCGCCACGAGGAAGACGATGAGCGAGAGGCCCGCCGTTGCCCAGCTGATGGTCACCTCTCGCTGGTTGAATCGCTTGCGGAGGATCACCATCGTTGCGGTTGGGGCGACTGCGAGCCACACGCAACCGACTTGGCGCATATGGGAGAGGTCGGTGCGCTGGAGGAAATCACTTGCGAGGAGCAGCGCAGCAATCGCAAGAGCAATCCATCGCCGATCTCGAGAACGGAGTGGGCCAATGATGGAGAGGATCAACACCACGCCGATTGCCATCATGACCCAGAAGAACTCCGCGATCTGGACCGAAGCCTGGGCGCCGAGCCAGTTGTGGCCCGTAAGTGCGTCGGAGTATGCGGTGACTCGGGTGAAGTACTCACCAACGAGGGTGAACGATGGCGGGACCGGAAGCGCCCTTCCAGCTCGAAGGTGGATGAGGGGATCGATGAGGAGGCACCGCACCACGTTGGAGAACCCAGCGGTTCCGAGCAAGATGCCGTAGGGGACGGCGATCGTGGCACCCGCGCTCACGAGTAACGGCCGGAGCGTGCTCCGCCGTCGCCAGAGAAGGATGGATGCTGGGAGCACGGCGACGAGGACGAGGTCGGGGCGGAAGCCGAGGCCAACGCCGTACGCGATCCCCGCAGCGATCAGCGCTCGTGTCGATGGTGGGTCACGGTCGAGGGCAGAGGTCAACAGCGCGAGGCCCGCGAGGGTGCACCCCAACCCACCGATCAAGCTGTAGGCCATGAGCCCGAAGGGAGCGATGGCGAACCAGCTGAGGAGGGCGCCGATCCACGCCCCTCGTCGAGAGAACCGACGGAGCAGGCTGAACAGTGCCAGGATCAGCACCGCTCGGTAGAGCAGGCCGACGGTGCGCTCCACGGGAACCGAGGGCCCGGTGACCGCGAACGCCACCGTCGGCACGTAGACGTTGAGCGGTCCGTACTCCGTCCAGTAGTCCTTCGTGGGCACTGATCCGTGGAGGGTCAACGTGGCGTACTCGAGAATCGACCCCTCTTCCATCGACGTTGCCGTTGCGCCGTAGAGACGAGGAAGCGGGGCGATGACGATCGCCAAGGCGACGATGCCGACGAGCCACTGCCGCCAGGTCAGCGAGCGGATGGAGGCGATGGCAGCAGTCACCTCACCGATGCTACGCATCCGATCCCCTCATGCGTTGCCACCGACTGAGGCCGCGAAAGTTATGGCAAGGTGGCGACACGTACACCGTGACGAGTGTCACGACCGGGCGAGGAGTGCTGCGATGACGACGAACCGGGAGGAACGCTTCACGCAGCTCGTGCTCGCCCACGGCGATGTCCTCTCTCGGTACTTCGCTCGACGCCATCGCGACGCAGATGCGGTCTCAGTGGATGATCTCCTCGCTGAGGTCTTGGCGGTGGCGTGGCGTCGCTTCGACGACCTTCCCGCTGATGCTGAACTCCTCTTCCTCTTCGGCATCGCCCGCAATGTCTTGGCCAACACCCGACGTCGAAGTGGCCGACGAGCGGCGATCACCAGTCGACTTCGCCCGCCGGGTCCGAGTCCGAGCGCGGAACTCGAGGCGATTGGGGATCTGACGGTCCGTGCTGCGCTCGCGGAGCTCACACCAACGGATCGAGAGATCCTCCTGTTGGCAACGTTCGAGGGTTGCGACCCCACCGAGTGCGCCACCGTCCTTGGGATCTCGACGAACGCCGCGTCGATCCGCCTGTCGAGGGCCAAGCAGCACTTCGCTGCGCACCTCCACGCGGCAGACCCTGAAAGTTTTCCCGTCGACGTGACAGGAGCCATGTGATGACTGAGCCAACCTTCGACCACGCCGACGCCCTCGATCGGCTGCGTGCTGCAGACCCCGCAGCAGTACTGGCGCCCGTATCGAGCGATCGCCTCGCCCGCTTCGCTCGAACGGCCATGACACCGCCAACTTCACGCTTCACCCATGCCCGGTACCGACTGGTGGCGATCGGTGCCAGCGTGACCTCCGCTGCTGCGGTGATGGCTGGAATTCTCGCCCTCGAGGCAACCGGTCCCGCGCTGCCCGTTCTCGCCTTGAGCAGTCGGACCGTGGGTGCCGCAGCAAGCTACGCCCCGGCCGCACACGCCATGGCCGGCGACATGGTCATCTGGGGTTCGTTCGATATCACGAAGGGGCAGGACTTCACCGCCACCGGTGGCGGGGCGCCGGCAGTAGAGCTCACCTCGGGTTCGAACAGTCCTTCATCGGTGATCGCTGCAATCGCCCCGAGCGTCGGCCTCTCTGGTTCGATCACCCAACAGGACCAGGTCTCGATCCCAGGGATCACCCAGAGTGCGAACTTCATCATGGGTGACCCCAACGCTGCCAACATCCAAGCGTCTGATCAAGGCGGCACCATTTCGTGGAGCTACACCGCGTCGACGCCACCAGTGGTCACCACACCGGCGGTCGGAGGCGACGCTGCGGGTGCATCGACGAGCGACGCAGGACCTGCTCCGAGCGACCAGGACGCCATCACCGCAGCCCGAGCGGTTCTCGACGCTGCGAATGGTGCGGCGTTAGCCAACAGCGGCCTCCAGATCGGGACACCCGTGACAACCGATGGCTCAAGTGACGTCTCGGTGCAGTTCCCGATCCTTGCGGGAGGGTTGACGACCGACCTCGTTGACTCCGTCGACGTCGGCCCGAACGGGGTCATCCTCTCAGCCAGTGGCACCGTCGCCAGCGTGGGCCGCTCCGTTGCGTATCCCACAATCTCTGCTGATGACGCCGTCGCCACGATCACAGCTCAAGCCGCAGCTCAAGCAGCGCAGGAGGGGGCCACGACCACGACCGCACCGAGCACCCAAACGACCACCGATAGGAGCGGCACGACTGCAGTGTCGCCCTCAGGTGTCGGAGCAGGTGCTCCACTCGGAGCAGCGCCAACTCCAGCCACCACGCCGCCGGCGACGACCGAGACCACGGCACCATCGGACAGCCCACCTGCGGTGGCAACCCCTCCGGTCTACACCGTGGTCGTCGACCACGCGGTTGAGCAGTACGCCGTCAACACCCTCGCTGATGGGTCCACCTGGCTGTTACCGGTGTGGAACCTCGACGGCACCTCGAACAACGGTGCGGGAACGCCACAGACGCCAGGCTGGGAGCGCCAAGTCATTGAGATCGATCCCCAGTACGTCAACCTCGCGCCGAGAGCGATCACCTACTGAACTGCAGGTGGCCCGGGCTTGCCTCAGTGGTTGAGCCGTGGGGCGACGAGGAGGCCGCCGTCGACCCGGAGGACCTGGCCGGTGATGAACGACGCCCGGTCTGACAACAAGAAGGCAACGGCATGGCCAATGTCGGCCGGAGTCCCGAGGCGCCCGAGAGGATTGCCACTGGTGAGCCGGGCACGGGCGTCGTCGTCAATTGCCGCAGCGGCCGTCTCGGTCATGATGAAGCCAGGGGCGACGCAATTGGATCGAATGCCGTCGCGTCCGTAGCGAGTGGCGAGGTGGCGGGAGAGTTGCTCGATCGCGGCCTTCGAGACGCCGTAGCTGACTCGGGTGTGTTCGCCAATGGCGGCTGATCCTGAGGAGATGAAGACGAACGCACCACTCCCGCTCGCCTGGAAGTGCGGGAGGGCGGCTTGGGCGAGCCGGAGTGCACCGGTCGCGTTGATGTTCATGACCTCGTTCCACGTCTCGAGGCCGACGTCTCGAGCGTCGACGTCTCGACGAAAGCTGGTCCACGCGGCGTTGTGATCCACGCCGTCCAATGCACCGAAGTGATCGACGGAGGAGGCGATGAGGTGCGCGACCGATGTCGTGTCACCGACATCACACTGCACAGCAGACGCCGTGCCGCCGACGTCGGTGATGGATGCGGCCACGGTGGCTGCTGCCGAACCGTCGAGGTCGCTCACGACCACCGATGCACCCTCTGCGGCCAGGATGCGAGCGGTTGCTGCCCCAATGCCTCGTCCCGCACCGGTGACGATGATGACCTTGCCGTTGAGCAGCATCGTCATCCTTCGTGCAGACGGGTGATTGCGGATCGGAGGTGGGCGTCGATCGTGGGATCGGTGGGGACGGAGAGGAGGATCCCATCGCAGAGTGATCCGTAGCGCTCGAGGAGAATGTCGGGGAGGGCGTCAATGGAGCACACCGGAATGATCGTGTCGAGGACGTCGTCGGTCACCGTGGTGGCGAGGTTGCTGAAGTCGTTGCGCTGCACCATGGTCCGAAGGCGACTGCCGAGGTCGTCCCAGCCGTAGAGCTCGAGGGTTGGCGCGTAGGCAGGGGTTGAGTACAAGAAGGCGAAGAGTCGCCGCTGGCGCTCCTTCTCGTGCAGCATCGCTTCGGGCGTCGCGCCGGTGATGACCTGGGTTCCGGCGACGAGCTCGAGGTCTGACCTGGTCCGACCCGCGCTGGCGAGCCCACGGTGGAGGGCAGGGAGGCACCGCTCGGCCAAGAATCGCGGGGAGGAATTCGTTGGGTGGGTGACGAAGCCTTCGGCAACGGCACCTGCCAGTTCGGTCATCTTGGCGTTCACGCCACCGAGCCAGATCGGTGGGGCCACCACGTCGCTCGCTTCGGGCCGAAAGTAGTCCTGGAGACGGGTGAGCGTGACGTACTCGCCGCGAACATCGAGCGGTGCTCCAGAGGCGAAGCTCGTCCAACACGCTCTGATGGCGGCGACGTGCTCAGCCATTGCGGCGACGGGGTTCGGCCAGGGCATGGAGAATCGCTCTTCGATGTTCTGGCGAATCTGGCTGCCGAGACCGAGTTGGAAGCGTCCACCCGAGAACGCCGAGAGATCCCACGCGGACAGTGCGGTGAGCATGGGGCTCCTGACGAAGGTCAGCGTGACCGCGGTTCGTACCGTCAAGGTGGTGGTGTGCTCGAGGGCGAGGAGCGCGACCGCCAGGGAATCGTGCACGGTTTCAGCGATGTGGAGCCCGTCGTAGCCGAGCGCTTCGATGCGCTGGGCGGCAGCGCCGACTTCGGAGAGGGGGAGCCGCGGATCCATTCCGGCGTAGACCTTCACGAGATCCTCCCGTCGGCCACGATGTGGTCGCGCTCGCGGGCGAGGCGGGACTGATCGAACTGGCGGACCATCCACGCCCTGGCTGCTGCCTGTTCTTCAGCGAACGCTGCTGCATCACTTCGATCGGCGAACCGGTCGTACATCGATCGAATCTCCGCCGTCGCCGCTTCGGGGAGCGCCGCGATCTCCCGTCCGATCTCGAGGGCCCGGGGCAAGAGTGCGTCGGCTTCGACGAGGAGATCGACGAGCCCCCACGCGAGGGCGGTCTCGGCGTCGATGAAGGTTCCGGTCAAGGAGAGGAGGCGCGCCCGCCCGGGCCCAATTCGACGGGGGAGCAAGATGGTGAGGCCGCCTCCCGGCACGGCACCGACGCGAGTGTGGGTGTCGGCGAATCGGGCGTTCGGGCTCGCAACGAGCACATCACAGGACAGCGCGAGTTCCAGCCCACCGGTCACCGCTGGTCCGTTGACGGCACCGATGATGGGCGTGTCGTGCGGGGGGAGCATGCCAATGAAGGTGCTCTGAGTCGCCAGGCGCTGCTCGCGAGCAGCAGGGTCTTCACTGGAGAGTCCATCGAGGTCGAACCCGGCGCAGAAGGCATCGCCGGCACCGGTGAGCACGATGGCTCGAACGGCTGGGTCAGCGTCGAGGTCGGCGATCTGCCTCCCGAGTGCCGCCCAGGCCGATGGGGTGAGGGCGTTTCGACGTTCGGGTCGGTTGAGCGTGCAGCGTGCGACTGCTCCGTCGAGAACGCACTGCACGAAGGTCGAGTCCTGCGTCACGAGAACCCTTCTAGCACCCACTGCGGTCCTGAGGCAGGCTCCGAGCGCGACACTGCCCGCCTCGCACCGGGGAGCGAGGCGGGCAGTGCGTTGACGCTCAGCTGCCGACGGTGTAGGTGTAGGGCACCGAGCCGAGGGTGCTGATCTGCGGGTCGCTCTGGACGATGTAGCCAGCGGTGCTCATGCCGAAGGCGTACTCGAGGGCGCCGCCGACGCTGATGGACTCAATGCCGAGCGAGCCGTGGATCACCGTGCCAACTGCTGCAGTTGGAGCGATGGTGACGGTGATCGTCGCCGTGTCTCCGGGGTTCACCACGGTGCCCACCTTGTCGAGGTTGTTCAGCCCGTAGGTGGAGCTGACGAAGTTCCCGGCATCGGTGGTGATGGCGGGGTCGAGCGCCTTCGTGGTGGCGGTGAAGGTCGACGTGGCGGTTCCCGTGCCGACGGGGGTCGTCGTGAACACGCCAGTTGGCTGCGGCACGACGCCGTAGAGGCCGGTTGCCACGCCCGTCGAGGGTGCCCAGGTCAGCGAGGCATCCGTCGAGTCATGCACGCTCGTTTGACCAATGGTGGGCACGAGCGGCGAGAGGCTCGGATCGCCGAGGTCAGCGGTGAGCTCGAAGCTGGCAGGCAGCGTCGACGTCATCTGCTCGGTCACCGACTGGGTGGACGGCGGGACGAAGTACGTCCAGTAGTTGTTGAACGCCTGAGTCGACGGAGCGCCGTTCACGTCGCTCAAGGTTGCCACCGTCGTCGTGGTGAGCCGTGGGTCAGCCCCGATGATCAGCGGTGCATACCCGTTGTTGGTCACCGAAATCGTCGCCGTCGTTCCCGAGGTTGCCGACACGGTCGTGGCGGCACTGGAGGGGAGCGATCCAGTCACGACCACGCTGTTGAAGGTGACCTGACCGTTCAACGTGGTGGAGGTGTTGCCGCCGCCCACCGGGTTGGCCACTTGAATGACCACCTGGTACGTGCCGGGGACCGGGGCATTGGCGAAGAGCGACAGCCACGGGGCAACGTTCTCATTCTGACTGGTGTCGATCGAGAGGTTGGTGTCCTCGGCGATGACCTGACCGGTTGGGTCGATGAGTGTGGCGACGAACTGGCTACCCATGAGCAGACCTGCTGGTCGGTTCTGGTCGAGTTCCATCGAGACCTGGAGATTCTTCGTCCCTGCGGGAACGGCGAAGGTGTAGGTGCTCGTCTGGGCAGGCGAACCGCTTCGACCATTGCCTCCAGCGACCGTTCCGGTGAAGGTCCCGAGTCCCTGCACGACGGGTACCGTCACCCGTTCGGTCACCGGGATGGTGAACTTCTGCCCTGGGGCGCTGACGACCACGGCGAGGGAGCTGTCACCGCTGGTGCTCGGCATGGCGAACTTGAGGTTGGCCTTCGCCGTCCCATTCGCCGGAACGTTGACCGACGACGTGCCGAGCGCAACCTTCTTGGCGGTGAACGAGTCGGCCTCGTAGCGCACGACGCCGGCGGTACCGGTGCCGGAGCCTCCGGCGTTGGCGTACGTGAAGAGCACGGCAGTCCACGTCCCCGTCGCCGGGTTCGCCACTTCATTGGAGGTCGAGTTGGCGAGGCCCTGCGTGTCGGAGTAGCCGGCGTAGGAACCACTGGGGTCGAAGAGGGCGACGTGGAGGAGGGAGGTCTGTCCGTTGTAGGCGTAGGACGTGATGAACCGCAGGTACGCCGTTCCCCTGGTCACCGTGATCGGGACGGTTTGGTAGATCTCGTTGTCGCCGCTCCAGATGGGGAAGGTGGGCTGCGTCGAGGTGGAGCTCGGGTCCAAGGTGACCGTGCCATCGACGACGCCGCTCGAGACCAGTTCGCGTCCGCTCAGGGTGAGCTTCGCTGCCTTTGCAGTGGAATTGGTGAAGGTGACGCTCTGCGAGACGGACTTGCCAGGAGCGGCACTGATGATGACGCCAGAGGTGGAAGCCGTCACGCCTCCACCAGCGGTCTTGAGTTTCGTCGCGTAGTGGCTGGCGACGTTGACGGCCTTGGCGACGTTGAGCAGTCCAGATCCCTGGCCCGTTGCCGGCGCACCGAGGTCCGTGGCCGTCCCGGTCAAGATGGCCTTGACCACTGCGGGGGTCGGGTAGGTGCCGTTGTGCGCCTTGGCGTACGCGGCGATCACATCTGCAGCAGCGCCGGCCACGAGTGGCGAGGATTCTGAGGTGCCACCACTGAGTTCAACCGACGCACCGGCGCAGTCGCTGTAGGTCGAGCTCGCCGAGCAGAGCGCCCAGTTGAGGTCGCCAGGGGCGACGAGGTCAACGGTGCGTCCATCTTCAGCGACGCCACCCGATGAGATGGAGGAGATTTGGTTGTTGATCCACTGACCGTTCGATCCTGGTGCGTTGATGCCGCCGTAGGTGGTCTGGGCGTAGCCACGGAGCGTCGTCGTCGCGCCGACGGCGATGACCTTGGGGTCATCGGCTGGTGAGCCAATCGTGGAGTTGTAGCCGGCGTCGCCGGTCGACACCACGACCGTCACCCCAGCAGCAACCGCAGCATCATCGGCGGCACGGATGAGGTCGGAGGTGGTCGACGGCATGGGGTTCGATCCGAAGGATTCGTTCAGCACCTTGACGCCGTGCGTCACGGCGTAGTTGATGGCTTCGACGAACCCGACGTTCGTGGACAAGTTGGTTTGCCCGAAGACCTTGAGGGCAGTCACGGTTGCGCCCGGGGCTGCACCTTCAATCTTGATGTCGCAACCTGCCGGGAGGGGGTTGACCGAACTTCCCTGGTCGGAGATGTCGTAGGTGGAGTTGCCCTGTGCGGCGATGGACGATGCATCGAGAAATGCCTCGCCGCCAGCGGTTGCGGCATTCGTGCCGTCACCGGAGAAATCTACGTAGTTGCTGATGACTGGCGCCCCAGCGTCGACGGTGTTGTCGGCGAAACTGGGGTTGCGTTGGAAGTCGGGGTTCGAGGTGTCGATGCCATCGGCCATGAACCCAACGTTGACGCCCGCTCCAATCGAAGTCGCCCATGCCGCTGGCGCGTTGATCGCCGAGAGCGCTTCCGGGTTGAGCTGCGGGTCGCTCGAGGTGCCACACAGGCCAGGGACGACGTGCCCAACCTTTCCGGCTGCGTGGTGCGCGGTGAGCGCGGGATGGGTCACGGTTGGTCCGTGGATGATGCCGTTGGCGTAGATGCCAGCGACCAGGGGACTGCCCTCAAGTGCAGCGATGGTGCTCGACGTCGCGTCGACGACGAGCGCTGAAGGCGCCGTCATCACCTGGGCAACCGCGCCGCCGCTCCGGGCGATGGCGCCGGTCAGTGCGCTCTCAGCGATACGGAGGTTCGCAGACCGCAGCCCGCTCGCTCCCATCCCCTTCAGGAGCACGATCACCTGATGGGATCCGCTCGACGTGGTCGCTGCACCGGTGGCCGCCGGGACGGTCGCCACGGCGCCGGTGACGGCTACCGCGGCGATAGTGGAACGAAGGAACGTGCGCATGGGCCCCCCTTGAGTGGCCCACGAGGGCCGCGTGTCT
>Ga0214175_1000405_pt1 | contig 12091 bp, 16 predicted proteins | sample TroBogEpilimnion_17_FD_153013 | JGI IMG/M metagenome (GOLD analysis project Ga0214175, IMG submission 153013) | Freshwater microbial communities from Trout Bog Lake, WI - 09AUG2007 epilimnion | ecosystem: Environmental > Aquatic > Freshwater > Lake > Epilimnion/Euphotic zone | place: Trout Bog...
GCAAGTGGATACAACGCAATTCAAGAGTATCACAAAAAGAAACAGTTACCAAAGTACACAGAGCCAAAACAATTACAACCAAGTAAACTATTTGACGCTTACACCCCAATTAATCAACAAGAAGCAGAACCCCCTTTTTAAAACACAAAAATTATGAATTTAGGTATCCCATATATGGGTTCTAAAAGAAAATTAGCAAGTGATATTTTGCATTTTATAACTCAACGGCACACAAGTATAACTGATTTTTATGACTTATTTGGTGGAGGTGGTTCAGTTTCGTTTAATGCAATTAAAGATTACAGATTTAACGTTCATTACAACGAATTAAATAGCCATATTTATTCATTGGTTGAATACCTAAAAACACACAGAGAACTTGAACCTAAATTTTATGAATGGGTTACAAGGGAAGAGTTTTTTAAACAATGTAATAGGCAAGACGCAGATTGGTATAGTGGATTTGTTATGACTTGCTGGAGTTTTGGTAATAATAGCGAAAAAGGATATTTATATGGTGAAGATATACAGGAAATGAAAAGACTTGCTCATCAATTTGTTGTTTATGGTTGTTTGGATAGTATGAAATCTTTAAATATTAACATACCCGAATTGTGCAATATAAAAGATGTTCAACAAAGACGCAGTTACTTTTGTGATTACATAAAAAAGCAAACAATGGAACGTTTTGATATTCAAAATTTACAAAGAATGCAAAACCTGCAAAACCTGCAAAACCTGCAAAACCTGCAAAACCTGCAAATTACTAATTTTTCTTATGAAAATGTAAATATTAATGGTAAAAATCCTGTCATTTATTGTGATATTCCATACAAAGGAACAGGCGAATATAAAGAGAGCGGGTTTGATTATGAAAAGTTTTACAAATGGGTAAACGAATGTCAGTATCCTGTTTATATTTCAGAATATAATGCCCCTTTTAAAATGGTTTACGCTTTTACACATAGAAGTTCATTATCTGCAACCAATAACAAAAAGAAAACCATCGAAAAGATATTTTGGAACGGAAAGGGAAACGCATTTAAAAATGTTTTATTCGATTAACCCATGCACCACCACATAAAGAAACTAATAAAGCTACCCTACAACATTTGGTACACGGTAATAACCAAAGATGGTGATGATCTTACAGAAATAATAAAAGAACTCATTGACGGTGGTAGCCCATTTGAGTTTTCAAACGATTACAAAAAGTTTAGGCATCTTGAAGATATTTTTTGGAAATAAAGAAAACATTATTACATTTGACTTATGGCTAAGATGAAACAAGATACCACAAAGAAAAAAGCTGTTAATATGCAGAACAGCAACGGTAAAAGTGTAACCCGATTTGGCGAAGTCGCCACAAGCCGTATTGACAGCATGAAAAAAGCTAACCCCGCTTTGGGGAAAGCTATTGGCGAGGGATACAAAAATTCAGGTGGTGGAAAATCTTACGGTTACGCAGCAAGTGACGCTATCAAAGCCGGACTAAAAAAATCAACAGACGCAGCAAAATCAAAAAAATCAAAATAAAATGGCACTTATTGTAAAAACCAACAAAGACGAACTGGACGCAAAGATTGCAGACCTTCAGGCAGCATTAGCGGCAGTTAATTCATTTCAGATTACAGCAAGCATCGAAACAGCACCCGAACCCGTTGCAGAGCCAATCGTAGAGGCAGCACCCGTAGTGGAAGAAGCCCCGGTAGAAACCCCTGAAGCAACAGACGGAACCCCCGTATGATAGTAGACCACACCAAATTGGTTAAAGAGGAAAACGAAAGGCACAAAGCTGAACTTGCGGCTATTGACCGTTTTTGTTTGTTTTTAGACGAATTTGAAAAGACCGGAACTATAAACGGTTTACCATACCTACTCAACGGTATTAGTTTTGACAATAAAGTAGCACGATTTAAGCCAATAGGTGAGGGTCGTGAATACTTTTTTGATGCCAACAAAGAACACACCAACGAAGTCCCTTATTAATAAAAAATCCCGCACTTATTTCAGATGCAGGTAAAAACCTTTTATTAAGGTCTATTTTAGAAAGCCGATTGAATAGCTGATAAAGCTGCTGTGGTGATAATAAACCCGCTATCGTGCTGATTCCCTCTCCAATAACGAACCTGAACAACCGACTGTCCTGTAGGAAAATCCGTAAGTTGCTGTGACGATAAAGGCCAAGCAGCCTGAATATCCTGTGACACCAACAAATACTGTGGTGACGGAGAAATGTTAGGGAATGGGTTGTTGGTTGTTATCTGACCAATAGGAGGAAACGGCTCTTGAGCGTTTGGACTGTCTTTTGTTGGTGCGGATAAAATGTTTACGAGTTGTGAACCTTGATATGCTGCCATTGTTTTTAAATTTTTATATAGTAATCTTGTAAATAGTCATCGTGTATAGCACGTAATAAAGGTAAAATTTTATTTTGATATAATAAAAACTTTTTTTATCTTAGCCGAAGCGAACAAGATATACATGAACAGAGCAATCAACAAAGACATCCCGGCAGCTAAAACCATCTGTGTTCATGTAAGTTCGCACTTTCTCACTTTGGTTGGCTGTTCGGGTTTTTTAATCTAAAGATATGAGCGTAATTATAGCCATGTGCGTGTATTGCACAGAAGAAAACGGTAAGTTAAAATACTTACAACAAACTTTAGATAGTCTGCTTACTACAGTAGACTTTAAAAAGCACGAACTTATTATAATTCAAAACGACCAGTACAAAGAAACGTCAAGGTTAATAAATCAATATTTAAATCACGACTTAAATATTAAATTGATTTATCCGGGCGAGAACTTAGGTACAGCAGAGGGCATTAACCTTGCGTTAAAACAAAGAAAAGATGGGCAATTTTTTGTTAAATGCGATGATGACTGGACTACGACACATATCGGGTGGGTTGAAGAAATGCAGGAACAAATAGAATTACACCCCGAAATAGGTATTCTTGGGTTAAAGCGTGACGACGTTTACGGGGAGTTGATACCCGACAAGGACGGGCAGTTATTGTGGAATAATGACATTATGGGGACTTGCACAATGTACAACCCCGCGATGTTAGAGAAAATAGGGGCTTTAAAGCAATTTTCCAAATACGGGTACGACGACTCAGTCTTTTCAGTTCGTTCTATTGTTGCGGGTTTTAAAAACGCATTTATGCGGAATATAAAGATAGTTAACCTTGATGAAGGTGGAACGGAATATACCGAATGGAAAAAGAAAGAGGCGGGTATATACGCATCGGAAGCAGCTATTGTTACAGACTTGATTAGAACGGGTCAATTATCTTACTATTATCCTTTTGAATAATGATACTTGGAGATAGTGGTGAATACGAGTTGCTTACTGAAGCAATTGAACTATCGAAAGATGTTGATGGTCTTTTAGTGGAGATAGGTCTTAGGTTGGGCATGGGAACAAAGACAATTATTGATGCTTGTTTACAGCATCGCCCCGGCAGCACAGTAATAAGCATAGACCCCTTTGGCTCAATATTATACACGTGCAGGGAAGCAGATGGGCCGATAAGACTTGACTACACCAACGATATGTATAAACGGGTTATGTTAAGTATGTCGGAATATGTGATTGATAAAAACGTGAATTGGGTGATGTTAAAGATGACTGACAATGAGTTTTTTAATCGTTTTGCATATTCATTTCCAATATATGAGTTGGAACATATAATTTACACAAAGTATGCCATGTGTCATCTTGACGGGGTTCATACTGTACATGCTATATCAGACGAGGTGGAGTGGTTTAACGACAGGATGGATAGTGGCGCAACGATAGTGATAGATGATTGTACACCCGATTTTTTTGACATAGAACCAATTAACAGGCTATTTGAAAGTTTAAATTGGGAACTTTATAAACAAGGGGTAAAAAAGAATATTTACAGAAAGCTATGAGTTTGAAATTAATCACAGTTTGTAGCCATCCTGAACACGCAATAACCTTAATTGAGTCTGCGACAAAAAACGGATGGGACTTAGAGGTAATCAAGTGCGAATGGAAAGGGTTCGGCACAAAACTTGTTGAAACATACAAATATCTTAAAGAACATCCCGAAGTTACGGAATTTGTGTTTTGCGATGCCTTTGATGTGGTTGTTTTGGGTAGCCCTGAAGAATTTAAAAGCAAGGTCAAGGCTGAAAACATATTATTAAGCACAGAAAAGGGGCTTTGGCCTCCATCGCTTTTACCATTTAGAAGTATGTACTTCGAGCATGAACATGGGTTTAACTATATCAATAGTGGGTTATACTACTGTAAATCGAGTGCTTTCATTATAATGTACGAAGAATTTACCCCTTTTGAAGCTATTGATGACCAACTTTGGATGAACCTAATGTGGCTTTTAAATGATTGGGTTGTAATAGATGTAGATAGTAAACAGTCGGTTTTCAACAACCATAGTTTCATAGCAGAGGGGGAATACACTTACAATAACGGCAGGGTGCAGATTATGGGTAACGAACCCGTGTTTATACATTGCAACGCCAAGACGATTGATGAAAAATTAAACCAAATGTTAGCGGTATGACAATAATAAATGATGGAAAATTTAACGTGTTTCAAATAAATATTTTAAAAAGAAGATATGAGTTAAATATTTATTTAACAGCAGACTGTTCTAATAGAATAAGAAATTATTTATTAATAGAACTAAATATTTGGCGAGTAATTAGAAGTCCATTAGAGGTTAAGCTAATAAAAAAATATAAGCATGAAAGGATTAAACTAATTTCAAAACCATGACAATGCAAGAATTACAAAAAAGTTGGGAAGATACAGAACAGTATCATAAACACATACACGAGTCCTTTGTTGAAGAAGTAAACAAGGATGAGTTCCTTAACGAACACAGAACATTTGTAGAGCAAAATATATTTGGTTTTGGGGAAAGGTCATTTCAATACTTATGGAAACTGATTGTGGATGAAATGCCCTCGGATTTTAGTTTTATAGAACTGGGAGTTTTCAAAGGTCAGATACTATCGCTTATACAGGTCTTAGCGAGCCGTACGGGACGCTCAGTTAAACGATACGGTGTTACGCCATTAGATACATCGGGAGATATGTGGGAAAGCGACTACGAGGCCGATATAGCCCGATTGCATGATTACTTTTTTATCCCCAAAGATTACACGCTATATGTTGGTTCAAGCCATGACCCTGTAATTATTGAAAAGGCATATCAAACATCACCCTATGATATACTTTACGTGGATGGAGATCATAGTTATGAAGGTGCTTTAGCTGATTTAAACTATTACGCTCCCTTTGTAAAACGTGGTGGATTTTTGGTTATTGATGACTGTAACAATGATTTAAATTTTCCATCATCGGGTTTCTTTTGCGGAATACAACCCGTAACAGATGCTAAGATAAAGTGGTTAGAGCAAAATGGTGACGATTGGGAATTTTATGGTAACGTGGTGCATATTTCAGTTTACAAGCGCAAATGAAGAAAATAATCTATTATACTTTTTATTCTGAAGATGGTTCAGACTACTATCGTAGCGCAGGGGTGTTCCCGTATATTAAAAGCAAAGACTTTGAATTAGTCAATTTGTCCCATATCAAGGAATTGGGGTTTTCTAATCTTTTGGGATATGATGCTATATTTATTGTAAGACCACATGAAGAAAAGCATTTAAACCTGATAAGGATGGCGAAGGATTGTGGTTTGAAAGTAATTATAGACCACGACGACAATCCGCTATGCTTACCGAACCATCACCCATTAAAGGGCTTTTTTAACGCAAGTAAAAAGAATATATTAAGTGCCGTTGCGCTTGCTGATGAGGTTTGGGTAAGCACCGAAGCGATAAAAACAGCGTTTAAACTTTACAACAGAAACATACACGTCATACCTAACGCTCATAATGATTATCTTTTTAAAGTAGAAGATAAAAAACCATTTGTATTCAACAGAGTTGCGATGTGGCGGGGCGGTTTATCCCACATAGGCGACATCTACGAGCCGGGAGTATCAGAAAAATTAGTGGAACTTGTCAATAGAAACCAAGACTGGAAATTCTTTTTTTTAGGGCAACGTTTTGATTGGATAGAAATGCACCTAACGGGAAATAACTGTTATAGGCACGACGGGGCAACAACGATACAGTTTTACAAGCTAATGCACGAATATAACCCTTGTATCTTCTTTTATCCGCTTAATAACAATTTATTCAACCAAAGCAAAAGTAATTGCAGTTGGCTTGAGTCAACGTATAGTGGCGCAGCATATTTTGGTAACAAAGATTTGCCGGAATTTGATAAGGATTGTATTTTTGACTTAAAACTATTAAAGGAAGCGATTGAAGGGTCGCACCACGAGGGTTTGGCAAAAGCAAATAAGGAAAGTTGGGAACTGATATGTGATAAGTATTTGCTAAGTAAAGTAAATAAATTAAGGCTAAAAAGGATAGAAAAGTTATTTGAGATATGAAAGTACTGCATAATAGGATATTAGTAAGGTTTCACGAGGATATAGAGACTCCGTTAGGGCTTGTTATCCCCGAAAGGTATGCAGTACACGTACAACAAAACGAAGACGATAACGAGACCCGTAAGGGTGTTACAACGGACAGGCGGTTAATCAACCCACAAAAGGTAACTATACTAAGCGGTAAACATGAGGGTAGGGATGCATTTGTGTATTACGGGGCTTATGAGATAGCTAAATGGGTAGATGACGAAAGGGCTATTATTGACGAAGCGTTGATATACTTCTTTATTGGCGACACTATCGAAATGGCTGAAAATACCTATTTAGGTTATGAGGTGTTTGTAGAACCCGAAAAGACACCTGCGGGAATTATACTAAGCACAACCATTGAAGAAAAAGACAAAATAAGCATTAGAATATCACATATCCCTGAAAATAGCATAGCCAATATTGGCGACCTTGTAACAACGATTGACGGAAACCAATATTGGTTGATATATAATGGTCAACGGTATATTAAGCTAAGGGAAAGTGAAATAGCGGCAGTAAACGGAAATCCTGTTAATGAAAATCTTTTAGTGGAATATATCTACGGCAAGGATGATGAGGAAAGGATGGAAAAGAATCAAGAGATATACAATCATATTGACTTTTGCCGTAAACATGGTTGGCATATAGAGGGTATGGAATTTAAACCCGTTCCCGAACCCAAGACAATAAAAGCTAAAGTTCTAAAAGGGGATATGGAGGGTGAAGAAATTATTGTTAACAGAAATTTTGGCGTAAAGGTAGGAGGTAATAAATGGATAATATCGAAAGAGTCTGTGACATTGATGACCCTAACTACACCATGAATGGTGTCCCTAAAAAGACAGTTAGAAACAATAAAGGACAGTTTGTAAAGGGGTACGCGCCGATAGGGTCAGTTCAACGGTACGTAGGTCACAAAACAAAAAGCACCAAAGAAAAAAAGGAACAGGTAGATATTGAAAGAATAGCTACCATTAAGCGTTTAAGGACAAGGCTAAAGATACTTCGACAAAAGTACGATGAACTATCAGAATATAAATTATCCGGCAATAAAGAACTAATGCAACGTGTCAGGGTGCTACAAAAAGACCCTAAATACTATTGGACAGTTGTTGGACTCCCTGTTCTACAAATATGGAAAAGGGAACAAAAGCTAAACCTTCAGTTAGCAACGGTATTGATTATATGCTCTTACTATCAGATGATATTACGATCTGATTTTGCCTTGTTTAAAGTAAGGGTGTTTGAGGTAAAGATTAAGCAACTTATAGAAATGGGGTTGATGCAATCCGTTGACTTGCCAAAAAAGACCCCTAAAGGAAGACCAAGAAAGGGGTATTTCCTCACACCAAACGGTCACGCAGCTATGGATAGGTTCAAGGTAATTTTTAACGAGAACACGCACTTGTTAAATTTAGATGATGAAATAGCATCTATGAAAAGATTTTCAGGTGCAAGGGCTAAAATAAAGCAGAAAAAGATTAAAAACGCATTGTTATGAAAAAACCCGATTTAAAAGGATTAAGTAAAACGCAAATTGCGTATATTGAGTACCTTGAAGGATGTCTTAACGGGTCATCTGAACTTATTATGGCACTTAACACAGCAAGTAGGGTTTTTGCGGATGACTTAAACTTAATTTGCGATGGTGATGCTGTTGAATGGGTGTCAGAGGGGGATAGTGATGTAGCTAAATCGAGGCTTACACTTTTATCAGCAGATGCCAAAGATAAAACTTTTGAAAGAATTATGGTTTTATTTGATAAATTTGATAAAATAAAGGCGTTGAGTCAACATTTTAAAGGTGGGTTGGCTTCGCAACAAGAGCAATCAAAGGTTAGGTTAAAACCCGGTGGAAACATCTATGAACACGTATTAGAGGAAAGAAAAAATGGCCGTTCAAGAGTTTGAAATTTATGAAGGTTTAATTTATAAAACGCCCGAAATACCTAAAAAGATTAGGGGTGACAAACTTAAAGTAAAAGACCAGTATTGGACAAGGCATACCGAATACGAACAATGGGATTGGAACGATGACCCCAAATTAGGGGCTGTTTGGTGGGATGACCCCGAACCCGGACAGCTTGAGTGGTATTACGACGAAATAGACCGCATCCTTTATGGTGAATGGGTAATGATTGAAGGCCGCCCTACCTATCTTAATCACTTCGCATATTTTTACCATCAGTGGTTCGTCCTCAAGGAAGGCGGTTATCCCGAATACCGTGACACTTCTTTATATTTCCTAAGATTTATTGAATTAGTATTTAATGACCCTAAATGCAGGGGCGGGAATACCATGAAAGGCAGACGTAAGGGTGTATCCTCTATGTGTATGTCTGTTATGCTTCAGTTTGGTGTGGTATTAATGAAAAATACCGAACAGGGTATCACTTCAAAGTCAAACAAGGACGCTGAAAAGATATTTCAATTAATGCTTGTAAACGGTTACGCTAACCTACCCAACTTTTTAAAACCCCGTATTAGTGGTAATGACTTGCCTAAAACCACAATGAATATCATTAAAAAGGCGGGTGGTATCACAAAGGAAAAGGGTATAGGTGCATCAAAAGAAGGTTTAAATAACAAGATTGAATTTCGCGCGCCTGCAAGTAACGTGTTTGACGGTGATGGTTTATGGTTTTTACTACTTGATGAGGCTGCAAAATGGGAAGATGTAAATATCTATGAATACATGGAAATAGCATCCCAAAGTATTGTAGCGGGTAAGAATATAGGGCGAATGATGCTTATTACAACGGTTAACAAAGGTGATAAGGGTGGTGATAACTACAAATTAGTTTGGCGAGAGTCAAGCCAGCTTGTACGTGATGTATTAGGGCAGACACAAAACAAACTATACAGGCAGTTTATTCCCGGTTATATGGGTGGCAGGGATGGTGGATGGATTGATAAATACGGTAATTCTGTATGGGATACACCAACGGAAGAACAAATGGAATGGCTTAAAAACGACCCAAACACCCTTGACCCGACAATGGGGTGTAAGGCTTATTGTGAGTTACAGCGAAAGATAAAAGCCAACGATCCTGAAAAATTACAGGAAGAAATACGGATGTTTCCGTTCAACCCCGAAGAAGTATTTAATACAGCCAACAACCAATGTCATTTTAACATTAAAGAATTAAATGACCAAGAAGAATGGGTAGAAAGCCAATTAAACGGTAAGAAAGAATACGGGCGACAAATGTCGTTTAAAATGGCTTCAAATGGCGAAAAATATCCCGTAGATGACCCGCAAGGGATGTGGTGGATAGATAAACTTATTGATGACAATAATAAATCAGTATTTAAGGGTAGTATAAAATGCCCTGACAATGTGGCTTTCGGGGCTGCGGGTATGGACACTTATGCCAACTCAAGAACATCTGTAGAAAATGGTTCGGATGCTTGTATTATTATTATGTCAAGGTATAGTTATCTTGACCCTGAAAACTCATACGCACCAATAGCTATGTTTTTAGGTCATCCAAAGACTAAAGAAGAATTTCATACACAAGTAGCGTATGGTTTGGAATATTACGGTGTAAAAATGCTTGCGGAACGTTCGCCTACTGATTGGGAAGATTATTTCACAAGCCCATTAAGGCGTTTAGCGTCCCCTTTGGATGCTGAAAAAAAACATGGATATTTGATTGTTACAAAAAGGTACGATGGTTCTGAGGTTTATGGTGCTACCACAACGGGAAAGGAAACGATGGAACAACATTTAACTGTTCAAGTAGAGTATGCTTTAAACAATATGAGGAAAATAAAATTTTTAAGGTTATTGAGGGATATGAAAAAGTTTAACATTCAAGATCGTACAGATTATGACGCTTGTATGGCTTTTGGATACGCTTTAATGGCTTTACAAGCAACTGTAAAAACCACAAACGAAGTGAAACGAAACAATCTTTCTATTATACCTATTTGGAAACCAAGAGAAAAAACGCCACAAACTTCTTTTTATCGAAAAAGTTCTTAATTTTATGAAATTTTTTTAGTATGCAGCCACTTACGCAACTCACGGAAAACCCCCTTTCGCCCGATAAACAGAAAAATACCGAAGATTTCGGATTACGGGTAATACGCAGTTGTTACAATCGTTGGAAAAACGGATACGGTGGTGAAACATACGTTAACCGAATAGCACGTATGTCTAAGAATAGACTATATGCTATGGGTAAACAACCAATGGAACAGTTTCGTGATATGGTTAAGATTGAGGGGATGCCTGTGGTTATAAACCTTGACTACTCACCGCTTGCTGTTGCTGTGCCTCTTTTAAATGCTAAAATAGACAGATACCTACAGCGTGAAGAACGCATAAAGTGTAAGGCTTTTGGCCCAATTAGCCAAAACAAAAAGAAAAAGGACAAGGACGAGGCAAAGTATAAAATGAATTATCGTGCCGCTATCCAAGACCTGCAATCAAAGTCAGGGCTACAGCTTGAACAATTTTCAGACGAAGACCCAACATCGGAACTTGAACTCAATATAAAATTCAAGACAACTTACAAGCAGAAAGAAGAAATAATCATGGAACAGGCAATGAGGCTTGTTTTTGAGCAAAACGAATGGCAGGATGTTATTAAGCCCCGTTTGCTTATGGATGTTTTTTGTGCGGGTTACTCTATAACCAAAACAGAACTTGATGGCAATGGATGGATAAAAACCCCGTGGGTGTCACCTGAAAGTTTTATCACTTCTTATTCAGAATATGACGATTTTAGGGATTGGCAATGGCAGGGACAGCGATTGAGCGTATCTATTACCGAAATCAGGTTAAGATACCCCGGCAAATTTTCAGAACAAGAACTTTGGTCGTTAGCTAACAGATTTAAGGGAAAATACGGAAACGCTACGGAATGGTATTGCGAATGGTCTGATTACTTCAATACAGCCGCAGCACGACCTTATGACGCTGTGAACGTAGAAATAGTTGACTTGTATTACAAAACACTGTATAACCTTGAATACACCGAAGTAACGAATAAATACGGTAAGACAAACTTAATAGCCCCCGATAAGGTTAAACCCAATAATCCGCAGGTAACTGGAAAAGAAAAATCACCACCGTACTATGTGGCATATCATGGTGTTTGGATTATTGATACCGACCATGTTCTTGAATGGGGTTTAGCAAAAGATATGCTTAAACCCAATAGCAATTTGGTTGAAATAAGAAGCCCATATACTGTACACATGTACGCCAACAATAAGTGTCGTAACACCCCACTCGTGGAAACAATGATACCACTTATTGATATAATGCAAAATATTCACTTACAAGCATTAAGGATTATAGCGGTAACAGCACCAGATGGTTTTAATATTGACCTTTTGGGATTATCCAATATTGATATGGGGGAGGGTGTTGGTATTATCAGCCCCATGCAGGCTTGGGGTATCTATCTGCAAACAGGTAACCAATACTTCATGTCAAAAACAGAAGGTGGCGAAGACGTTAAACCCCCTATACAACCGCAAAATAATCAGTTCTCAAATAAATTAGAACAGCTTGACGGTCAATGGTGGTCAGCTTATAAAAAGCTACAAATCATTACGGGGGACAATAACTTAGC
>Ga0214175_1000421_pt1 | contig 11855 bp, 7 predicted proteins | sample TroBogEpilimnion_17_FD_153013 | JGI IMG/M metagenome (GOLD analysis project Ga0214175, IMG submission 153013) | Freshwater microbial communities from Trout Bog Lake, WI - 09AUG2007 epilimnion | ecosystem: Environmental > Aquatic > Freshwater > Lake > Epilimnion/Euphotic zone | place: Trout Bog...
GAATTTGCGGCCTTCTAAAATATTTTCCTTAAAATAATCCCGCTCCCATTGGTAGAGTTTAGTACTGAAAGGCTCCATGAGGGCGATGTTCGCCGTCGCCGCTGGCCCTTCGCGGTGGAGTCGCACGACTTGCTCAATGGCTGAGGCCGTGGCCTCCCAAGGGAATTGGGGGGCTTGGGCGAGGGTCCATAAATCGGTGGAGCCTAAGTCTTCGAGGATTAAAATTCCCCGGTCCGAATCTTCGCCGTAAACGGTGGGGACATTAACTTTGGCCTGATTCTTCAGGGCCTGGGCGAGCTGGCCGTAGAGTAAGTTTTCGGGCCGGGTGTCGTTATAGAGGCAGAGGATGGCACTTTGTTGGTCGTGGTTTAGGACACGGAAGAATTGTCGTCCCGAGCCGCCCTTGAGAATTTGTTGTGCCGGGTCGAGTTGGTAGCCGTACGCCGTTGCGGCCTCTGCTGGACTTATCGCGCCGCGCACGGGCTTTTCTAAAGCCGCTTTGACGGCTTCGTATTCTTCAATCGTCCCGAGATCGTGCCAGTTTTTAGAGGAGTCTAAGAAGCCTTGAATCGTGTCCGGAGCGGTGGTGATTTGTTTGAGGAAATATTCGACCAACGAATCGCGATTCGGGGGCAGGCTTTGGGCGAATTTTTTCGAGACGAGGCAGATGCCCGTGTATTGGTAAGCGGGGTCCGCACTTCCCAAGCGGTTACGTAAATCTGTCACGCGCCCATCATCGGTGATACGAACGTTACAGTTCGGTCCCTGTTCGCGGACGACGAGTGTGACCTCCGCCGCGTTGGCTTGGTGGTAGTCGTAGGCTTGGGTGATGGGACATTCAGAGAGAATGTCGCCATTCCAGACTACTAAGGTTTGATCGTCCTCATGGAGTTTGGAGGCGATGTTCGCTAGGCCTCCGCCGGTTTCGAGTAGCTCGGGTTCGAAGACGAATTCAATCGTGGCGTCTTGGAATTTTTGCTCTGGAAAGGCCTGTTCCCAAGCTTTGGGGCAGTGGTGGGTGTTGATGATGAAACGTCGCGTGCCAGCGGCGTAGAGTTGCCGCATCGCCCGCAGAATCATCGGTTCGCCCGCAAGGGGGAGTAAGGGTTTCGGACATTCCGCCGTGAGCGGACGGAGGCGGGTGCCAAGTCCAGCCCCGAGCAGAAAGGCCGTTAGAGGGAATTTAGGCATGGGCCGAGTGGTTCGCACAGTCAGGGCAGATCCCGTAGATTTCCATGATGTGCGTTAAATCTGAGTAGCCCTTGCTGCGGGCGGCGCTTTCGATGCGGGCGTTGTCACAACCAGGTAGGCGGTCGATGCGACCGCAACGACGGCAAATCACGTGGTGGTGATGGTGGTTGGGGGAGACGAGGGCGTAGAGGCTACGACCGCGTTCTAAGGGATGGCGTTGCACAATCCCGGCTTCATCTAAAGCACCCAAGCTGCGGTAAACCGTGACTAGGTCTAAGGTGCCATCGCCCGCTTGGGCGTGGATTTCTTCGGCACTGAGGGGGCGGGTCGCCATGGCTAAGACTTTGAGCATGGCCTTGCGGGGCTTGGTAATCCGCATCGCCTTCTCTTTCATTTTGAGCAGGGCGTTGCCTATACGGTCAGGGCTTCCTTCTCCGCAACAGTCGTCGTCATGACGGTGTCCTTGGGACATGTTGGTAGAATTGGCTTCGTTTATGACAGGGGCAACCACGAATGGCCACTTGCCTCCCTGCAATTGCTGGTTTCGCTAATCGCCGATGAAGTCCGACCTTCAGTCCTCGACCGCCCGCCCCCTACGCGAACTGTGCCCGGTGGCTTACCAAGACTTTGTCTCCTCCGAGCCTTTCCACCTGGAATTGGGCGGGGTGCTGCCGGGCTTGACCTTGCGCTACGAAACCTACGGGACCTTGTTGCCTGATAAATCCAACGCCGTGCTCGTGCCGCATGCGTTGAGTGGCGACCACCACGTGGCGGGTAAATACACCCCGCAAGATGTGAAGTCGGGTTGGTGGGATGTTTTTGTGGGTCCTGGCAAAGCCATTGATACCGACCGCTTCTTCGTCATCGGCATTAATTGCATCGGCGGTTGCCGAGGTTCGACCGGTCCACTCTCCATCGACCCACGCACGGGCCAACCTTTTGGCGGCTTCTTTCCAGAGATTACTTTAAGCGACATTGTGCGCGCCCAGCGTCTCGTGATTCAGCACCTCGGCATTAAAAAACTCCATGCCGTGGTGGGTGGTTCGATGGGCGGGATGCAGTCTTTATTATGGTGTGCGGATTATCCTGCCGACGTGGGACGTATCGCCATCTTGGCCGCCGGGCTTTCGCAATCGCCCATGGCGATTGCGTTAAACGCGGTTTCCCGGGCTTGTGTGGAAAGCGACCCGAATTATCGCGGCGGACATTATAAGCCAGGTGAAGGTCCCGATACGGGACTTTCTGTCGGCCGGATGTTGGCCCATATCAGTTACCTCTCTTCTGCCGCCTTTGATCAGAAATTTGGACGCGTCCGCGTGGATGGCGCGAAACCAGGCGAGCCAGTGTATTGGCAAGTCGAGAGTTACCTGCATCACCAGGGAGCGGCTTTTGTAAAACGTTTCGACGCCAATAGTTGGTTGCGCATTACACGTGCGGTAGATCGCTTTGACCTCACCGCTCGAGCGGCGGCTGGAAAGCTGTTTCAGCCTAATGGCCCAGATGTCCTCGCGGTGAGTTTCTCGTCTGACTGGTTATACCCCGTGAGTGAAATGAGGATGCTCGTTGCGGCGGCGACGGCCGTTGGCGTGAATGCCACGTATCATGAGGTCATCACCGATGCGGGCCACGATGGTTTCCTTTTACCTGATACTGGTCTCAGCGTTCGCTTGCACGCTTTCTTAGGTTAAGGGCGTGAGGCGAAGGGCAGGTAGGGGCCATGGAAAATAGGCACAAAAAAAGACCCCGGTTTTGCCGGGGTCTGAATTTTTCTGGAGCAACGCTTAGTTGCCAGCCTTGTCGAGCAAGTCGCCGAGGCTGTTGAAGTCGCCGCTGCCCGAGGAGCCCGAAGAAGAACCGTTGCCCGAGGTAGGAGCAGGGGCTCCGCCCGTGGAAGGTCCTTTGATGCGCTCGTAGCTGGAGATTTCGGCCTGCAGGCGCTCAGGATCGTAGTTCGCAGCCTTGATCGAGAGACCAATGCGACGATCTTCTTTGTCGATCTTGATGACGCGAGCGGTGACGTCTTGGCCAACCTTGACGACGTCCTTGACGTTCTCGACGCGTTGTTCCGCCAATTGCGAAACGTGCACCAAGCCGTCGATTTCGTCGGACAATTCCACGAAGGCACCGAAGTTAGCGACCTTGGAAACCTTACCCGTGACCAAGTCACCGATACGGAACTTGCGGTCGATTTCGCTCCAAGGATCTTCTTGGGTTTGCTTCACGCCGAGGGAGATGCGTTGTTGATCAACATCAACATCGAGCACGATGGCTTCGACGTCGTCACCCTTCTTCATCACTTCAGCAGGGTTGTTGATGCGGCGCGTCCAGCTCATGTCGGACACGTGGACCATACCATCGATGCCGTCTTCGAGTTCGACGAAAGCACCGTAGTTGGTGAGGTTGCGCACCTTGCCGCGGACGCGAGCGCCCACAGGGTAGTTGTGACGAACCTTTTCCCAAGGATTGGCTTCGAGTTGGCGTACGCCCAAGGAGATCTTTTGCTCTTCCTTGTTAACGCTGAGGATGACGGCGTCGATTTCTTGGCCAACTTTGAGGATGTCAGAGGGCTTTTGAACGCGCTTGGTCCAGGAGAGTTCGGAGACGTGCACGAGGCCTTCGACGCCACCTTCAATTTCAATGAAGGCGCCGTAAGCGACCAAGTTAACGACCTTACCATGGACTTTTTGACCCACAGGGTAGCGCTTTTCGATGCCTTCCCAAGGATTGGGTTGGGTTTGTTTGAGACCCAAGGAAACACGCTCACGGTCGCGATCGACTTCGACCACCATGACGGTGATTTCTTCGCCGACTTTAACGACTTCGCTCGGGTGTGCGATGCGACCCCAGCTCATGTCGGTCACGTGGAGCAAGCCATCGAGACCGTCGAGATCCACGAACGCACCGTAGTCGGTGATGTTCTTGACGACGCCACGGCGGATGATGCCAGGCTTGACCTCTTCGAGGAGCTTCCGGCGGCTTTCGCCACGTTGTTCTTCGATGAGTTCACGACGCGAAACGACGAGGTTCTTCTTCTCTTTGTTGATCTTGATGATCTTGAAATCGAAGGTTTGGCCGACGAACTGCTCCAAGCTCTTGGGAGGGTTGACGTCGATTTGCGAGGAGGGCATAAAAGCGTCCACGCCCACGGAAACGATGAGGCCACCTTTGACGATGGACTTAACGCGGCCTTGAACGATGGAGCCTTCTTGGCAATTAGCCTCGATGCTCTCCCACTTGCGAATTTGTTGAGCCCGGTCGTAAGAGACGGTGGGCGTGCCATCTTTGTTTTCCAGCTTCTCGAGATAGACCTCGAGTTGCATCCCGACTTGGATTTCCGCCATATCGGGGAACTCCGCTTGAGGGATGAAGCCTTCCGACTTCCCGTTGATATCTACGATGACGAATTTGTCGTCGCGGATTTCGGTCACGGTGGCGGTGATGACCGAGTGGGCTTTGAGCGCGCCGAAGTTAGAATCGGCGAGCAGTTTTTCCATGATGCTCATTGTGTTTTTGACTAGTTGTCCTGGTCGTCGCGGGGACGTGTCCAGGGTTTGGTTGTTGTTTGGGTTTTTCCTCTGGAGAATCCACTAACGAAAGCTAGCGGGCCAGAAGGGTTTTGAACGAACCATCCGGGGAAGGGGCTGGCAAGGCGAATATCGCGTAAAAGGCCCAAAAATTGCTACCGAGGCGTGGGGATCAGGGCTCGGAGCGCCTGGGCAGCCTGATTTTGGCCATGTTTTTCCAAAAACAGGCTACTTTCTAAGAGTAGTCCAGGGTCTTCGGTCGACCAAGCAGGTGGAGGGGGCGAGGGCCAGGTCCAAAGAAGGCCTTGGGCGTCTTGGGCTTGGGTGAGGGCTAGTTTTAGAGCCAAGCTGGGGTATTGTTGGTAGGTGTCTTCTAAGATGGACAGGGAGGGAGGGTTGGCTTTGTCGGCCGACTTAAGCAGCCAAGCCCGCCACCCGGCATAGGCGCCGAGTCGCTGGGGATGTTGGTTAAAGCGGGCGACTTGCTGGTCTAGAGGGACGGCAAAGGGCTGGTAAAAGGGGTCGCCGATGACCACGCCTTGCCAGCTGAGGCTGGGGGTGGCGTACCAAGCGGCTTCCCCTGCGGTGAGGCCTTGTTGTAAGCCTTGTAATAAGAGGTCGGGTCGGAGCGAGAGGGAGAGGAAGGGTTCGTCGACATTACCAAAGGTGAGCGCGGCGCCTTGTTGCACCAGCCATGGGGTCCAGCAAGCGAGGGGGTCGCGCAGGGTAGTCGCCGAAAAACTGTGAATGTGCAAAGCGATGGCCCCTGGTGCCAAGCGAGTGGTGGCTTGGCCAAAAAGGCCTTCGGGTTTTTGACTATACCAGCCGAAGTAAAAAGCCGGTGCATCCGCGCGGGCGGTCGGCAAAAACTGTTGCGGGGTGTCTTCTTTTGAAAGCGGGAAGCCGAGGTTAGTAATTTCTTCGCTGGTGCGTTGCAGCCAAGTATCCCCCTCGCCGTAGGGACCGCCCCGGTCAACGTAGCCACGCCCGCGCAGGCCATTGGCTTCCGCTTGCCAGGTGGAGAGTAACATGGCGGCAACATCGCGGAGTTGCGGGCCATCGAGGCGTACCACGCGTACAAAGCCTTCCGTGTCCGCGGTTTTGAGCGAGGCTTTGCCAAACCATGGATTAGGCACGACGCCTTCGGGGTCGAGGTTGGTGTTGGCGATTAAACTTAATTCGCTGTCGACGCTGGCGTGGTCGCCTTTGATCGGACCAAGACCTTTACCGAGTCCGGAGTTTTTGATTTTAAGCGGCACGCCGCGAAGGGTCACCATCCATTGAAGTTGCGGACCGGTTTGAGGGATGAACTCCCGACGGCCGTGGGCGTCGGTGGTCTCGGTTAGTTTGCCCGTCAGGAATCTTTGGGCTAATAATTTTTGGCGAAGGGGATTGAGGATGGTTTCGCTGTATTGTGCCCAGGTAATAGCTTCCGTCGTGGGCATCGGCAGGGTCACTAAGTTGGCGGCCGGGATGTGGCGATGCCGCATGAAGTCTTGGGCGACCGCCGTGGCGGTGGGTTCATTGCTATTGAGCAAGACGATGACTTGAGCGGGGTCGATGGTGCCCTTGGCCAAGGCGTGGCCAAGTAGTAGTACGATTAGGAGCAGTAGCCCACGCCTCATCGCTTTACCCTAAATCAAAGCCATCAGTCCGAAAGCGAAAACTGCCACCTAGGGTAGGGACGATGCGGGGCCTTGCGAATCATGCTAACAAAGCGAAACGGATGGTAATCCCATCCCCACCTAAGTGATCTAAAGCGTCGGCCTCATGATTTGGCATCAATCAACGCCAGGAGGCTAACGCAGTAGCCTCCCTACCTGTGGCATCGGGTAGGGACGATGCTGCGTCATCGTCCTTTCCCAACCATAATAGAGGATGACATGGCTTGCTTATGACATTCACGGGAGGTGATTTTTGGGCGAGCTTGGGTATAAATCTTAAAAATGACGCCGCTCTTACTGCACGTGCCCCATAACTCGGGTTGTATTCCTAAGGTCGATCGGGCCGACTTTCTGCTCTCCGATGCAGAACTGCATGCTGAAAAGCTTCGAGTCACGGATTGGTATACCAAAAGTTTATTCACCGACGGTCTAGATGCCGAAGATATTATTTGTCCGCGGGTGTCACGTCTGGTGGTAGATGTGGAGCGGTTTCACGAAGATGAGAAGGAATCTGCTGCCCGGGTTGGCATGGGCGCGACCTACACCAAAACTTCGAAGGGAAAGAAGCTGCGTCAGCTTTCTCCGACGCGTCGAACCGAATTGCTGGATCGCTATTACTGGCCTCATCACCGTCACCTCGAGCGCGCCGTGGTGTCACGTATTGCTGCTTTTGGATTCTGTTTAATCTTAGACGCCCATTCTTTTCCGACCAAGCCATTGCCGACACAGAACACCCAAGATGCTTCGCCGTCCATTTGCATTGGGACTGCAGGAGTGCATACGCCGCCTGCCCTAAAAAAGGCGGCCTACGATTTTTTTAGCAGCCGTGGAATTGATGTCGCCCTGGATCAACCTTTTGCGGGCAGTATGGTGCCGAGTGCTTTCATGCATCGGTCTCATGAGGTGCAATCCATCATGATTGAGGTGCGCCGCGATCTTTATCTCAAGGAAGATACGGGCCGTCGTCATGCGGGCTTTGCTCAGATGCAGGCGTTGTTAACGGCATTGCGGGAGACGCTTTTAAATCAAGCGCAAGCCGTGCATCGTCAGCACTACAAAAAAGTTAAGCGATAGCCGTTGATGGTGAGCACTACCATCAACAACTATCGCAAACTTGCAGTTGAGCGGCGTAGTCGTCCGCTCGGCTGTGGACACTGCGTGAGCTTATTTCTTGGTGTCGGGGAACTGCTTCAGCAACTGGTCCGGAGTGAAGAAACTGTTACGGTCTTTCGTCTCGGCACGCACCTTGGCCACTTGTGCGGGGAGGATGGCAGTTGCTTGATTACCGAAGGAATTGCGGACGTAGGTTAGCACGCCAGCTAACTCGTCATTCGATAAGCCCTTGAAGGCCGTCATGGGGACTTGTCCGGGCATCTTCACGCCATTGACTTCAATCGGCCCCATTAGCCCGTGCATCGCAATGCGAATGAGGCGTTCAGGATTGCCGGTCACCCAAGACGATTTCGCGATAGGCGGGAACTGTGCGGCGGGCAGGCCTTGACCGTCGGCTTGGTGGCAGGTGATGCAATGCGCTTCGCGACGGAAGACTTCGGCGCCTAACTCGTAGAGTCGTTTTTCTTCGCCTTTTAGGTTGGTCACCACTTTCGGTGCGGCCTCGGCGGCGAGGACACCACCGTTGAGGTAGGTCTCGGCGGCATTGAAAACGGGTTTGAGCCAGGCATCCACGGGTTGCTTGCGAGCCTCTGCCAGCGTCGCCAAACCAACTTCTTTACCTAACCAAGTGGCGGCATTGACGGCTTCGAGTCGTACGCGTCCATGCACGTCGCCCGCCGCTCGGAGCAGCAGTTCACGATGGTCAGCCACGGCATCTGTATTGTAACGCAAGACGCGGACTGCGGCAGCCCGAACGCGGTGGTCTTTAGCCTGCAGCAGTTTTTTGAGCAGCGGGACGTCCACGTGATCGACTCCCCAACTTACCCACAGGCCTTCGAGTTGATGGTGCTCAAGGCGACCGTCGTCGGCCTTGAGTTCTGCTAGCCAAGTCTTCAGACCAGCGAGAACTTCGGCGACCGGGCGACCTCGCAATTCGCGGCGCGTACGCTCGCGGGCCCGATCCTCAGGTAGCGTGAGGTTGGCGAAGAGTTGTGGAATGCTTGCACCTGCAATGACGGGTGGGACAAGCAACGGACGGCTCGGGTAGGTGATACGGTAGATGCGGCCGTGAGTGTGGTCGCGCAACGGATCGCGGGCACTGTGTTGCATGTGGCCGATGAGCACGTTATGCCAGTCGGCGACGTAGAGTGAACCGTCGGGTGCAAATTCCATCGAGACGGGACGGAAGTTGCCGTCTTTAGATTGAAGAAGGTTTTGGCGGAAGGTGAGTTTGAAGCCCGTGCCGTCCTCTGACACAGCGTGCTGCTTGGTGCCGAGGAAGCCGATGGTGTTGTTGATGATGAGGTCGCCTTGGACGTCGTCTGGGAAGTGTCGGCTGCTGATGAAGTCGAGACCAGCAGTCGGACGAACCATCTGGGCTTTGGGTACGAGGTTAGGCGGTAAGGGTGCGAATTCGCCGAAGGGAACTGCCAAGGTGGCTGGTGACATCCAGCGGACGTTGGGGTCGGAGGTGTCGGCGAAGAAGTCTTGGCCGAAAGCGTCGAAGGCGATGCCCCATGGATTGGGGATGCTTAGGCGTGCGGTGCGTTCGAGGCTTTGGTGCTGAGGTGAGTAGCGGAAGAAACCACCATTGGTGCTGCGCACGACGCCGTAGGCCGTTTCGACGTGACTATGCAGGAACGTGCCTTCGCCCATGTAGAAGGCACCGGAGGGATCGGTGCGGAAGGCGTGGATGGCGTGGTGCGTGTCGTGGTCGTCGAAGCCGCTGAGGACGACTTCAGAACTATCGGCCACCCCGGTGCCCAGCGTGTCGCGCAAGAGTACGAGGTGACTGCTTTGGGATACGTAGACACCGCGCGGGTTGAGTTCGAAAGATAACGGCAAGTGTAGTCCGCGGGCATAGACGGTCTGTTTGTCGGCTCGGCCAGTGCCTTTGGTGTCTTCCAGAATCAGAATTTTATCGTCGGGCGTGGGATCACCTGGACGCCATTGCGGGTAGCTTGGCATCGTCGACACCCACAGTCGTCCGCGATTATCAAAAGTTAGGTGAACCGGCTTGGCGAGGTCAGGGAACTGTTCTTCCGAAGCGAAGAGCTCGACTTTATAGCCCTCGGGTACAATCAGGGATTTGATTTCATCTTCTCCCGATACGTAGTTCGGCGAGCCGTTCTTATTATTACTAGCGGAATAATTGGTTTTCACTTCGGGGAGCGGACGCGTCTTGGCGTCGGCTTCAGCCACATTAAAAGCTTCTCCCTTCGCTGCCGCCCAAACGGCCCGGTCGCGAATGAGCACGAGCTGGTCGAGTTTCTCGAGTTCGTAAGGGAAGTTGTCGGGACCGAAGGGCTTGTTGCGGCGGCCGAAGACGTGAACGCCGTTGGGCACCTTAAAGAGTTTTTCCCAATACCAATCTTTGTCGGTGACCGCTGAGGCTAATGCGGCCAAAGGTTTGGTGGTGGCAGGGCATGGTCCGAAAGTTGCCGTTGCGAGTTCGGCTCCCACGTCGCGCCCAGCGTAGGATTTCAAATCGACTAAAGGTAACTTGCGGGCGGCGGCGACTTCCCGAATTACCTGAGCGTAAAGAGCGATGTTGGCGTTGACGGCAGCTGCGGCCGTTGGTCCCTGCGGGGCCGTGGCGGGATCCAGCGATAATGGCGTCACAAGCACCACTTGCGGGGCAGACTTCCCGTTATACTTTTGCTTGGCCGTATGGTCTAACCAACCTTCGAGTTCAGCACGAAAATCGGCAAGACCGGCGGGGCCCTTGAAGGACTCGGCGTAACCGAACCACGCGATGATTACGTCGGCCTTGAGACCTTTAAGCCATTCGTCTGGGGATTGTGAGAAGCCCGAACCAGCATGGCCCGAACCCCAGAAATCTTTGGCTTTGGAGAGCGGGTAGAATTTTTCGGCGCCGGGATAGGCGAACGGTGAGTTGCGGCCGGAGTGGTCGCGATAACCCGGGGTGTCGCCGTCATCGCACAGGTTGCGGAAGGTGAGGTCGCGGCCGGCGAAGTGACGTTGCAGTTCGACTTCAAAGGCTGGTGCTCGGAGCAGACGTTCGCCTTGGCCGCCGCCGAGGAGTACGATGACGCCACCTGATGGCGGATCAATCGGACCAGGGGTTTGGGCGAAGGCGGTGAGGCCCACGAAGAGGGCAAGCAGGCGTGCAAAGATAACCATGTCTTGATGATGAAGTCGGACCGTTTCCAGTGTCCAGCCTCGACCGCCCAAGATGACCGCCCGTCGGAGGAGTTCTTGAAGAACTAACCGCTTTTTAGAGAAACGCGCTTTCTCCTAAAAAGTCCGCATCTTGATGCGCCTTTCGCTCCTGCATAATCCATGCCTGAGGTGACTTACTACTCCCGCGTCCACTTGGACGGAACCTTGGGCTTGTCGTCGCCTTCGACCCAATACTCCGGCACCGACCAGCGGGCATGCTGTTCCGCACCGACGGAACCATAGCCGGACTCGTTCCACACGCAGAACCAATCTACGTGGTCGGCCGTGTCATAAAGCAAGGACGTGAAAGGTTCGCCCTTCGCCGGATCGACCGGGACGACGCTGAACTTCCACTCCCACATCTTGCGCTTGCCCAGCCGGATGTTGTGTTCGGGGCCATGACCGCCGCCGGCGGGAAGCTGTACCTCTTGTCCCCGCTCGACGGTGAGGATATATTCACAACCGAGTTTCCACTCCCAGGGTGCCGTGTTGGGCTTGTCGATACCACATTCAATCAAGGCCATGTCTTTCTTTGGGTCTGCCTTGTCATAATCTGTCGCACCGCCGCCCCGATCCACCAGTCCGCCCCAATTTGCGAGATGGACCATCCGGTTGGCGTCCTTGTTGAACTGAGGTCCCCCGTGCGCCCAGGTCTTGTTCGGAAAGTTGACCTGAAGGGCGAAGAAATTAAGCCCTTTGTGCGAGACCTTGTTCACGATTAGGCGGGTGGTGACCTTGACGATTTTGGCGCCTTTTGCCGTCTCGAACATCAGACTGTTTCGGTCGCCTTCTCCCTCGCCGATGCCAATCATGTTTCGCTTGGCTGAGCTTGGGTCTTGCCCCATGGCAATGACGGTCAGTGCGACGGCCAAGATGATGCTCGCTTTGCGTAGTGACAGGGTGAGGCCGCGAAGGTTGCTTAAGTCGCCTAGGGTGACGGCGTTCGAGCGCTGGGGATGGCTCATGGGGTTAGATGCTCAAATTGCTCCGGTGGGAGTAAAGTTAAAACGGCTTGTTGTAATCAATGTCTTAGAAAGTAAATTATAGAAAGGTGCGCAGAATCCTTAGGAAACTCGCAGATTAGCCCAAAAGTAGATTTTAAGCCCTATTATCAGGGGCTTCATAATCGCTGTTTTACCCCAAAATCTAAAAGAAGTGGGCCCACCCGGATTTGAACCGG
>Ga0214175_1000434_pt1 | contig 11649 bp, 12 predicted proteins | sample TroBogEpilimnion_17_FD_153013 | JGI IMG/M metagenome (GOLD analysis project Ga0214175, IMG submission 153013) | Freshwater microbial communities from Trout Bog Lake, WI - 09AUG2007 epilimnion | ecosystem: Environmental > Aquatic > Freshwater > Lake > Epilimnion/Euphotic zone | place: Trout Bog...
TAGCCGGCAAAATTAAAGAATTACAAACACTCAAAGATAAATGGGTCAAGTATGCCATAGGCGCATTGGCATTTGCCGCAGGCGCTGGTTGGATCCATGCTATGAATCTTCAAACAATATTCAAGTTCTTAGGACTCTAATTCAGTTAAATACTGAATGAACTTAGAAGAACTAATCGATCCTAATCCTCATCATCACGAGCTTAATCCAGTCCTATGGGACAACAATCGGCTACGCCCTGAAGTTAGAGTAAAGCTATTAGAAATAGCCCGCCACTTTGCCTTATATCTCAATGTTCCTAGATTATATCTTAAAGATGTAACTCTTAGTGGGAGTAGTGCTGGTTATAATTATAGTGAATACAGTGATATAGATCTACACTTGGTTGTTAATAAGTTAGAAAGTGAAGAACTATTTACAACTAAAAAGAATTTATATAATAGTCAGCATAAACTACACATACAGGGTATTCCTGTAGAATTATATGTACAGCCTGCAAATCAACCACATCACAGCGCAGGTATTTTTAGTGTATTAGATAACAAGTGGCTCACTGAACCTGTACACGAAGAACCTACAGTGGATCCAAAAGATATTCGTGCAAAGGCTCGTAATTACGCTGGTAAAATTAATATGGCTATTCGCAGCAAAGATATAAAACAATGCCGCGCAGTAATGGAAGAACTTAAAAGATTGCGTAAAGCAGGGTTAGAAACACATGGCGAACAAAGTGTGGAAAACTTGGCTTTTAAGTTACTCAGAGCTAGAGGCAAAATAGAAAATTTGCGTAAATACATAACTAAACTAGAGAGTGCTGAATTAAGCCTCGGAGAACATAATGAAAATTAAAGATATATTAGGTGAAGATGGCATAACCGTAACAGGTGTTTCTGGTGATAAAGCCAAACTATCTAACGGGCAAGAAATAGATGCTAAAACTTTGACGCCTGATCAAAAACATCCTGGACAATATACCATGCCAGCAATGGATCCAACTGCTATTAAACCAGGCGCTGTAGTTACAAGTGATGATCAACAGACTAGTGAAGATTATGAAGAAGAAGGTGCACATAACGTAAGTTATCATGCATTTGTTGCTGATCCAGAGTTTGCACCACATGATGATGAAGATAAAGATACTACTTTCCATAAAGCAATTAACTTCTTAACTGGTAAATTACATCCAGCTGATATAGAGTATCATGCACATCACTTGACTAAACATCATCATGGAGGGATCGATGATAGAGATTTAGGCGAAGTGCATCATGATCTAATTAGTCAAGGCAATTACGATGTCGGCGGTGATGCTACTGATAATTTTATTGATCAGGTACGCGACAAAGGATTTGAGCGAGCCTCTAGAGGTGGTGAAGGTAGAAAAAGTCCTATGACAGGTAAACTGCGTGAAACTGATGAACTTATGAAGTGGTTAACAATAGCTGGAATAAAATGAAAATTAACGAATTAATAGATAGTTTCGAAATATGGACTACAAATGAAGAACTTGAGATTTTAAAAAAGCTAAAAAATCCCATGCCACTTAACAGTTTAAGCGAGCACGATCAATTCAAAGTTCAGGCCATGATTCGTAAAAGTTTGATAACTAAAGTTGGGTATCAAGATCCTATAGTAGTAGTCAATGAAAAAATCAAATACATCTAAAAAACAATTAATTAAAGAACTTGCCGTTCAATTCGAAGAAGATTTTAAAAAAACACTTCCTTTTGATCTGCAAAGTGATGGCAGTATAATTTATAACAATTTTATAGTGAAAAAAAATACTAAAGGTAACTGGGGTATATATAAAAACAATTATCTTATCGAAGAATATTATTTAAAAACCTGTGCTTTATTGGCCGCTAAAGCATATTCTAAAACTAATCTTAATAGATTTTTTGAGATTAAACATCTAGACAGTAAGTATTGGGCCAGTGTTAGCGATTTACGAGTATATAAAAAGAATATTAAAAAAGCAGCGGAATTTGATAGATTTATAATATTATTAAACAAGCTAGAAGATAGTGAATACAAAACGGACATTTATAAGAATGAAATATCCAAGATGTTTAAATGCAATTTTGTATAAATACTAGAAGAAACAGTTTAGGGATCATACCATGCAATTACGCGATTTATCAAAACCAATCACAACTAAGATTCTAAATGAGAATTTGGCTCGTCGGTATGGGTACAAGTTAAACCTTGAAGAATTTAGTGATGTTCAATTAGAAGATGCACGAAACAAACTTCGTACAAAATTAAGTCAATATGAATTAGGTGAAAGTTTTGACTCAGTTACTGAAAGTCCAGAGTATCAAAAAACTAGATTAATGTTAGATTGTGTTAATCAGGCTATACTCGAGCGCGAAGAAGAAAAATGTCCAACATGTCATGCAGATCCTTGCGAATGTGAAGATGAACCGATGCCAAAGAATAAAAAGAAAGATAGCCCAGTCGAAGAAACTTATGTTAACAAAACATTTCGTAGTCGAGCTCAAGAACTTGCCGTACCTAGTAATTGGGTTGAAAATGCTTTAAAACGTATTGAATTAGGCGAAAGTGATCGTGCAGAATTAAAGGCTGAATTATTAACACGATACGATCTTAACGAATCTGAAGCTAGTTATGTATTGTTAGAAGGCGAAGAAGAAAAAGCTGAAGTTATCATGGCAACTAAAGACATGGTCGACCGTGTAACTGGTTGGTTAGAAGATGTAGCAGCCATGAAAGCCGAACAGCTATTAGAATTAACAGACTCTATAAGAGAATCTATGGGCAGTGATGTTGCTCAGCAATATACCGATGCTGTAAAACCTGCATTAGAAGCAATTTATACCGCACTTGAATCAAGTCGTCAAGGTATATCAGGCGGTTTGTCATTAGTATCAGGCGGTGAAGCTCCTACTATGGGAGCAGGACCTGCAGCAGGTGCTCCAGGTGAAGCAGCAATGGGGGGTAATCCTCCGCCACCAGGCGCAGAAGCAGGAGCAACTCCTTCTTCACCCGAAGAAGAAATAGGCCGTATGAAAAGAGAAAGTATAGATTATAGTCGTAGACTAGGCATACTACTTGCATCAAAAAAAAAGTAAATGAAAGCGTAGACCCCTTGGTTATGACACTGAGGGTTCTGCAAAGCGCAGCCAATAATAAGCACATTGAAGCTCCTATGACCTGGGATGCAATTAATCAAGCCGGAGAAGAATATGGCGGCCCTACCATTGATTATGATCGTTTTGCGGCCCGTTGGGAGTCAGATCCAATATTAAAACAATTAGTAACACGTTTTGACGGGCATGGTGTTGTTATTAAAACTGATGCTAAAGAACCAAAACAAATGCAAGGCCAGCCACCTAAACCAGGCGAAGTAACTAAAATGGCTAAACGAGCCACAGATAAAGCGTTTAAATAATTGACAGATTTAGAGATTTTTGTTAAAATAGGTAATGACTTTATTAAACGAACGATATACCTATACTAAAATCAGTAGAGAAAGTATAGAAGGCAAACGCTTATATGCGACACCGGATGGCTCTAAAGTTCCTAGCGTAACTACCATCTTAGACAAAACAAAACCCCAAGAAGAAAAAGATGCATTGATGGCATGGCGCCGTGCTGTTGGTGAAAAGAAAGCACAAGAGATTACCACCGAAGCGGCAAATCGTGGAACACGCATGCACAAGTGGTTAGAAGATTATGTCAAAACAGGTGCAATTGGACAACCAGGTACAAACCCATTTAGCCAAGAAAGTTACAAAATGGCTGAATGTGTTATTGCACAAGGATTGTGTAATGTAAACGAAGTGTGGGGTGTAGAAGTTCCCTTATACTATCCAGGACTGTATGCAGGCACCACTGATGCTTGTGGATTACATCTAAATGAAGAAGCAATTTTAGATTATAAGCAAACTAACAAGCCTAAAAAAGAAGAGTGGATTACAGGATATAAACTACAACTTACAGCCTATGCATTGGCCCATAACGAAGTACATAAAACTAATATACGCAAAGGTGTAGTTTTAATGTGCGTTAAACCCAGAACACCAACAGAACAGCCTGTTTACCAGGAATTTATACTTAAACCCGACGAATTCAATTACTGGGAAGATCAGTGGTGGACTAGGGTTGAACAATACTATAAGTACAACTGATAAATATCCTATATAGAGGATATTGAGATGGCAGTTTATCAAATAAGTCGCATCCAAATAAGACGTGGACAAGCAAACGTAGGTACAGGAATTCCGCAATTAGCTAGTGGAGAAATGGCATGGGCTGTGGATACACAAGAGTTATATATTGGTAACGGATCTGTTGCTGAAGGTGCACCTGCTGTTGGTAATACTAGATTGTTAACACTTAACGATTTATCGGCAGAAGGCAACTTATTAGAACTAACACAATATTCCTACGGAGCGGCAAATACAATTCCAGTACAGACCGGTTCTTCTTCAGGCAATCCAGTATATAGAGCTATTCAAGCTCGGTTAGATGATCAAGTAAGTTTGTGGGATTTTGGTGTTGTAGGTGATGGAGTCACAGATGATACCGTAGCTTTCCAAAGAGCTATTAATCAGTTATTTTTAAATTCTGCTAATTTTGCATATCAATCCACAGCCGATGCAAGTCAATTTAGAGTAACACTTAATTTACCAGCCGCTACATTTTTAATCACCAGCACTATTTTTATTCCTAGTTATGCTAGTATAGTAGGTGCCGGTCGAGACAAAACTATTATTAATTATACTCCTGTTTCTGGAACTACTCCAGCATTTAAATTTATAAATGATACTAGCACAGCCGGATATCCTAGTTTGTTGAGTAGTACTTTGTATTCTAATCAACCTAGATACATCAAAATGGAAGGTATGACCATTAATACTGTAAATGGTGACAATGCAGCTTTACAATTAGATGCTGTCCGTTCAAGCTACTTTGCAAATTTAAAGATTCAAGGCAACACTTCAGGTGCAACAGTTTATAATGCTACTAATATTGGTATCATTATGAACGCATTTAGCAGTGCTGTTACTTGCGAAGAAAATTACTTTCAACATTGCATGATTGTCAGCACAGCAACAGCCGTGTATGCTCAACAAGATATTATTAACAATACATTTAGTGACTGTTTTATTCAAGATGCGCAACAAGGATTTGTACTAGGAAAAGGATCACTAGGCGGAAGTACTGTTGGCCAACAATATGGTCCGAGACAAACACATATTGTTAATAACAAATTTTTGCAGATTCGCCAACAGGCTGTTTATCTTGAACGCGGAGAATACAATTCTGTTGAAAGTTGCAAGTTGAGCAATGTTGGAAATAATAGTGCAGGAAACACATCGGCTATCTATCCTCAAATATTCTTTAAAACTATAAACAACAGCCTGGTTAACCTGCAAAGTGACAGAGGCGATGATTTAACACAGACTAGTTCAACTGTGTATCCACCTGAAGTAAGTGGTAACGCTACTTACCAATCATTTGGTATCAGGCAACTCACTATAGGGCAAGTTAGTAGTCCATTATTTTTATTTAGATTACCAGTATCGACCGATCAATATGGAGTTCCAGTTGGCAGTGTAAGTTATACTATCAAATATAACTATAAGAGCACAACTAATTCGTTCACAAGATCAGGAGAAATATTAATCTCAGCTGATATAGATCACGCTCAAATTCAAGTCAGTGATGAATATGACTATGCAGGTTCAGATGCTTCAGATGTAAATGCTCAAAAATTAGTTTTTTCAGCAGGATTTTTAGATGTTGTTGGTTCTGTTTATACTGGTTCTGCAGGACAAGTTCCTTATTGTATAGCCGTTTACTATACTAACACATTTTCCAGCGATGCTGGTCGTTTCAACTTCAATTATACAGCAAGTCCGTATTATCTAGCCACTTAAAGATTTCAATCTCATAGACAAATCGAATAAATGAGCATATAATTTATTTTGTAGTTGTGATAAGATATTTTTTGTAAAAATAACATTAAGAACCCCGCCTAAAACATTGACTATGAATAGTTTTTGGCTTTGTTTTTATTCTCACTAAATACTTCCTACAAGAGATTAAGTACAGTATAAATTCAAATAAACAATAGCAATGACCCAAATAACAGTTATAAAAAGAAACGGCAATAAAGAGCCTCTTGCAGTTGAAAAATGGCAAGCCCAAATCGCAAAAGTTTGTCAAGGTATAGCAGATGTTAGCCAATCGATGATAGAAATAAAAAGCCAACCTCATTTCTATGATGGCATTACGACTAGAGAGATTGACGAAATTACGCTAAGAGCTATAGTAGACTTGATCGATGTCGAGTCTAATCCAGATGTAGGACATGTAAACTATCAGTACGTGGCAGGCAAACAACGACTATCAATGTTGCGTAAAGATGTATACGGTTCATATACACCACCTAGCCTTTTTTCTATTGTGCAACGGAATGTTGCCATTGGCTTATATACCAAAGAATTACTAGAGTGGTATACAGAGGACGATTGGAATAGAATGGATGCCATGTTGGATCATGAAAAAGATGAACAATACAGCTATGCGGCAATTGAACAACTAATTGAAAAATATCTAGTGCGCAATCGTGCTACTAAAGAAATTTATGAAACTCCGCAGGTCAGATATATGATCGCGGCCACAACAGTCTTCCACAAAGAAGAACCGAACAGTGCAAGAATGCGTTATATCAAAGAATACTATAATGCCGCGAGTGATGGGCTCTTTACTCTCGCTACTCCAGTTCTTGCTGGTCTTGGCACTCCGACCAAACAGTTTAGTAGTTGTGTACTCATCCGTAGTGATGATGATCTTGATAGCATTTTTGCTTCAGGCGAGATGATGGCCAAGTATGCCAGTAAGCGAGCGGGGATTGGACTGGAGATCGGTCGATTACGCCCATTGGGTTCGCCTATTCGTGGTGGCGAAATCATGCATACTGGTATGATACCATTCTTAAAGAAATGGTTTGGAGATTTGAGAAGTTGTTCACAAGGAGGTATTCGTAATGCAAGTGCTACTGTATTTTATCCCATTTGGCATCATCAGTTTGATGACCTTATTGTTCTTAAGAACAACCAAGGCACAGAGGAAACAAGAGTTAGACACATGGACTACGGAGTTGTCCTTAGCAAATTCTTTTGGAGAAGATTTAAGAACAAAGAAAATATTACCTTCTTTGATCCGAATGAAGTACCCGACTTATATGAAGCCTTTTATCGTAGTACAGAAAAATTTGAAGAACTCTATGTAAAATATGAAAAACAATTAGGGCTTCGTAAAAAGACCATGAGTGCTGAAGAAGTATTCAAAAGCGGTATACTGAAAGAGCGTACAGATACAGGTCGCATCTACTTAGTGTTTATTGATAATGTACAGAATCAAGGACCATTTGATCCTGAATATCATACTATCTATCAAAGTAATCTATGTTGCGAAATTCTACTGCCCACTAAATCATTTAAGCGTCTTGACGATGAGGATGGCCGCATAGCATTATGCACCCTTGGATCTATCAACTGGGGAGCATTTAGAAATCCGGAAGACATGCGCAGGGCATGTAGAATTTTACAGCGTAGTCTTTGCAATATACTTGACTATCAAGATTTTTTAAGTATTCAGTCTAAGTTAAGCAATGATGAGATATCACCTTTAGGTATTGGAGTGACTAATCTAGCCTATTGGCATGCCAAACGTGGTATGAAGTACGGTGATAAAGATGCGCTACAAGAAGTTAAAGCATGGATGGAACATCAAGCATACTACTTAACAGAAGCAACAGTAGAACTAGCCAAAGAACGCGGAGCGTGCCTACATAGTAGCCAGACACGATACGGCCAAGGAATCTTCCCCTGGGAACTACGAGCTGAAGGTGCTAATGAACTAGCAGACTTCACACCTGAACTTGACTGGGAAACACTGCGTACTAATATGAAACAGTACGGAGTACGCAATGCAACCTTAATGGCTATTGCACCAGTTGAAAGCAGTAGTGTTGTTATAAACAGCACTAATGGAATTGAGTTACCCATGAGTTTGATCAGTACTAAAGAAAGTAAAGCAGGTTCATTTACACAGGTGGTTCCTGAATATCACAAACTTAAACACAAATATCAACTTATGTGGGAACAAAAAGATTGTGATGGTTATTTGAAAACAGCCGCAGTTTTAGCCGCCTATGTTGATCAAAGTATAAGTACAAATACTTTTTACAATCCAGCACACTTTGCAGATCGTAAAGTACCAACTACATTGATTGCTAAGAATTTGATGCAAGCTCAAATGTGGGGATTAAAGACTTTTTATTATAGCCTAATCAATAAAGCTGGTAGTAAGAATATAGAAATTGAAGAAACAAAAGTAGATGGTGTCCAAATTAATGGATTCCATTTTGAAGAATTAGAAGATGAAGACGATTGCATCGCCTGTAAATTATAAACTATGTCAAAACAACAATATAACCTACACACAAAGACAGACTATTTAAATCGTAAGATGTTTCTAGATCCTGCAGGACCTGTAACTATTCAGAGATTTGAAGAAGTAAAATATCGTAAGATAGCAGATTTTGAAGCCACCGCCAGAGGATTCTTCTGGCAACCCGAAGAGATTAGTCTTAGCAAAGACGCAAACGATTTTAAGGAAGCAAGCGATGCCATTAAACATATTTTCACTAGCAATTTACTCCGTCAGACAGCACTTGATAGTCTTCAAGGTCGGGGCCCAAGCCAAGTCTTTACGCCTGTTGTCAGTCTGCCCGAGCTCGAAGCTCTCATCTACAATTGGACATTCTTCGAAACCAACATCCATAGCAAAAGCTACAGTCATATAATTCGTAACATCTACAATGTGCCTAAGGATGTGTTTAACACAATTCACGACACACAAGAAATTATTAGTATGGCAAGTAGTGTGGGCAAATATTATGATGCATTACATGAACTAAACTGTTCAAAAGAACTAGGACTTCCTGTTACAGAAAAAGAACAGGTCAAAGCAATCTGGTTAGCCTTGCATGCCAGCTACGCATTAGAAGCATTACGCTTTATGGTATCGTTTGCTACAAGTCTAGCAATGGTAGAGAACAAAATCTTTATTGGTAATGGCAACATTATCAGTTTGATTCTACAAGACGAATTGCTACATAAAGGCTGGACTGCTTACATTATCAATCAAGTGGTTAAAGAAGATAGTCGCTTTGCCGCAATAAAAGAAGAATGTGAACAAGAAGTATATGCAATGTATGCCGATGTTATTCGTGAAGAAAAAGATTGGGCAGTGTATTTGTTTAAGAAAGGTCCAGTAATTGGTCTCAACGCAAACATTTTAATGGACTTCATGGACTATACTGCCGCTGATGCATTGAAACAGATTGGCATTAAGTATCAAGGCAACGCACCGCGTAGTACACCTATTCCTTGGTTTACTAAGCATACTGATACAAGTAAAAAACAAACAGCACTACAAGAGTCAGAATCAACAAATTATGTAATTGGTGTTATGGGCGAAGGCATTGACTACGATGCTTTACCTACGCTATAATAAACAAAGGACGAAATATGTCAAAAGCAATAGTATGGAGTAAGAATCAATGTCCTTATTGCGATCAAGCAAAGGCATTGCTAAAAATGAAAGGCGTTGAATTTGAAGAACGCAATATTAACAAAGATTACGATAGAGAAGATTTATTAGCCGCAGTACCAACAGCCAGAACTGTTCCACAGATTTTTTTAGATGATAAATTAATTGGTGGGTTCACTGAACTTAAGAAATATTTTGAAAAGGTATAATATGTTAATTAATAAAGGTATAGCATCTGGTGAAGTAGTTACTATTAAAACTACAGCAGGTGAGGAAATTGTTGCCAAGTTGATCGAAGATGGTGCTCTGGGTGTAAAGGTCAGTAAACCACTATGTCTAACAGCAACTAAGGATGGAATTGGTCTTGTACCATTTTTGTTTACTACAGATCCAGACGCTGAAGTTACTATTAATCGTAGCACAGTAATGGTGCTAGCACCTACTATCAAAGATGCAGCTGATCGTTATACTGAGCAAACTACTGGAATCAAATTAGTATAAATATGATACAAAATATTTTAAGGTAGTTTAATGTCAACTTTAAGTTTAACCTTTACCAGTGCTCCTACTCTAGTAACAGGAAATACACTTGCTGGTTGGAATAATTTATTAGGAACATCGTATACATCCATATCTATAGGTAGTAGCAGTTCCTCAATTTCAAACAATCAAATTAATCTGACAGGAACTAGCCAACAGACAATTAAAGCAAATTGTTTAAATGGTAATAGTCAGTTGCAGTCAATATCAGATGGCAGTTCGGTGATAGCTGTAGGATCAGGAGCTTTTGAAAATTGCAGTGCTTTATCAAATATAAATTTGCCGGCGGTTGTTACCATTGCAGATCACGCATTTGCAAATAATACTAGTACGGTAATGGTATTAAACATTCCTAATGCTATCAATATCGATTCAACATCGTTCTCAAACATAACAGCATTTACTAATAATAACATTACTATAGGAAATGCTGGCTCTGTTAGTACTCCAATTATATATTGGAATAACAGCGTACCTATTTCTGTTTTACATTTAGGATCTCTTGGACTAGAAGGCCAAACGGGATCAGCTGGAGCGTCAGTTACTCCTGTTTATACAGTTGGAACTGCAACAGCCAGTATTAGTCTAGCTACTTCAGCGCAGGCCGGCAGTAGTCTGGCTGTTACAATTAACACAGTCAATGTTCAGGCCGGTGTTAAGATCACTTGGGATGCCGAAGCTGTGGGCCAAAGCGGATACTTGTATACAGCTTCTAGCAATCCTAATGTGTCTACTTTTTCAATCAATATACCAAATAATATTCCAGCACAGACTTCGGTATCTCTTGTAATAACACTTAGCACATCTCCTGTAGTTAGTGCAAATGCGTCTTTTACTGTCACAGCTGCTTCAGTTCCTCCTACAAACCTTGTACCTCCGACAATTACAGGTACACCTGCAAGTGGACAAATATTAACAGTAAGTACTGGTACTTGGTCTGGTACAGTTCCTATAACTTATTCATACGCTTGGTATAGAAAAACCAACACAATAAGTTTTGCTGAAATAAATGGAGCAACTACCAATTCTTATACCGTTACCGGTGCAGATGCAGGCACATCAATATATGCGGCAGTTACGGCAAGCAACGGCATCAACAATGGCAATCAAACAGCATCATCTAACACAGTTTCAATAAGCACTGGTACAAACATTCCCGCCAATACATCAGCGCCGGCTATATCGGGAACTACTACAGTTAATCAAGTATTAACAGTCAGTAACGGAACTTGGACTGGTACTAGTCCTATTACCTACACATACCAATGGAAACGATCTGGAGTTAATATTAGTGGTGCTACTAGCGCAACTTATGTATTACAATCTATTGATGCAGGAAACACTTTAACATGTATAGTCACAGCTACCAATAGTGCAGGTGCTGTTAGTGCAAATAGTAATAATACTTCTACAATTACTTCCAGCGGAACTATTCCAGTTAATACAGTAGCGCCGGCTATATCGGGAACTACTACAGTTAATCAAACATTATCAGTGACTAACGGAACATGGACGGGT
>Ga0214175_1000438_pt1 | contig 11574 bp, 1 predicted proteins | sample TroBogEpilimnion_17_FD_153013 | JGI IMG/M metagenome (GOLD analysis project Ga0214175, IMG submission 153013) | Freshwater microbial communities from Trout Bog Lake, WI - 09AUG2007 epilimnion | ecosystem: Environmental > Aquatic > Freshwater > Lake > Epilimnion/Euphotic zone | place: Trout Bog...
GGAAGGCATCAGCATAAAGTGATTTTCCTAAGATTGAATTAGTATTATATGATGATATATATACAGAATATTGTTGATTAGGTAATAAACTACCATCATTAATAGTATACCCATTTTGTTTTACATTTAATACATTTCCAACAATATTATCATTAATATCATACCATGATACAGTTATAGTATAATATGAATTTGGTGGATATGTCCACAGTAGAGTTAATGTATTTGTTGTGTAATCTGTAATTGATGCAGTAGTTATATCTGATAATGTATATGTAATAAGTTGTGATAACACTGTATTTCCATATGTACCTATTTGATTAGTAATATTACTTGTAGAAATTGGTAAATTATATGGTGTAATGGCAAATGTGTAGGCGTTATTAGCTAATAAGTTATTTATGGTATAATTATTATTAGGTTGTGGATAATCACTATATTGTAAAAATGTGGTTGAAGTTATTTGAGTTTGCTTATCTATTATGAGTGTCCATGATAGATTTATATATTCAAAAGCAGACTGTTGATCCCATGAAATATTTATACTATTTGATAAAACATTATTTATATATAATTGATTTACATTGGGAAGTGTACGAACTTGTATAGTTGCTGGATTATTTGTAGCTACATTTTGCGAATTCGATGAATAGAAATTAAATATATAATTAACATCTGGAGACAAATTTGTGATTGTTGTGGTAGCAGGGAGAACATTGCCTTGTGTATATAATAAATTTGAAGAAAACTGGATATTTTGTATAGCTGATGGATTATTCTGTGGATAATATGCTATGTTTAAACCACTATTGTAATTTGACCAGGCAAAACTTACTGAATTTGTAGTAATATTACTTGCACTGGCTTGAAGATTTTTAATGGTACCATATGTCGTTGTACTAAAATATAAATTACTGCCTCTGACATGGTTTTTATTATAGGTTACAAGTGTGAAATTATATAATTGATTAATGAGTAAATTTGGTATTATAATATTATCTCTTTGTAAATTTGTAAGAGAATTTGTGTTACGGGAGTAATCTATAATATTACATGTATTCCATAAAATATCAACATATGAATAGGATTGATATATATTATCAGAATTCCAACTTAAATGGATTGAATTTGATGTAATCGCGTATTGGTCGATAGAATATAAACCGAAAAGTGGTATATTTGGCAATGTTGTTACAATAATATTTGATGAATAATTTGCTACATTATTAGAATTCATTGGATACAGTTGTACATTATATTCCATATTGCCATAGAGTCCATCTATTGGTAATGATAATATATTGATTTTATTCACGTTACTTTGTATATTATATATATTACTTGTTTGTATATTATTACTTGATTGGTATGATAAATTTAATGAAGTATAGACACCAGGTTTCCAATTTAAGGTAAAACCGTGGTTGGTAATATTTGTAGCAGTAAGTGGACCACCGACGGTAGCAAGAGTTTGTATACTCCTGGTAAATATTGATAGACCATGGAAATCTATTGGATATGCGGGAATATCTTTTACACATGGAATAACTTGAAAATGATATCTTGTATCTGGTAATAAATTGTAGACATCTACGTAACTATTTCGTATAAGAGTTATATTTTGATCTAGATTAAATAATTGTGATTGATAATTTACTGGATTAAATATTTCAATATCCATATCATCATTACGTAGGACACGTACAGTAATGCTATAATAACTTGCATTATTTGTACCATTTGGATCCCAATTAACTCTGACACTATTGTTTGTTATACGAGTCACCCATGTATTATTTACAACTGGTACTGTAGTCCATTGTATACTCGACGGACGACGACTAGGTACTCCTTTAGAGTTGTATGGTACAATAGACACATTATATACTACATTTGATGTAAGATTTGTGAGAGTATATTTTGGTTGTATAATGTTACTTACAGAAAACGCCCGTGGATTTGTAGCTACATTTGAAGCATCATTTAGTGAGAGTGGACTACCGGTAGCACCATCGAGTGTTGTAGGTAACCAATATATATTCACATGACTGTATGTTTCTCTGCCCCATGTAAGTGTCATTGTATGTGTTGTTGTATTATTGCGATCACATGTTATAGGTCCGACTGTGGCAAGAGTGACAATAGTGTCACTAATAAGCGGCGGTGTAGCGACACCAGCGGAATTAAATGCATCAATTGTGAAATAATATGGATTATTTGGTATGAGATTGGTAATAAGGTTTGAAGTACCTTGAGCATTTTTAATTTCACCCGTGACATATACATTATTTATATTATTGGTTTGTTGATAATAACTTTGTAAAAGATTTATATTCGTCCAAGTAACATTTATGCGGTTATATGCGTAGGCAAGGCGATCCCATTGAAGAAGTACAGATGTTTCAGTTACATTATTTACATCAAGACTACCTATGACAGCGAGAGTGGTAACTTGTATAGATTCATTTAACTCAGGTGTATCTGAAACAAAAGGGGTTACCGTAAAGTTATATGTTGTATTTGCCAACAGATTCCCTACGGGATATATTGGATCTATTAAATTACTTGAGGTATACAAAACCATCTAGTATATTGTATGAAAAATAAATGTTTATATTTGTTTTTGCCTTTTGTCTTTATTTTTGTTTTTCTATTATTATCTTTATTATTATATTTTATCTTATCTTTACTGTTATATATTATTTACTGTTATATCTTATTGCACCATATTTCAACTGCTTGATCATAAGATATTTCAGGTTTATTTAATTTTCTATTGACTGCATTATGTACTTCTACAGACCATTGAAATAATACCATAGGTTCTGATGGATTCACTGAATTTAATTTTTCTAAATGTTGTTCATATAGTATTACACACTTTGGACATTGTATGATATTTTTAATATTCTTTAATATTTCTATTGCTTTATTTGTGGTATACTCACAATTTGCATAATCTATTACAGTAATGGTATGAATATATGCCCAAAGGTGTGTTCCCCATTGAGACTTTGGACGTAAATCTAACATTGATTGTTAATAAAACTATATATTATTTTTTACACTTTAACGGATATATATCTCTACACGCATTGTACGATTTAAACCTGATGATCCATATCCATAATAATATGTATAATCACCAGCTGAATATGATCCACCATCCATACCTATGCCACCAGATACATCATCGCTATTCCAATCGTTTTCATTATTAAATCCAAATCCCCAACGTAAAGCACCCCGACCATATGTAAAATTAAATCCGTAGAAATTATTGCCACCTTGTGCAGACCATATTTGATTATTCCATCCACTAAAATTACTATAAAGACCACATGATGAATTACTTGCATTATTAAATAAATAAAGCATTGTCTGTGAAGTATTACTAAATAATGATGAATAATTTTGTAGCCATGACCAACAACCATATGGATTACTACTTCCTAAACTACCATTACCATATCCAGTTACATCAGGGAACAGAGCAAGTAATTGTGTACCTGCATAATAATTCATAGTATTAAATTTCGCATCTGCATCATTTCTTGTATTATCAGTTGGATTTAAAGTGTTATTAGTCGTCCAATAACTTGAACTATAACTAAATGTAATACCTCTAGTTGCTTTCATAGCCATCATCCATCCACCACCACTTGCATTCGTATTCATTATACAATATATTTGTGTCGCACCAATACTTGGTAAATTTATCCAATATACACCATCTGATGCGGTTTGACCTCTTTGTGTATATGCTGACATAATATTAACAGCAGTAGAACCAGCTAGTGCTGAAGTAGAACCATCATAATATACTGTATATGTACTTGATGTTCCCGTTACATTACCATTTGCTGCATATGGAATAATTGTAAATGTAACATATGCATTTCCAGAAATACTTGTAGATGCTGTATAACTTGTACCTGTTATATTACCAGAATTTTGGCTATTCCAAGTTATAACTGAATAACTTGTACCTGAAGCAGGTGACCAACTTAATGTTACACTTGTTGGTGTAGTAGATGATGCAGTAAAACTTGATACAGTTAATGCAGGTGTAGTAAATGTATTCGATAATATTAAATCTGCATATCCAGATAAACTCATTGTAAGTATAACACAATAAAGTGTTCCTGGTGTTAAACCTGTAATAGCTGCGCTCGTAGAAGTTCCAGTTAACGTAGGTATACTTACAGATGCCGACATATTATATGGGAAAGTGAGAACTTGTGCAGATGGTGTAGGTGTAGGTAATGACCATGATAGTGTTGCAGAAACAGCTGTTAATGATATTGATAATGTTGTATTAGATATAAATTGACTTACCGCAGAAGTTAAATAAATAATAGCAAAACCATTTGAATAATTATAACCAGAATTACCATAACTTGTGAGTAATGTTGCATTATTATTTGTATTTTGATTAATAGTATTTGTTATATCAAAAGAACCACCACCACCACATGCGCCGCTACCACCACTACTTGTACCACCGCCTCCAGAATATCCACCACCGCCGCCACCGCGCGCGCCGCCGCCTCCGTCGCCAGCTGGTCCGCCACCACCAAATCTTGATCGACTACTTGTTGTATTCTGTGCACCATAAATAAATGCAATACCACCATTTATGTTTGTATTTGTACCACCACCTGCATTTGTATAAAACCCTCCACCGGGATCATCGCTATGTCCATCTGTTGTTCCGCCACCATTACCATTTATACCACCAACACCACCACCACCGCCTCCTCCAGCTGATCCTGAAGTAGTTAATTGACCATTATCACCAGTTCCTCCCCATGCACCACCACCTCCACCAGCGACAAGTAATGGTAAATAACTTGTGTATCCGTTAGGATTTAATGACCATTCTCCTATTGATGTTACACCATTCGCGGCTGAAATATTTGTTACGAGAATTACATAACTATTATAAGCTGGTGTCGATGCATTTGTAAGTAAATTAAATACTTGTTGTTGACCTAAATAGGTAAATGGTGATGCTATTGTTTGTGATGTAACAAGTGTCCATGTTGTTCCTCCGTTATTACTACCAGCAATAATCCATTGACTTGGTGTTTGTCCAACTGAATTATCACCTCTGGCTGTAATAGAATAGCTAGTTAGTACAATCGCTGTTGGTAATGTAATACTTAACCAATCTCCATTATAAGTAATTCCACTAATAACTAAACTACTTAGTGGTACATTCGTAGTCAAATAATTATATGGCGAACTATTTGAATATGCACCTGAACCTGCCCATAAAGAGTTATATGAGTTTTTATCAAACGCTTGATATGCTTGATATGCTTGAGTTGAAGAGTTTACAGTATATGTACCATTTCCACTGGTTTGACCAGTAACAGTTGTTGTAGTACCTGTAAGAGCAACCGGTGGATACGCTGCAGTTAATGGATAAATATTAGATGTAGCTATAAATGTACCACCTCCACCAGAACCTCCAGTACCATAATTGTCTCCAGCTTGTCCAACTGCAATATATATTACTTGTCCCACAGTTAAAGTTAAAGTATTTGATATAATTACACCGCCTGATAGTACGCCACCTCCATTACCTGGTCCACCCGAGGCACCTGCAGCAATAAGTTTATATGTTCCGGTAATAGGTACTATCCATTTTTGTATACCACTTGTTACAGTAAGTGCAGATGTAGTGCCATATCCAGGATATGTAGTACCATAACCTGTTAACGACGTTGGACCATTATTACCAGTTGCACCAATTCTAGTAAAGGTAAACGTTGTATATGGATAAAGATTTGTTACTGTAGTTACGGTGAAATTTGTGGATACGGCGGGTATTGATGTTGGTATTGCAGTATATAATGGACCAATAACAAATACATAGACTGGTTGATTAGTTATAACTGTTCCACTTGCAACATTTACTGTAACTCCAGTGCCCGAACTACCCGTAAGAGTAATTAAACCTGGTGTACTACCTGACGCAGTAAACGAAGTAGCTGTTGTATATGTTGCATTTGAATTAATAGAATATACTAAAGTACCAGTTCTTGATGCCGATTGCGATATTGGGATCGTAAAAGCACCTCCACTTGTATTTCCATTTTGTGCACTCACTGAACTTAATACAGGAGTATTATATAATGTAAGTGTTGAAGATGTTGATATAGTATTTATAAGATTTGCACTAGATGCACTGTTTACTGCATATAAATTAAATGTGTACGCTGTTCCCGTTACAAGACCACTAAATGTTGCTGGACTTGTAGATGCATTTATATATGAACCACCTATACCTACGTTAGTTGGTGTTGTTGTTATTAATGCTGTACCGCCAGCGGCAGTATTCGCCCAAGTTACTGTTGCAGTTGTTGAGTTTGTATAAACAGCACTAATTGATGCTGGTAATGCGAGTGTTGTAACTGTACTAGTAGGCGTAGGTGTTCCCGCTACATTTGAACCATTTATTGGTATAACTTTAAAGGCATATTGTGTATTTGGCGATAAATTACTTGCCATTTGTCCTGATATGAAATTATTACTTGTAGTTGGTGTAGCACTTACAGTTGAACCTTGAGAATATTGTAATGTATAACTTGAAGCAGCTCCAGGTACATAAGATACAAGTGTATTTGAACTTGTTGTTGAATTAAATGTAATTGTATCTGAACCCATTGATGCCATAGTCCATGTTGATGCGGTCAGAGATGGTTGGAATAAATTAGATTGACCTACACTATTCACAGCTACAATATTAAATGCATATTGTGTATTTGGCTGTAAAAATAGAGGAAATTTTCCAAGTGAATCCCCTGAATTAAAAGAGTCTATATAGTAATACGTTGGAGCCGTTGAAGGTGCTAAAGAAGATCCATATCCTGTCGAATATTGTATAGCATATCTTGAAGCAACACCTGGGGTATATGATATACTCATTGACGTCCCTGTAATATTAGCATACGTTGGTGCAACTTGTCCGACTGTACCCAATGTCACATTCGTTTGAACTAAGTAATTATATGGAGATGGTGTAAGTATTCCTGCAGAATTAATTGGTGTTGAATAAATAGTATATTTTGTATTTGGTTGTAAATTACTTGTTACAAAATTACTACCAGGATACAAACCAATATTTGATGCTGTCGCTCCACCACTTACATTTATACCATTGAGTTGTACAAGACAGTTTGCTGAACTATATGTTATTGAGTTAGATAATGTAGCTGTAAATGATTGAGAATCCATATTACTAAAGGTAAGCGGTTGCATAAGTGCATATGTTAAATCATATTGAGTATTTGCATATAAAGGAGAAGGTACATATGCACTATTTTGTGGAGTAGTTACAATTGAATATGTTGTATTCGGTAATAGACCAGTTTGTATATAATTATTTCCAGGATTAAAAGTCGATGCTGTTTGTACACCCGAACCACTATATATTACAGATGAATAATTACTTGATACTGGAAATGTAATTGAATATGAATATGGGTCTACATTAGATATTGTGGATAATGGCATAGTCGCTCGAGTAGTTATACTAGTTGAATAAATGAGCGAAGAAGGAGAAAGAACTCCTGCGCTATTTATTGGCGTTGCATACCATGTATAATTTGAATTTGGCTGTAAATTATTTATTGTTACGCTATTACCTCCAACAATCCCGTTATTTGATGCACCAATTGATAAATTCACACCATTATATTGTGCAAGTATGTTTGTCGTTGAGTATGAAGAATTAACCTGGGTTGATATAGTAAATGAATTTGATGTAGTAGTAGTTACATATACTGTACTTGGAGCACTCACATATGTAGCATATGTTACATTTGATTGTACAAGTATTGATGCTGATGGAGATAGTATACCTGCTGAGTTTATTGGTGTGGAATAGACAGTGTAAAGGGTATTCGGTTGTAAATTGCTTGATACAAGATTACTACCTGCGTAAATACCAATATTAGATGCAGTAGCTGGACTTGTGACATTTACTCCATTAAGTTGCACTAAACAATTAGCCTTGGTATATGTTATACAATTTGACAGAGTTGCGATAAATAGTGTTGGGTCTACATTACTGAACGTAAGTGGTTGCATCTGTGCATATGTCACATTCGATTGTATAAGATAATTATATGGAGCTGGTGTGAGTATACTTGCCGAATTTATTGGCGTAGAATATATTGTATATAGAGTATTTGGTAAAAGATTACTTGCAACCAAATTACTACCAGGAAGTAGACCTATATTTGATGCAGTAGCGGGTGAGGCGACATTTACACCATTTTGTTGTATGAGACAATTTACGGAACTGTAAGTTATAGAGTTTGATAATGTAGCTATAAATCGCGTTGGGTCTACATTGCTAATTGTAAGGGATTGCATAAGAGCATATGTAAGATTAGATTGTGTAGTAAAATATGGTGAAGTTACATTTGCACTATTTACAGGAGTATTATTTATGGAATATATTGTATTCGGTAATAGACCAGTTTGTTTATACATTGTGCTTACATTACATCTTAAAGAAGAACCAACTTGTATAGCATTATTATACACGCTATAAATGACATTCGAATATGTATTGATTGTTGGGAATGTAATTGTATATGAGTATGGATCTACATTACTAAATGTTGAATTTGGTAATGTTGCTAAGGTAGTTGTGTTACCTGAATAAATTTGTGACAGGGGCGAAGGAACTCCTGCACTATTTACTGGCGTTGCATACCATATATAGTTAGAATTTGGTTGTAAGTTTGATACAGTAATAGAATTTCCAGCTATAATACCAGTATTCGATGCTCCAATCGAAATATTTACACCATTGTATTGTGTCAATAGATTTGTTGTTGAATACATAGATGACGAATTTGTTACTATAGTAAAGGCATTCGATGCTAAATTATTAGCATTCACGCTTGGATAAACTTGAATTACATTACTACTATATGTAGCATACGTTACATTCGACTGAACTAGTATATATGGTGCTGGTGTAAGAATACCTACACTGTTTATTGGTGTTGAATACACGGTGTAGAGGGTATTCGGTGATAAATTACTTGCTACTAGATTACTTGCGGCTAAAATACCCATATTTGAAGCAGTGGCAGGACTTTGTACATTTACACCATTGAGTTGTATGAGACAATTTACTTTTGTAAAGGTTATAGTGTTTGATAATGTAGCTATAAACCTTGTAGGATCCACATTACTGAATATAAGTGGTTGCATCTGTGCATATGTCACATTCGATTGGGAAAGTATATATGGTGGTGGAGTGAGAGCCCCTGCACTATTTATTGGTGTAGAATACACAGTGTAGAGTGTGTTCGGTAAGAGATTACTTGCCACTAAGTTACTTGCGGCTAAGATGCCAATATTAGACGCCGTAGCAGGACTTGGCACATTTATACCATTAAGTTGTATGAGACAATTTGCGGTTGTGTAAGTTATAGAATTTGATAACGTAGCTATGAAACGTGATGGATCTACATTACTAAATGTAAGAGGTTGCATCTGGGCGTATGTCACATTTGATTGCACAAGGTAATTATATGGATATGGTGTCAATATACCTGCACTATTGATTGGTGTTGAATAAACAGTGTAGAGAGTATTTGGTAATAAATTACTTGACACTAAATTACTTCCAGCATTGAGACCAATATTCGAAGCAGTAGCAGGGCTAGATACATTCACACCATTGAGCTGTACAAGACAATTTGCTTTCGTATATGTTATAGAGTTTGATAAAGCAGCAATAAATCGTGTAGGATCGACATTACTGAATGTAAGCGGTTGCATTTGGGCATATGTCAAATTGGATTGTGATAATATATATTGAGCAGGTGAAGGTAATCCTTGAAGGTTCACTGGTGTGGTGTATATATTATACATGGTATTCGGTAGTAAATTGCTAATAGTATTATAACTACCGGCAAGGAAACCGTTGTTTGATGCAGTCGCCGGTGGTGCTGCATTTACACCATTTACCTGTAATAAAATATTAGCTGAACTGTATGTTATTGCATTAGATAAACCAACACCAATAGTAAATAATGTAACATTACTTACTACAGGAAGATTTGACATAATCGCTAATGTCGTATTTTGTTGTGTAGTAATGTATTGTTGTGGCGATACTACTCCTGCACTATTATATGGCGTAGTTGTAATATTATATGTAATGTTTGGACCTAAACTATATACGGTAAATTGATTACCTGGTACTTCTGGATATGGTACATTTACACCTACACCATTCAGTGAAACAGCGACAGATGCTGTACTATATGTTGAAGATATAGGCATAGTTATATTGAAATGATATGGATCATTTGCACTAAATAAGAGTGGGGGTATAGTAGCATAAGTTACATTACTTTGGGATACAATATATGGTGATCCAGTAAGAGTTCCAACGGCACTTATTGGAGTCGTATATATTGTATAATTAGTATTCGGTTGTAAATTACTTGATACAAAACTATTACCAGGTTGTATGTTATTGTTCGAAGCAGCTGATCCAGGTTGTGCAAGTAAATCAATGTTCACTCCACCTTGTTGTATCAAGAAATTCGCCGCAGAATATGGCATTGTAGCTACATTTGATAAAGTAGTCTTGAAAGAATATGCATCCATATTACTAAATGTTGGTAGTGATGTCGCCGGTATAACCGCAAGTGTGGCATCAGTTTGCGTTATTACATATGGACCTGTCGATGGTACACCAAGACTATTATATGGTGTCGTTATAATTGTGTAAGTCGTATTTGGTAACAAATTACTTTCACGATATTGTGTACCGGCAACTTGTCCATAATATGTATTACCATATGGAGTACCTGATGGATAAACTGTGAGAGCAACGCTTACAGTAGAATATGTAGTAGATGTTGGTAATGTAGCTATAAAAGAGTATGGATCAACATTACTTATGGTAGAACCAGTTATTGTCGCAAGAGTTACATTATTCTGTACTGTTATATATTGTGAAAGCGGCGTGAGTGTTCCTACACTGTTTATAGGTGTAGTATAAATAGTATATTTTGTATTAGGCTGTAAATTACTGCTTATAAAATTATTACCAGGTTGTATGTTATTATTGGAAGCAGCTGATCCAGGTTGCGCAAGTTGATCAATGTTCACTCCGTTTTGTTGTATCAAGAAATTCGCCGCAGAATATGTCTGTGGTAGTGAATATGCCGCTAAATTACTGAGTGTCGTCTTGAAAGAGTATGGATCTATATTACTTAATGTAGGAAGTGATGTCGACGCAATCATGGCATATGTCACATCAGTTTGAGATACGGTATATATTGCAGGAGAAGGTACACCAATACTATTAAATGGCTGTGTAGTAATATTATATGTGGTGTTTGGTTGTAAGTTACTCTCTTTATATTGTGTACCTGGTAGTTGATTGGTATATGTAGTACCCGATGGTATACCTGATGGATAAAGAGTAATAGACGCTGTTGCTGTACTATATGTCTGTGCCGCTGATGTTGGCAATGTAGCTACAAACGAATATGGATCTACGTTGCTGAGAGTTGAGACAGGAAT
>Ga0214175_1000441_pt1 | contig 11563 bp, 13 predicted proteins | sample TroBogEpilimnion_17_FD_153013 | JGI IMG/M metagenome (GOLD analysis project Ga0214175, IMG submission 153013) | Freshwater microbial communities from Trout Bog Lake, WI - 09AUG2007 epilimnion | ecosystem: Environmental > Aquatic > Freshwater > Lake > Epilimnion/Euphotic zone | place: Trout Bog...
CTGGTAGTGTATATACAAACATATCATCTGGTGTTATCCAAAATGCTAATATAAACTCATATAATACATCAACATTAACTTCTGTTCAATCTATGATGAGTAATGCGGTTTTTAACTATAATACTTGGATGGATGTTAATTATTATAATACTAGCTCTATAAATATAGGAAAACCACAATCTTTAATTGATCAATCTTCAAGATTGCCATATTCTCAAAATAATTTATTTGGATATCCAACTAATGATATTTTATCAAGTGTTTCTACTTTCAGGGATAGTTTCTCATTAACTAATAGAACTTATAATCTAGGAACCAAATATAGTATTTATAATGATTATATAGGTGATTCTTCAACATTCACTAATTATTTTGGATCATCAGGTGCAGATGCTCAGTTATTTATTGAACAAGGTTGGACATATTCCGTAAATTCATATGGTTTAACACACGGTGGTATAACTTTCTCAAGAAGTACTGACACTGGCAACTACCCATTAATAGGTGAAGAATTAGAAGTAACATCTGTTGGACCAGGTGGAATTTTAGATTTTTATCAAACGACTGGAATTCAAAATAGAACAAATTATGCAGTTGAAAAATTGAGATATACAATGGTTCAATATGATTTAATAACATATTCAGTTGCTGGTCAATATTCGGAAAATGGAATAAATCAACCATTGATATCATTTAATAATATTAACGTTGTTAATAGAAATGGCTCAACTGTTTCAGCTACTTATTTACCAGTTTATCAAAATGTTGATCCATTGGAATCAGGTGTGGGTACTAAATATGATTATTTTTATAATAAAACTAATCTATCTATGCACTTTAGGGGAAGTGGAACTAGCTCATCAACATTTGTTATAGATAATTTGAAATATTATGAGGTTGATATGATACCATTCTTCCAATATTTTACTCCACAAAATATTAATTACAGTGTTCAAATTCCTTATTCAGCTGTTGCTCCAACTATTGATTATTCGAATAACGCTCAACAGGTTTCGGCTCAACAATTTATTGATAATGTTTCATTAAAGATAGGAACTATCTCTTAACCAAAGCTAAGAATCCAACTTTACCAACTTCATCTTGTGAGTAATGTCCCATTGCTTCAACTTTAGTTTCTTCACCTGTTAATTTTATACCTTTTAACTTTTGTTTTCCGAGAATTCTTCTTTTACCATTACATGTTTTACAAAGAGTTAAACCAACTTTGCCTTTACCTGCACAAAATGAACAATCAAATCCTTCAAATTTACCAGTTCCTTCACAAAAGTCACACCCATCTTCAGAGTCAAATGTTTTAAGAATATTACCATCATTATCTCTGATATGTATTTTAGATGATAGATCTTTTCCAGATCCATCACATGTTTTACATTTAACATATCTTTCATATTCTATAGTTCCATCAAATGTATCATCTATTTTAATATAGATATTTAATATTTCATTTCTTTTAAATTTTTCAAGTCTATCCTTTTCGGTTTCATAATTTAATTCAACATTAATATCAAATAATTCAAAATATTCGTTATAATTATTTCCGAACTTACTTTTCATATCATACTCTTTTCTAGAGTCAGAGTCTATTAAATTTTTATAAGCTTCTGTTATATCAAAAAATATAGGTGTTTCGACCCCTTGATTTTTATCAGGATGGTGTTGAAATGATAATTTTCTATATGCTGTTTTTATTTCAGCTTCTGTAGCATTTTTACTTATGTTTAATATAGAGTAATAATTTTTATTTTTATTCATGATTTTTAGAATTAATCTTCATTTTTATTTCCAAACTTCTTCTCAACCTGACATACTCCCACAGCTAAAGCATGTGGGGTTCTTCAACCAAAGCACAGACCAATGTCTCACTTTTGCGATTGATGGCGATGCCCTCGCCTTTTAATAATATGTTTTTTGCAGCGTTTTTATCTGCATTTGAAATATGTCCACAATTTGTACAAACAAATTCAGATTGATTGATTCTGTTTTTTGAATCAACATTTCCGCATTCATTACAAGTTTGAGATGTATATCTTGGATTAACTCGAATAACATTTGTTTTATATTCAAGCATTGTTCTAAACATTCCCCAACCACAATCCAATATAGATTTATTCAATCCGCTTTTTGCTGATTGACCATTTGGAATAAATTTTCCATTTTCATCTTGCTTTGGTTCACAGGTGGAAGTCATGTTTTTAATTTTTAAATCCTCAACATAAATTGTGTGATATTTTGTTGCGAGTTTTGTGGATTCTTTATGAAGAAAATCTTTTCTGATATTGGCAATTTTATGATGCAAAATTGCCAATTTTTTTGCTTGTTTTTTCCATCTGTTGCTACCTTTCTTTTTTCTTGAAAGACTTCTGTTTTCAATACGAAGTTGTTTTTCGTATTTTTTAAAGTGTGATGGATTTTCAATAATATTCTCATTTGAATCTACGCAGAAATAAGCTACACCCATATCAATACCGCAGACTTGGCTCTCGTCTTTACATTGAATGGTTTTATTTATTTCATCGCAAACAATACAAACAAAATAACCTGTCGGTTCTTTTATTAATGTTGCTGTTTTCGGGATACCTAATATCGGTGCATCCTTAAATAATTTTAATTCTCCTATTTTTGGAAGTTTAATTTTATTATTATTCAATATTGCAACCTCCTTTAACAATATTGATCTATATTTATTTTTCTTTGCAAATTTTGGAAATCCTGCTCCTTTGCTATAATTTTTAAAAAAATTTTTATAAGCAAAATCCAATCTTTCCATTGTATTTTGTAAAGATTGACTTGGAACATCTTTTATCCAATCAACATCTTTTATTTGAGTTAATTGTTTCATTAAGTCAAACTTGCTAACAGACTTTTGTGTTTTTTTATATGTGTCAATTCTTATTTCCAAGCCCATATTATAAACAACTCTACATGCTCCAATCCAAGAAGATATTCTTTCTTCTTGTTTTTTGGTTAATATGAGTTTTCGTTTATAAGTTAACATTTTGTTTTTTTATTATTTATTTATTTTTTTGTTCTTCAATATATTTTTTTATTGTTGTTTCGGATATATGACACACACTTTCCATATTTTCAATTGTTATATTTAAATCCTTTGCTTTTTCATATAATGAAATCCAATATTATATTTTGCTTTTATGCTTGATTTCCATCTTTGTTTCATTTTTTATATTTTTTTTATATTTTTTGATATTTTATTTTTATGCCAATTAACTATAAATATGCAAAAATTTTTTAAAATCTTATTTTATTTAAAAAAAAAATAAAAATAAACATATTTCGCATTCATCCCAAAACTAAAGTATTGGGCTTTCTGCTCATGATATCGTAAATTCTTTTCTATCTCTAAGTTGCTTTACAACTTTTGTTTTTTCAAACTTTTTCTTTAAACTTTTAAGTGCCTTATCTAAGGAACCTTCGACTTTAACTATTAACATAATTTAATTTATTTTTGTTATATATTATTTTTAATTTCAACAATTTGAGAGTGAATATTTTTCTCCATTCTTAATATTCTATCAAAATTTTCATTATCTAAAACAGCATGATAAACAACAAATATATTAACATTAAAATCAACTGCTAATGATTTTAATAGAATTAGAATTTTTGGAACATTATCTAGATCAATTGAAGCAAACACTTCATCTAAAAATAATACATTTAAATTCTTTTTGGTTTTTATCAATCTTAAATAACTTATCAATATACACAAACTTATTAATTTTGACTCACCGGTACTAATAGTATCTTGATCAATAACATTACCAAGTTGTTTTATTTCAACATTAAATGAATCATCCATATTAACTTCAAATGGAAGTCCAATCCTTTTAAGATTATCATCAATGAATTTATTAATTGGTTTAACTATACCAGAAATAATAGATTTCTTAACACCATCTTCGCTTAATATTTTATTTATTTCAGAATAATAAATTTGTTTTTCTTTACATTCGTCAATATTCTTCAATCCTTTATCCTTTTTAGATTTTAATTCCTTAATAGTATTTTTAAATTCTTGAATATTTTCAGATTCTTCGTTAATATCATTTTCCTTTTTGATTTTTAACTTATCAATACGTGATTTGTAATCTTTGAGAAGATAATTCAAATCATTGAATGATGTTGTTGTGGAATCGCTTATTTGTTTTAATTTTAATTGTTTAGATTTAATAGATTTTATATTGTCTTCAATTTCAGTTTTAATATTTTGAAGAGATTCTTTCTTTTCAATTAACGTTGATTTAAGATGATTGAAATGATCAGAGTTAAAATCTGTTCTACAAGTGGGACACTTTCCTGAATCATATAAGTCAATTTCTCGTTGAGTATTATCAATTTCATTTTTTGTTTTATTATATTGAATTTTATCATTTTCTATATCATTATTTAATTCATTCTCTTTTAATTTTATCTTTTCAACTTTATCTTTTAGTTGTTTGTATTCATCCTTTTTAGAATTCATTTCATTAATTAAATCATCGATTTCCAATTGAATATTTTGTTTAGCCTTTTCAAGTGATATACTGATTGATGATTTAATAGAATTGATGGAATCTTCCAAAGTTGAAACTTCTTGGTCAAAAGATTTCATTCTAATTTGATTATTCTTATTAATATCAACTAAAATATCTTTAAGAATTGTTATAACTTCAAGATTAAATAATTTATCTAAAAGAAGTTCTTTTTCATCCGAACTTAGTGATATAAAATTCTTAAAATCATTTATACTTAAAGATAAAAATGATTTAAAAGTCTCAATATCCATCCCAACATATTGTTGAATAGTATCATCAATATTTGATTTTGATTTATCACTTAAAATTCCATTTTCATATAATTCTATTATATTGGGAGATAATCCTCTTTTAACTTCAACTTCAGTACCATTGGATTTAAATTTTATACCGGTTAAAAGTTCCCCATTTATTCTATTTGGAAGAGATTGTAGGGTTGCCCACTTTTTGGTTCTACTTCTACATTTACCATATAATGAAAATTCAAAAGTATTTATAAGTGAGGATTTTCCATTTCCATTAGCACCAGCAAGTAAAATCAATTCTCCTTTTTCGGTATTTAATTTTAAAACCTGTTCATTATTTCCAAATGACTTAAAGTTTTTAATGGATATTTCTTCTATGATCATATCAATTTATATGATTTTATAAATTTAAGTTTCAATGGAAATAAAATTAAAGATCTTTTTCTTTATAAATTGAAACATCATTTGGATTAACATCTGCCGCAATATAAACCTTTTCGGATGTCTTTGGTTGAAATTTATTAAAATCCAAATCATTAATAGTATTGATGATTTCTGACCAAGGTGATACACTTTTTAATAAAAATCTTAAAATATCAACATATTCCTTATATTCTTTAATTGGTCCTATTTCCTTTTCTAAATTATCATCAACACTTAAAGATATTTTTTCATCATTATAAATGAAAATACCTTCATAATATTTATTATTATATACTAAAGAAATTAAAACGATTATACTAGTTTCAACTTTCCCCAAATATTCAAGAATTGATACTTTTATATCCATATTAAAAAGATTGACTTACTATAAATTCTAATTTTTTAAATTTTGAATCAAGATCCGTAAATACTATTTGAATTTTATCAACATCTACAAATTCTTTAGATTCACCAGAGAATTCATTAACCATGACATCTTTTTTATATTCAATATCTATACCAGGTTCTTCTCCTAAAAACCTCCTCATATCCTCTTTAATAGAGGATAATTTCCAATCATCAGTTTTAAAATTAATTTTAGAGATATAATCTCTAATTGCTATTTCTTTCATTGACATTGAACTCATATTAATTTTTTATTTTTTATATTTATTAAAATACATTTTGTTTATTTTTACCAATTCTATCCAAAACATATGTGTTATTATTTACCAACATTTCAAAATTGTTATGAATATTTTGACAATTTTCTTTAAATTTTAAAACTTCATCATCCGAAAGATCAAACCATTCACCAGATACCCTTAAACTTAAATATCTATTATGTAATATAGTTTCAATCTTTGTTCCCCACTTAGATTGGAATGAATTTACTAAATGTATATCCGAAGCATTCCCAGTTTTGAACTCTTTAATTCTATTTTCAACAGATCTTCTAGTAAATCCTATTTTATATAAAGATTTACCATCAATTTGAGCACAAACTAAATAAACATTGAAAACCATTTCCTATATATTTGAAAATGGTTTTCCGTTTATAATTTAAAATGACTGGGTAGCAGACCCATATGTATAGTCTAAGTAAAATAATCCACCACTACCAGGTTTGTAATCTGGATGTTCTTCAATTTTTTGTTCAACATATTCTTTACCTTCAACTAAAGAATCAATCTTTCTATCACGATTTTCTGATTTAACATCATTTTTAATCCTTTCCAATTCCTCAGATGAAATTCCACCAGGACTAGACATTGGTTTAACAGAGACTATATCATGTCCAATAGTTTGAGCAGCAACTCTCATAACCACTGGTAAAATTAATGATTCAAGATTTGATGATGTTGGATTATAAATATTACCTGATTCTGTTTTTTGATGGAGTTCAGCATATTGAGATAACCAATCTGATTTATCATCGGATAATCCGAATTTATCAATAATTGGTGCCCATTTTTTCATTACACTTTCTTTATCTATACTTTGAGTCATCATATGTGAACTACTCCGACCCTAAAGGGTACGGAGCTTCGAGTTTCATAGACTTACCTAGTGGTAACGTCTCACCTCGTTTTTGTTTATACTCCGACTGCATCCCACAACCAGAGTTTAATATGTTTGACTTGTGAATAATTTTCATAATACAAATATACTAATATATATATGTAGAAAGTAAAGAAAAGTTTACAAAATATTCATAATTATAGTGATGGATATTTTGCCTGTTCAATAAGAAGATATATAGAAGAACAAGGTTGATGCTTACATCCCCTACCCTAAAGGGATAGGGGTTTTGCGCATCATACTATAAAATATATGACTTTTACAAAAAAGTTTAAGAAAATGTTTTTATAAGTTTTATATCAACTGGATTTATATTACCCATTATATAATATCCACCAATTCTAAAATTTATATCACTATATAATTTTACCAATTTACTACCATCTATTGAATAAATACAAAATCCATCCTTATAATAAACATTGTTATCTTTTTCTAAATAATATCCAAAGTTACAGGCATTTTTATATGAATCAGTTAGATAGATTCTTTCTGGGTGATTTGATAATTTATTACCAGTTCTCGGACTTAATCCATATTTCAATATTTTATCCTTAAATTTCAAAGGTGAGGCATGATATAAAACATTTGGAATATTTGTGATTTCATAATCATATTTTGGCTCAAGATATAAAGCTATTGGTTTAGTTGAATTATCATAGGATTTAATCCACTCATCACCATCTATTGTTAGAGTTGATATAAAATAACCAAGATTAGTAAATAGTGGAATATATTTATCCAATTTATCGAAATTACCTTCGATATATATTTCACCATCTTGTTCAATCTCACATTTTAGGTTTGGGAATTTTCTTTGAATTATGTTAATTGATTTATTTAATGGATGAGTTTTAATGTAACCTTCAACGATAGCTAGTCTTCCAAATTTTGATTGATTTTTGATTTCATTAAACATTATCATGTCATCATCAATTGAACTATCATCAATATTCTCTAAATATTGATGATAGTTTAAAATAAAATCCATTCTACCCATAAATAGTTTTATTAAAATTTCAGAAAAAGTTCATTAAAATTCTAAAATATAATAGGTTCCTTTGATTTCATCGATCAATTCGAATTTTTGTTCCTTTGTTATTTCACCAAATTCTTTTTCATACCAATTGATTATATCTTCAATTATAACTTCTTGAGCTTCTCCGTTGTTATGTTCAATGTAATAATCATATTCAGATTCATATTCATCTTGCCAATCTTCATCAACCCATTCCAAAATCTCATTATCAAACATACCATTAATTTTATCCTCTGGAAAATGTTCTTCTATTTTAGAAATAGCAAGATTGACATCAAAATCAACCTTTGGTGTATTTTCTTCGTTAAATTTTTTTAAGTATTTCATAATTATTTTATTTTTTTTAGTTAAAATTGAAAACATGTTTAGTTCCCTCTGTTATCCACTTTAATATATTATTCATTTCAGTAACATCATTGTTTTTATTTGATTCACTAATAACATCATTTATAAATTTAAGAGCAGTTTTAGCAGTAGCTTGTGCAGCTTTATCATCACCCGAAAAATCAGGTGTTCCATTTTGAATATGTTTAATATATGATTCAGCCTTGAGTATAACTTGACTAGCATCAATAGAATTATCAATTCCAAACTTTTCTTTAAGAGAACCCATTATAAATTCTCTATGAGTTTCTATAAAACCTATAGCCGCATTACATTCATCTGCCTTAGTAGCTGATAGTTGTGATTTTCCACCACTATTAATTATTTCAGCAGCATGTGCAGATTCAGATGATAACATCAGTACTATTATAACTATGATGGATATCATAATAACTTTAGTTAAAGTTGGGTGTTTCTCTCTGAACTTTTTTAAAGAATCTATGATCTTATTCAAAAATGAAACAAATTTCACAACCATTTTAGATTCTTTAACATCATTTATTTTTTTAATAAAAGTGAAAATAATATTTAAAACTTTTTCCTTTACCCATTTTATAGCATCTTCAATTAAATTTTCATTAATTCCTGAGAATAAATAATTTTCAAATTCCAAATCAGTGATATCACCATTAATATAATTTAAAGTTGTTTTATCCAACTTAACTGATTCTAAAAAAGATTCATATTTTTTTAAGTGTTTCATTTATTTTATTTTTATTTTTATAAAAATCCAATTTTCATTTTGAGTGAGACTTATTAGTATTTTACTAGTCCATTTTTTATTAACCAACCAATTGTTAAACTTATTTTTAATAGTATTCAGATCCTCTTTCAATCCCAAATAGCTAAATGATAAAACTCTATCTTTTAGAATTGTTTTACCTCTTTCTTCATGAACACCCGGCATAAATTCAATCATATCTTTCTTAATCTTACCCAACAATAAAATATCTTCATAAGATAAATTAACTAATTCCTTTTTCAAAAAATGAGCTGATTTAGATTCTAATAAGGTTATCCATTTAATAACAGATTTTGATAATTTAAATTTACCAATTGGTACCAATTTACCATCATTCATAACACCATATTCAAAATCACCATCACATTTGACACCAAAAAATAAATTAGTTTCATTTTTATCATAATCTATAACATTTGAATGTCTTGATAAACTTCGAAATCTATTAAAAATTGATTTAGTTACTTCTGAATCCAAGTCAGGATAATAATAAAATAATAAAAAATTATCGGGACAATTATCCCAATTAACATCTTTCATTTTTTGACCAAGTGCTGTTAATGATTTTAAAAAAGATGTAAATATTGATTTTCCAGATAAAGTTATTTCATCTGAGGATTCCAATAATTTCTCAGTATCGGTTGAAGTTACAACAACTGGATCCTTTTCCTCAATTCCATTTTCCAAATATTGATCTATCTGATATTTAATATCCGATTTAGTTTTATCATCTAAAACATTTATAGCATTAGATAAATTTATATCAGCTGACGAATCTTTAGTGTAACGAGAAACTATATCTCTAACATACTCATCATCTATTAATGATTCCACCCATTCTCCAATGGAATTCTCATTTAAAAATTCTATGTATTTTTTTAATTTCATAACTTATATATTAAAAAGCAAATTTCATTTTTAATATATAATCATATGGCAAATGGTAAAATTAAAGCAAAACAGATAAGTGGATTAGTTTCATTAAATAATGGTGGAACTAATAATAATACTTTTACACAATCTCAAATCTTAATTTCATCCACCAACTCATTAATATCATCTGGTTATATATTTAATGATGGTGGCACAAGTTCCACTGATATATGGAGTGCTCAAAATATTATAAATTATGTAACACCCGATTCAGCTTGGTTAATTACAGATCTAACAACTTCAATTTTATTAAAAAATGGAAGTGGTAATGTATCATATACTTATTCCATATCAGAAGGTTATAATACAATCTCAACAAACTATTCTCATTCAGAAGGAATATCAACATATGCTAATGGTGGAACAGATCCAAATAGTAATCAAACTGGATCATCACATGCTGAAGGTATAGTGACAACTTCCACAAATAATTCACATGCTGAAGGATCATACACAATTGCCGATGGTACTTCACATGCTGAAGGAGCAGCAACTTCAGCAACTGGAACATCACATGCTGAAGGACAAGGATCTTCAGGACATTATGTTATATCATCAAATGTATCACATGCTGAAGGGATAAATACCACAGCAACTAATAATTCACACTCCGAAGGAAGTTATACATTTGCAGATAGTTCATCACACGCAGAAGGAAAATCAACCACATCAACTGATGGATCACACGCTGAAGGCTGGACTACAAGTAGTGATCACTATTCACACGCAGAAGGCGTAAATACATTAGCCACCGATATTTCACATGCTGAAGGATATTATATAATCGCTCACTCTCTTTCACATGCTGAAGGATATGTAACATCAGCATATAGTTATTCACATGCTGAAGGAGCTAACACCACCTCAAATAATTTTTCACATGCTGAAGGACAATATACAAGTGCGGATACATATTCACATGCTGAAGGTGATGGGGCATATGCTACTAATTATTCACATGCTGAAGGAACTGAAACTTCAGCGGATACAAATTCACATGCGGAAGGAGCAGGATCATTAGCCACTAATAATTCACATGCTGAAGGTAATTCGACAAGTGCTGATACATTTTCACATACTGAAGGACAAGATACATATGCTATCACATATTCACATGCTGAAGGGTTTCAAGCAATTTCAAATTATTATTCACACGCTGAGGGATATTATACAAGTGCTGATAACTATTCACATGCTGAAGGTCAAGGTAGCACAGATGGATCAAAGTATAACACATCCACCAATGTATCACATTCTGAGGGTTATCAAACTTTAGCATCCACTTATTCACATGCTGAGGGTTATCAAACAACTGCTACCAATTATTCACACACAGAAGGATCAATAACAACATCCGACACTTATTCACATGCTGAAGGCAATCAAACAACTGCTACTAATTATTCACATGCTGAAGGTGGAAACACATCGGCTGATAGTTATTCACACGTTGAAGGAAATGGGACAATGGCGAATAATTCATCACATTCGGAAGGCCAAGGATCATCATCAACTAATATAGGACATGCTGAGGGTTTATCAACATCTGCGGATTGGATATCACACACTGAAGGTGGATCAACATCAGCATATTATTATTCACATGCTGAGGGTCAAAATTCAAATGCGGCTATATATTCACATGCTGAAGGTAACAGTACAT
>Ga0214175_1000444_pt1 | contig 11485 bp, 7 predicted proteins | sample TroBogEpilimnion_17_FD_153013 | JGI IMG/M metagenome (GOLD analysis project Ga0214175, IMG submission 153013) | Freshwater microbial communities from Trout Bog Lake, WI - 09AUG2007 epilimnion | ecosystem: Environmental > Aquatic > Freshwater > Lake > Epilimnion/Euphotic zone | place: Trout Bog...
GACCCTCGGGCCCAAGGGCCGCAACGTCGTCATCGGCAAGGCCTTCGGTGCGCCGACCATCACCAACGACGGTGTGTCGATCGCTCGTGAAATTGAACTCGAGGACCCCTTCGAGAACATGGGCGCCCAGCTCGTCAAAGAGGTCGCCACCAAGACCAACGACGTGGCCGGTGACGGCACCACGACTGCCACGGTGCTCGCACAGGCGCTCATCAAGGAAGGTCTCCGCAACGTCGCCGCTGGAGCATCCCCGACGGGCCTCAAGCGCGGCATCGAAGCAGCCGTGAAGGCGGCGGTCGCCTCGATCAAGGCCCAGGCCAAGGAAGTTGAGACCCGCACCGAAATCGCCCAGGTCGCTTCAATCTCCGCAGCCGACACCGCTATTGGTGAAGTGCTGGCTGACGCGATCGACAAGGTCGGCAAGGACGGCACCGTCACGGTGGAGGAGTCCAATACCTTCGGGATTGAGCTTGAGCTCACCGAGGGCATGCAGTTCGACAAGGGCTACCTGAGCCCCTACTTCGTGACCGACCAAGAGCGTCAAGAGGCAGTCCTCGAGAACCCACTCGTGCTCTTCGTCAACTCGAAGATCTCCAACGTCCACGACCTCGTTCCCGTGCTCGAGAAGGTCATGCAGACCGGCAAGGCGTTGCTCATCATCGCCGAGGACGTCGATGGCGAAGCGTTGGCGACGTTGGTCGTCAACAAGATCCGCGGCACCTTCACCTCGGTCGCTGTCAAGGCCCCAGGCTTTGGTGAGCGCCGCAAGGCCATGCTCGAAGACATGGCGATCTTGACCGGTGCCCAGGTCATCGCCGAGGAGATCGGCCTCAAGGTCGAGACGGCAACGCTCGACCTGCTCGGTTCGGCTCGTCGCGTCGTTGTCACCAAGGACGCCACCACCATCATCGATGGCGCTGGCTCGAGCGAGGCCGTTGCTGGCCGCGTGGCGCAGATCAAGCGTGAGATCGAAGCGACTGACTCCGACTGGGACCGCGAGAAGCTCCAAGAGCGCCTGGCCAAGCTCGCCGGTGGTGTTGCCGTCGTCAAGGTTGGCGCTGCGACTGAAGTCGAGCTCAAGGAGAAGAAGCACCGCATCGAAGACGCGCTGTCGGCGACTCGTGCCGCAGTTGACGAGGGCATCGTCGCCGGTGGTGGCACCGCCCTCGTGCGGAGCCGCAAGGCTGTTCTCGACCTCATCGCCACCTTGAGTGGTGACGAGGCGACGGGTGCGTCCATCGTGGCTCGCTCGCTCGACGCCCCGCTGCGCTGGATTGCGTTCAATGCCGGCCTCGAGGGCTCTGTCGTCATCAAGGAAGTCGAAGCAGCCGAGGGCTCAATGGGCCTCAACGCTGCCACCGGCGAAATGGTCGACCTGGTCAAGGCCGGTGTCATCGACCCCGCCAAGGTGACCCGTTCGGCACTCCAGAACGCGGCATCTATTGCTGCGCTGCTGCTGACCACCGAGGCCCTCGTGGCCGACAAGCCTGAGAAGGTTGACCCCGCAGCAGCGGCGGCAGCCATGGGCGGCATGGGTGGAATGGGCGGCATGGGCGGCATGATGTAGCCCACGCACCAGCGTGCACTTCGAAGATGGCCGGGCCGTATGGCTCGGCCATCTTCTCGTTGTAGGTTCGATGTGGCTGACCGCTTCGAAGCGGATGCGCCGGAAGGGGAGCCATGGTTGAGGTCGTCACACTGGGAACCGGGGGTCCGCTGCCGAGCCCGGATCGAGCCGGACCGGCAACCCTCGTCCGCTCGGGTGCTCGCAGTTTCCTCGTCGATGCCGGTCGAGGGGTGCAACTTCGCCTGAGCGCAGCATTCGGGTCGGTGACCGCACTCGATGCGGTGCTGCTGACGCACCTCCACAGTGATCACATCTGCGATCTGAACGACCTGATCACGACGCGCTGGATCATGGCCTTCGGTCCGAGCCCACTCACCATCTACGGACCCGTAGGGACCGCTTCCCTCGTCGATCGGACGATGGCGATGTTGGCCGATGACATTGGCTACCGCATTGCCCACCACGACGACCTCACCCAGGGGCCGATCGTGAACGTCATCGAGGTGACGAGCGGCGTCATCGTCGACGACGGTGAGGTGCGCATCATCGCCGCGCCAACTGATCACGCCCCCGCGAGTCCGAGCGTTGGCTACCGTTTCGAGATTGACGGTGCCGTGATCGCTGTCGCTGGAGACACCATTCCCTGCGAAGGTCTCGACCTCCTCGTTGACGGCGCCGACTGTTACGTCCAAACCGTGGTGCGTGAAGCGCTCATTCGCCCCCTCGGATTGCCACGGTTCTTGGACGTGCTCGACTACCACTCCTCAACGGTGACCGCAGCGCAGACCGCGGCCCGTGGTGGGGTCAAGCACCTGATCTTCACCCATCCCGTGCCGGCCCCGCAGCCGGGCACAGAAGGGGAGTGGCTGGCCGAGGCCGCTGCCCACTTCACCGGCGTAGTCCACCTCGCCGTTGATCTGTTCACCTGGACCAACTGAGCACGATGGTGGGATCACTGGGCGGCGGCGACCAGCACATTCCTCGGCCCCCAAACGTTCGTCCGGGTCGACCTGCTGGTTGGGAGCTGCAGGACCATCTCGATCGAACGATCACCATTGCGCACGTCCGTGAAGGACTCGCACGCTTCGGCACGATCGGTCCGCTCACGGTTGACCCTGTGGAGCACGCCCGCCAACTCGACCCGGTCCTCCACGGCCTCGTTCCCGAAGAGCGCATCCGTCGTTCAGCAGTGCTGTGCGCGCTGTTCGAAGAGGAGGGCAAGGCACGGGTCATCCTCACGCGCCGATCGAGTGGACTGCGCCTCCACCGTGGCGAGGTGGCCTTCCCTGGGGGTCGTCTCGACGATGGCGAGACCGAGTGGGAGGCAGCGCTGCGAGAAGCCGAGGAAGAGGTTGGCCTCGATCCTGCCTCGGTGGAACTCCTCGGGTGGCTCGGCCCCATCGTCACCGTGGTCTCAGGATCCTTCATCGCCCCCTTCGTCGGCGTCCTCGGTGAACGACCGCAGTTGACGCCATCGCCCGATGAGGTCGAACGGATCTTCGACGTGGCCCTTGAGGATCTCCTCGCTCCCGGGGTCTTCCACGAAGAACGATGGATCCGCGGCGATCGTCCGCTGGCCAACAGTCCCGACGGCTCCTTCCCGATCTTCTTCTTCGACCTCGCTGGGGAGACCATCTGGGGGGCGACCGCTCGAATGCTCTACCAACTGCTCCACCTCGCCCTCGGCCTTGATCCGCAGATCTCTTGAGCACGGCGGTTGGGCAGCGACCGCTGCGCTGACCGCGGTGGCGGCACGACGTCGAGTTCGACCCCTCAGGGAACTACGGTGAGGACGCTGAGGACCAGGAGCACGAGATGACCATCGAGGACCACCAGGTCGCCACCAACACGACCCCGTCGCCTGTTCGTCGAACGCTCGACGGGGGGCTGTTCACGTGCCTCGGCTTCGTGGCGGTCCTCGCGGTCCTCGCCAATGGCCACGCGTGGTTCGGTGGGCACGTCGCCCATTCGCTGGCCACTCCCGGAGGAGACATCGCCGAGCAGGTGTGGTTCCTCGCGTGGCTCCCACACGCGCTGCTCCACCTCCAGAACCCCTTCATCTCCCATGCCCTCTTCACTGGATCGGGCGGGGTGAACTTGATGGTCAACACCTCGGAGTTCGCTCCTGCTCTCGTGCTCGCTCCCGTCACGGTGCTCGTTGGACCAGTCTTCGCGTTCAACGTCGGACTGGTGCTCGCTCCCGTGGTGTCAGCGTGGCCGATGTACGTGCTGGTCCGGCGACTCGTTGGCCGGTCGTGGATCGCCACCACGACGGCAACGATGTGGGCGCTGTCGCCCTACGTCTTGGCCAACCTGCCATTAGGTCGATTCCACCAAACCGTGCAGTTCATCGAGCCCGTCGTCATGCTGCTGGCCCTCGACCTCGTCCAAGGCCGTCGACGGCCGGTCACCGTTGGTCTCCTCGGCGCTGCAGCCATCGTGGTGCAGTACTTCACGGGATCAGAGCAGTTAGCCATGGTGGCCTTCGAAGTTGGCCTCGGCCTCGTGGTGGCAGCCTTCCTCTTCCGATCGACGCTCCTCGCCGTTGCGCGTCGTGCGCTCGTTGCTCTCGCAGTTGCTGGAGTCTCCTCAGCAATTGTCCTGGCGTATCCGCTCTGGGTGGAGTTCTTCGGCCCTCGCCACACCACCGGGAGTCCGTGGGGTGCAATCTATGAGTACGGCGACACACTCCGCCAAATTGTGGCGACGCCTCATCTCTTCGGACACGGAGACCGCACTGCCGTTCTCATCGGATCACCTGGCGCTATCGGTGAGAATCTCGCCTTCCTCGGTTGGGGCGTGGTGGTTTCGTGTCTGGTGGTGATGGTGTGGCAGCGCCGTGATCGACGGGTCGCAGGGCTCGGCATCGTCGGCGGACTCACAGTGGTCTTCGAGCTCGGCGTCACGATTCAGATGTCGGCATCGGCGCAGCCACTCTCACAGTGGGCACCGTGGCGCCTCTTCGCTGCACTCCCCGTCGTCGAACAACTCATTCCTGATCGGTTCGCGCAGATGGTCGCGTTCGCCGCACTCCTGCTGCTGGCGATTGGTTGGTCCACGTTGCACGATCACCTCGCGGCGACGACCAGGTCGGTTCGCTCGTTGGTCCTCGCGGTAGCCGTCGGATTCGCCGTACTTCCGCAGGTTCTCGGTGCACCGGTTCCATTTCCCTCGTCGACCAACCTTCCGGGCGCTTCATGGTTCTCGTCGCTTGCGGCCACGGCGCAGCCCAATGAGCGGGTCCTGGTTTTTCCTTCGATTGATGAGGGCTTCGGAACGTCGAGCGCTCCGATGACCCTGCAGGCGTTGACGGGCTTTCGATTCGATCTCGTCGGAGGGTATGTCCTCGTTCCCACGACCCACGGCACTGCGTCGGCGTGGCTCGTTCCTCCAACCGGAGACGAAGCGGCCATCCAGCACTTCATGTCGATCTTCACGGTCTCGCGAGTGACAGCTGCGGAGCGAGCGGAAATCGCTCATGCCATTCGGGTTCGCAAGGTCACGTCCGTCGTCCTCTTGCCAATTATTGGGAACAACAATCTGGCGGAGGCCGAACTCACGGCGACGATGGGGACTCTGCCGCGCCAGAGGAATGGAATTCTTGCGTGGAGGCATCTCAAAGATGTGCATCCACTCACGGTGAGCGACGCCGTGATTGAGGGGTGTGCGGCTGCAACGTCAGGGAGGGCCCCGATCGTCACCGCACGGTGTGTCCTCGCAGCTGCGGGCCACAGGGCCTCGAAAACCCCCCGGTAGGGGGATCGCCAACCTCTACTAGATTGGCCGCAGAGAACGGTTGCAGGGCCGGGCGTTGAGCGGAGGAACTATGGCTTCTGAGGTAGAGATCGGCATCTTCAAGTCGGGCCGCAAGGCCTACGGCTTCGACGACATCGCCATCGTCCCCACGCGTCGCACCCGTGACCCCGAGGACGTCGACATCTCCTGGCAGATCGACGCCTACAAGTTCGAACTCCCGCTCATGGCGTCGGGTATGGACGGCGTGGTCTCCCCGGCAACCGCCATCGCCCTCGGCCAGCTCGGCGGCGTGGGCTGCCTCAACCTCGAAGGTCTGTGGACTCGCTACGAGGACCCCACCCCGCTCTTCGACGAGATCCGTGAGCTCGACGACGAGAAGGCGACTGCTCGCATGCAGCAGATGTACGCCGAACCCATCAAGCTCGAGCTCGTCCAGGCTCGGATCGAGGAGATCAAGGCAGCGAGCGTGATCTCGTGTGCGAGCGTCACCCCGCAGCGCACGGCCTTCATGCAAGAGGCCATCAAGGCTGCCGGTCTCGACCTGCTCGTGATCCAAGGCACCGTGGTCTCCGCTGAGCACGTGTCGAAGACGGTCGAGCCGCTCAACTTGAAGCGCTTCATCCGAGAGTTCGAGATTCCAACCATCGTCGGTGGATGCGCGAGCTACCAAGCGGCCCTGCACCTCATGCGCACCGGAGCTGCCGGCGTGCTCGTCGGCGTCGGTCCCGGTAACGCCTGCACCACCCGTGGTGTGCTCGGCATTGGTGTGCCTCAAGCCACCGCCATTGCCGACGTCGCTGGCGCTCGTATGCGCCACTTGGACGAGACCGGTGTCTACGTGCACGTCATCGCCGATGGCGGCATGTCCAAGGGTGGCGACATCGCCAAGGCCATCGCCTGTGGCGCAGATGCGGTCATGATTGGCTCCCCGCTGTCCTCGGCGGTTGAAGCGCCGGCTCGTGGATTCCACTGGGGCATGGCGACCTTCCACCCCACGCTCCCGCGTGGCGCCCGAGTGAAGACCACCGTGCGGGGCACGCTCAAGGAGATCCTGCTCGGCCCAGCGCACGAGAACGACGGTCGCATGAACCTGATGGGCGCACTGCGCACCTCGATGGCCACCTGTGGCTACGAGACGGTCAAGGAATTCCAGAAGGCTGAGGTCATGATCGCACCTGCACTGCAGACTGAGGGCAAGCAGCTCCAGCGCAGCCAGGGCGTTGGAATGGGTCATTGACCGACGCCGTCCTCGTCGTCGACTTCGGCGCGCAGTACGCGCAGCTGATCGCTCGCAGGGTTCGTGAAGCTCGGGTCTACTCCGAGATCGTGCCCACCACCATCACCGCTGCCGAGGTCACGGCCAAGGCACCGAGGGGCATCATCTTGTCGGGTGGTCCGAGTTCGGTCTACGCCGATGGCGCGCCAACGCTCGATCCGGCGATCTTCTCGCTCGGGATTCCCATTCTTGGGATTTGCTACGGCGCCCAACTCTTGGCGCAGGCAACCGGCGGCACCGTTGCCGCCACTGGGCGCGGTGGCTACGGCCGCACCGCGATGACCCTGACTGCAGCGTCGCCTATCACCGTTGACTTCCCCGAGGTGTCTGACGTGTGGATGAGCCACGGAGACTCCATCACCGCGCTCGGCGAGGGGTTCGTGGCCACGGCATCTTCCGATGACGCACCCGTTGCCGTCTTCGGCAACCCCGACCGTCGCTGCTTCGGCGTGCAGTTCCACCCAGAGGTCGCGCACTCTGCGTATGGCCAAGCGCTCCTTGAGCGGTTCCTCCACGACGTCTGCGACCTTCCGGGCACCTGGACCCACGCGTCGATCATCGAGACCCAGGTGGCTGCCATTCGTGCCCAAGTCGGCGACGCCAAGGTGCTCTGCGCGCTCTCTGGTGGCGTGGACTCCGCCGTTGCCGCAGCGCTCGTGCACAAGGCCATTGGCGACCAGTTGACCTGCGTCTTCGTCGACACCGGGCTCATGCGCCGCGGCGAGGGCGATCAGATTGAAGCCACCTTCACCAAGCACTTCAACGTGGAGCTCATCCACGTTCGGGCTGCGGATCGGTACTTCGCCGCGCTCGCCGGCGTGACCGATCCCGAGCGCAAGCGGAAGATCATCGGCGAGCTGTTCATCCGCATCTTCGAAGAGGTCGCTCGTGACCTCGGCGCCGGCACCGGCGGGGATGGTCCGAAGTTCCTCGTCCAAGGCACCCTCTACCCCGACGTCATTGAATCTGGTTCTGGCCACGCCGCCAACATCAAGAGCCACCACAACGTTGGCGGCCTCCCAGAGGATTTGGACTTCGACCTCGTCGAACCCCTCCGCTCGCTCTTCAAAGACGAGGTGCGCGCCGTTGGTGAAGAGCTCGGCCTGCCCGGCGAAATCGTCTGGCGCCAACCGTTCCCGGGACCGGGACTCGGTGTGCGGATCATTGGTGAGGTCACCCAGGAGCGTGCCGAAATTCTGGCCAACGCCGATGCGGTCGTCTTGGAGGAGATCCGCAGAGCCGGCCTCTACCGCGACCTCTGGCAGAGTTTCGCAATTCTGCCGGCCGTGCGCACCGTTGGGGTCATGGGCGACGGGCGCACCTACGCCTATCCAATCGTGATCCGGGCCGTCACCTCCGATGACGCCATGACCGCTGACTGGGCTCGCCTGCCCTACGACCTCCTCGAGCGCATCGCGAATCGCCTCATCAACGAAGTGGACGGCGTCAACCGCGTCGCCCTCGACATCACCTCCAAGCCCCCCGGCACCATCGAGTGGGAGTAGGTCGAACGCCTTAGCCGAGCATTCGGTACTGGGCGATCGTCCCCGAGGTCGAGGTTCCGGCGAAGTCCACCATGCGTTCGCCATTGGCGGTTGGCAGAATCCAGTGCGTGTGTGGCGGTGCGCCCATGGCAACCACGAACTCTCCAACGCTCGCTCGGTAGAGGTCGACGCGGTCGTGGCCGCCGTTCGCTCCGGGCACCAAGAGGTAGAGCACGGTGCCGTCGCCCGAGATACCGATTCGAGACGACGCCGGATCCACGGCGATGGTCCCCGTCACCTGGCCGCTGCTCCGCTCAATCACGGCGACGCGTCCGTTGCGCTCGAGGGCGTAGATCTTGGCGTTGTTCGTCGTGAGCACCATGCCAATGGTCGCCGCAGGGAGCCGAACCACCTCGGTGTGATCAGGGGTGGTCGGTGGGATCATCGCGAGGTGCGCGGTGGCGTTGACAACAACGTCGGTGGCGCTGCGGCCCGTCGTGATGAGGACGTCGACGCCCATCCCAGTGGCACTGGTGTTGAGGTCTCTGATGGCGCCGTCTGGGAGCGGGGTGTAACCACGAGGTGCTCCCGTCGCTGCGTCGTAGTAGGCCAGCACGTTGGTCCAGGTGCGCTCGGTGTGGTGGTTCGTCAGCCCGACGATGAGGAGGGATGCGGCGGTGCCCACCACGGTGGCGCTCAGATCATTCGTCGTGCCGTCAGGACCTTTGCAGATGATCCGGTTGAGGACTCGTCCCGTCGGTAGGCTCAGGAGCTCGGCGAGGGAGTGCTGCGGTTGCCACGCGGTCACCCAGACGGTGTTCGCGCGCGTCGGCGTGGTGCCGGCGGTCAGCCCCGTCGGTCCAGGCGTCGTGGTGAGTGCGCGGTGCTCTTCGGCAACCGTGGGGCTGGCGGGAGCAACGACCAGCACAATGCCGACAACAGCGACAACGGCGAGGAGCACGCTGGCGGCAACGCCGGCGATGAGGTACTTGAGCTTGATCGACGGAGCATCAGTCACGGCCGCATGCTACTGCTGAGCACAGGCCCTGACCCATTAGGCCTCGTCGCGCCAGCTCCGCCACAAGGCGGCGTAGGAGCCGTTGCGTTCGATGAGTTCGTCGTGGGTTCCAAGTTCGGTGATCTGCCCGCCGTCGACGACCGCGACCCGGTCGGCGTCGTGGGCGGTGTGGAGGCGGTGGGCGATGGCGACAACGGTTCGGCCGTCGACGACGGCCGATAGGGACCGCTCGAGGTGGCGAGCAGCTCGGGGGTCGAGGAGGCTGGTGGCTTCGTCGAGGACCAAGGTGTGGGGATCAGCGAGGACGAGTCGAGCGAGCGACAACTGCTGCGCTTGGCTTGGGGAGAGCTGGTGGCCAATCGAGCCAATCTCGGTGTCGAGACCACTCGGCAGCTCGAGGACCCACCCCTTTGCGTCGACGGCGTCGAGCGCAGCGAGGAGGGCAGCATCGTCGGCTCCGGGGCGGGCGAGGATCAGGTTGTCTCGGACGGATCCAATGAAGAGGTGGTGCTCTTGGGTGACGAGCGCCACATGGCCTCGGAGGTCATTGAGGGCGAGGTCGGTGAGCGGCACGTCGCCCACGTCCACGCTGCCGAGACGAGGCCCATCGATGCCAGCGAGGAGCCGTCCGAGGGTGGACTTTCCCGCACCCGAGGGTCCCACGATTGCGAGGCGCTCCCCGGGCGTGAGGGCGACCGACACATTTCGGAGGACGTCGTGACCTTCTCGGTAAGCGTAGGTGACGTCGGTGGCCGTGATCGCTTCGTCTTCCGGCACGGCCCCGGTTGGGGTCCGGTCGTCGGCGACGAGGGCCACGCCGAACAGTCGGGCCAGCGCCGAGGTCCCGATCTGGAGCTCGTCGAGCCACGACAGCAATCGGTCGAGCGGATCCCCGAGTTGTTGGACGTACAAGGTGACGGCGGTGACTTGGCCGACGGTTGCATGGTGCGAGAAGCAGAGCAGGCCACCAACGAAGACCGAGAGCGCAACCGGGAGGGAGAGACCAGCATCGACGAAGGGGAACCACGTGCAGCGCAGGAAGAGGTTGCGCCGCTCCCACTTGTAGGACTCGGCGAGGTCACGGCGGAGTCGCTGCTTCTGGCGCTCGGCGAGGCTCAAGGCGTCGACGGTGCGAGCGCCATCAGCAGTTTCAGAGAAGGTTCCCGACATGGTGGCGTAACTGGCACGTTCTCGGCGGTAGCTCTCGGGTGCTCGGGAGAGGTACCACCGGGTGCCGAGGACGAGGAGAGGCGTCCCGGTCAAACAGACGAGTCCCATGACCGGCAAGGTGGCGATGACGGCCACGATGGTCACGACGAGGGTCACGATCGCCACCAGTGATTCAGGGACCGCGAACCGCACGGTGTAGGCCAGCGCGTCCATGTCGTTGGTCGTTCGGGCTAACAGGTCACCGGTCCCCGCTCGCTCGACGACCGAGAGGGGGAGTTCCAAGAGTCGCCCGAGGAAGTTCTCTCGCAACTCAGCGAAGACTTCTTCTCCGAGGATGTAGCTCTGGCGTCTCGTCAAGAACGTGAAGGCGCTCTGCAAGATGAGCGCAGCGGCGAGGAGTCCGGCCAAGATGTTGACCGTGTGCATCGTCAGCCCGTTGCCAATGTCGTTGACGAGCCGTCCGAGGAGGAACGGGCCGACGAGGCCGCAGAGGGCGGCGACGGTTTGGGTGAGGACGATCAGGATGAACCCGCGACGGTGCCGGCGCAGGTAGGCCATGGCTTGGACCCGTGTCTCTCGAGCATCGGCGACGGGAAGCGGGGTGGCCATTAGTCCGCGCCTCGCAGGACGGTTGCGGTGTACGCCGGCGTGCTCAGCAGTTCACGGTGGGTGCCAGTGGCTACCAACGTCTCGCCAGCGACGAAGGCCACGAGGTCGCAGCGATCGAGGAGGAGTGGTGATGAGGTCACGACGACGGTGGTCTTGCCCGCACGTGCGGCACGGAGTCGCTCGGCAATCGCCATCTCGGTATGGGCGTCGACGGCACTCGTTGGCTCGATGAGGATGAGGACCTCGGCGTTGGTCAGGAGCGCACGGGTGAGCGCCAAGCGCTGACGCTGTCCACCGGAGAAACTCCGTCCTCGTTCCTCGACGATCTCATCGAGGCCGGCTGGGAGGGCGTCGATCACGTCGTGCGCGGCTGCCACGTGGAGTGCAGCAGCGAGGTCGACCTCGCTGGCGGACTCTGTCGGATCGAGTTCACCCCGCAGGGGTCCGCTGAACAGGCGAGGCTCGGTCTCAGAGACCACGATCCGACGCCGGACTTCGGTAATGGCCAATTCGGTGAGTTCAGTGCCACCGAGGCGACCAGATGGAGCGGCGAAGGCGCCGAGCCGCTCTGCAACCGATGCCGCGATACTCGGGTCTTCGGACAC
>Ga0214175_1000447_pt1 | contig 11472 bp, 15 predicted proteins | sample TroBogEpilimnion_17_FD_153013 | JGI IMG/M metagenome (GOLD analysis project Ga0214175, IMG submission 153013) | Freshwater microbial communities from Trout Bog Lake, WI - 09AUG2007 epilimnion | ecosystem: Environmental > Aquatic > Freshwater > Lake > Epilimnion/Euphotic zone | place: Trout Bog...
GTGTGGCCCTTTTGACGACCGAAACCTTTAACTTCGGTAACGGTAATGCCCGAAACTCCCACTTCCGAGAGAGCTTCGCGCACTTCGTCAAGCTTGAATGGCTTGATGATTGCGGTGATTAATTTCATACGTTTCTCCGTTCAGGGAAAGAATTAGAAAGTCTTTGTTAAGGAAACTAAGCCGGCTGCTTTGCCGAGGTTGCCACCTGATGGGCTAGAGTAAGCATAGCCACCCTTGACTGTAGCAGCATTGGTACCCGTGTAGGCCAGAGCTCCAGACAAGCCACCGCCAAAGTCCTTAGTCACACCTAGCTTCCAATCTGTATAGGAATAAAGGCTGCTATTGGATGTGCCGTTAGGAATTGTGGCGCCGCTGTAGTAAGAGGAACCATTTGGTACGTTACCAGCGATGTACTGATATCCAACGTGACCGTTCAAGGCTAAGCCCCAGACTCCAGTATCGTAGTTGACTGTGAAGTCTGGGTAGTATGAACCGGATGAATTAGCAGTACCGAAGATGGTAGAAACTGCATATGAGAATTTTACAAATCCAGTTACAGGACCAAAGGTATAGTTTTGAGCAACATAGAGTTCGGTTGTGTTTGGATTGGCAGCATTAGGACTGACTTGATTCCAAGGCGTTCCCGAAGTTGGATAGTAATACTGCAGTACACCAAAATCTGAAGCAAATCCTTCAGCAATCAACTCTTTCTTGAAGCCGCCATAAAAATCCATTTCTAAGGGCGCTGAAACGGATTTTCCTGTGTATCCTTTCCCAATAACTGCGCCATTATTGCTGTATGCATCACTAATCCAGCTGATTGAGCTGTTCCAGTTACCTACATACAAACCACTTTCATGAGCGTAATCAAAACCACCTTGAATCGCTGGCTTGGAATCAGTCTGTGTAAGGCCACGATAGATATAGTTATTAGTAACGGTAACGTTCGCTGTAATTGGGCTCACTTCAGGCGCATCAGCTGCTGGTGCGTCTTCTGCGAATGCTGACGCACACGCCAAGCCGGTCAACAGGCCTACTGCTACTGCAGAGATTGCTGTCTTTTGAAAAGATTTCATAAAATTACTCCTACTGGTTGTAAATAAAAAAGGGGTTAATGCATATTGCATGGTGCAATCATGAGGGTTTGTTAATAGACTGAAATCTAAGAATTCACCAAATTAATGCATATGCACCAAAATGGTACATAAAATAGCTTGAAAACTGACTTTTTAGCCAATTTCTAGGTCTTTTTAGGGTTTTTCACCTTAAATTCCTATCCAAACTAAAATAATGACTGTGCTTTTTAAGCAACATTAACCAATTTGGATCCCTTAAATCATGCAAAAACCTGGAGAAATCCTCGAGCAAATTCAGCGTATCGCGGGCGATATGCAAAACAAGGTAAGCGAAGCGATTAAGAACTCACCAGCGCAAGAGATTGAAAAAAATGTACGCGCGATGATGAATCAGGGCTTCCAGAAAATGGACCTGGTGACCCGCGAAGAATTTGAATTGCAATCTAAAGTGCTGGCAAAGACCCGTGAGAAATTAGAAGCGCTTGAAGCCAAGGTTGCCGCTCTCGAAAAGTCTTAATCGAGCTTGAACTCTTCAAAAAAGGGTGAGAACGTTTCATTGCTTAAAACTGTTTTTGCCTCTTCACTGCTAGCACGCGTTCTTAATACTGCTAGCTGATAAATCCACACCCCATCATTTTCAATAGCGCTAGTAATCCACATCACTCGCATGAGTTGATGCGTTGAATTATTTTTTTCACCAATAGGTATCTCTAAAAAATAATTCTTGGCCACCATACGTTGCTGATTGGCATTGCGGTAGTAGCTCTCTTGAGTCATCGCATTCTGAAGATTAACTCCAGCTCGACCCAATACATTAGTTTGCAATTGCTCTAAGATTTTTGGCAAAAATTCAGTTTGCTTACCCACTAAATGAATACTGCTCACTGAATAAATATCATCATCGATCTTTGCCGCTTGTAGCACTTGATGAATTTCTTGATCCTGAAATGGGAGATTTCTTTCTAGCTTGTCAGGCTTGGCAGGAAATAAAGTCGAATACCCTTCTTCAGGAGCTTGTACAGTCCGCCAATTTAAGCTTGGACTACAAGCCACTGTTCCAAGCGCTAATGAAATGAGCAATAGCGCTTGCGCAATCTTTACTCTAAACAATCCCTGCCTCATGAGCTTGTTGATCGGCATGGTAACTTGAGCGCACCATGGCGCCAACTGCTGCATGGGAGAAGCCCATCTTATAAGCCTCCTCCTCAAATTGCTTGAAGATATCAGGGTGAACATAACGCTGTACCGGGAGGTGATGGCCTGAAGGAGCTAGATACTGACCAATCGTGAGCATATCAATATTGTGCTCACGCATGTCACGCATTACCTCCAGTATCTCTTCATCGGTTTCACCAAGGCCTACCATTAAGCCACTCTTGGTTGGGATATGTGGAAAGCGCTCTTTAAAGTCTTTCAACAACTTCAAGGAATGCAGATAGTCTGCGCCCGGACGCGCTTGTTTGTAAAGGCGGGGAACGGTTTCTAGATTGTGATTCATCACATCAGGCAAACCATTGGGGGCATGCTCTGAAAAAATATCTAAGGCTTTGTCTAGACGACCACGAAAATCCGGCACTAACACTTCGATACGTGTTTGGGGAGAGAGTGTTCTAGTTTGCGTAATACAGTCAACATAATGCATTGCTCCACCATCACGTAAGTCATCACGATCTACGCTAGTAATCACGACATAATTTAATTTGAGTGCAGCAATCGTTCGGGCTAAATTGTGTGGCTCTTTTTGATCAAGAGGATCTGGTCTACCATGACCAACATCGCAAAATGGACAGCGACGGGTGCACTTATCACCCATGATCATAAAAGTTGCAGTGCCTTTGCCAAAGCACTCACCGATATTAGGACAGCTAGCCTCTTCACACACTGTGACTAATTCGTTCTCACGCAAAATCTTTTTGATTTCTGAAAAACGAGAATTGCCAGACGCTGCCTTTACCCGAATCCAATCTGGCTTTTTTAGCATCTCCTCGAGCGGGACAATCTTGATCGGAATACGCGCCGTCTTCTCGCTCGACTTTTGCTTTCGAGAGGCGTCGTAGTTCAGATCTTTGCGTTCCTCAACTTGAGGATCATTTTTATTCATCGTCATTCTTGTCATTACTGCAGCAACTGCCGCTTCAAATTCTCCACTAACTTATGGGACACGTTCTGTATATTGTCCTTGATCCCCAAAGTTTGCATATCTACCGTCTTTAAGCCCTCATACCCACAAGGGTGGATGCGACCAAAAGCCGCTAAATCAGTCGATACATTTAAGGCCAGGCCATGATAAGAATGGCTTTTAGAGACCTTTAGGCCCAGGGCAGCGATCTTCGCGCCCACCCATTCTTCAGGTATATCAGCTTGCACAGCAATATAGATGCCCGGGGCACCAGGCTGCCGCTCAGCTTTTAGGCCATATTCACCCAGGGTGTCGATCAGAGCCTGCTCAATTCTGGAAACCAGCTCTTTGACAAATATCCCAAGGCGCTTGAGATCGAGCAGCAAATAAATCACGATCTGGCCAGGACCATGATAAGTAATCTCACCGCCGCGATCGACCTCTACCAAGGGAATGTCGGCACTTGGGGAATGCAAATTTTGTGGGTCACCTGCAAGGCCTAAAGTAAAAACAGGGTGATGCTCCAACACCCAAATTTCATCTGGAGTATCTGAACTTCTGTGCTCAGTAAATGTCTTCATAGCCTCATAAGTTGAGGTGTAGTCCACCAAACCCAATTGCTTTACCAGAATGCCCATGTATTGAATTGGCTATTTGTGCTGAAGGTTAGAGCACCATACTCACGAGCGGATGGGTCGATAGCGTTCGGTATAACTCATCAAGCTGTTCGCGACTCGTTGCATTGATAGGCAAAGTGATGCCAAGGTAATTTCCATCTTTAGAAGGTCGTTGCTCAACCTTGCTTTCATCAAAAATGGGATCGAATTGTTTGGCAATATGAATAATGGCAGGCAAGTATTCAGGGGCGGATTTGCCCATCACCTTAATTGGAAATACAGATGGATACTCAATGAGAGATTTTTCTTCAGCCATTATTGACTCCGGTGATCAGGCATTCCTAACCAGGCGCCTGTAATGATGTTGCGAATCAAGTGTAGACGCCGATGGAAAAAATGATCAGCGCCAGGCACTACTTGGACGATGAGCTCTTGTGGGCGGGCCCAATCTAAAACATCAATTAAGGGAATCGTCTCGTCCAACTCACCATGAATCAAAATCGTATCTGCTGGAACCGGAGCAAGCTCCCATTTGCCTGCAGCGCTGCCGACCATGACTAAACGCTCAGCGGGTCGCCCTAAATCTGCAAGCCTCTGGATGAGATGACTGCCTACAAAGCTACCAAAGGAAAATCCTGACACCACGAAAGGTAAATCATTTGCAGCATTCACCCAGGCTTGGGTTTGCGTGATTGGAAGATTCGTCCACGAAGATGGGGTACGCATCCAATCGCTGATATGCAATAAATCCTCTAACTCACCTCGGCCATCATCGTGCACGCCTGCAGTTTCACCAACACCCCGGAAGTTTGGGCGAACACTGACATAACCCAGTTGGTTAAAGGCGCGCGCCATGGTTTGAGCAACCTTGTTATCCATCGTGCCACCCAATAGAGGATGCGGGTGTGCTACTAGAGCCAGGCCTCTAATCGCAAATGCAGGGTCAGCCTTCAGCTCATCCGGTAAATCAATCGAGATTTGAATTGGGCCAACCAGACCGGCAATCGTCATGACTTGAGTACGATTATTCATATAAATATTCTTTAAATTAATTGCAAACGCTCAACCACACGTCCTTGAATTAAATGCGATTGAATGATCTCTTCAACATCTTCTGTATCAATAAAGGTGTACCAAATACCCTCTGGATAGACGACCATTACAGGACCATCATTGCAACGATCCAAACAGCCAGCCTTATTGACACGGATTTTGCCTGGTCCAGCCAAGCCTAATTCTTTAACTCGGTTTTTGGCGAACTCAAACAATGCGAACGCATTATGCTGTGCGCAACAATTGTCGCCATTACTGCGCTCGTTGAGACAAAAAAATAAATGGTGTGTGAAGCTCATAAGAAATTATATCGATCAATATTTAAGACGGCCGCTCAATTTATCCCACGATAGCCAAATTAATGCTAACGGCAACCACGCGATGGAAACCCATTGCATTAAATCATTGAAGTGCAAAAGTCGACCTTGATACCAATGACGCAGGGTCAATATGAAGTAGGGATTATCGGGCAGAGTATGAATGATCAAAGTACCGCCAAGTAAACAAACTAAAGCCAGCCAAGTTTTGATAGTTCTAGGAAGCTGTAATGCCCATTTCAAAATCGCACTGGCAATCAGCATTCCCCAGATAGCCCCATCGGTCAACCAGACTAAGCTGAAATCAATGCCAAACTGTAAGGCACTAAAGAGTGTCTTAATGAGCACAGTCAAAAATAGTAGTCCATTGAGAATAGGCCATTGAGGCGCCTTCGCTCGCATGCCTAAAGAAAGTAGTAAAGCGGTCCCAAGCCAACAGATCGCTGTAATCAGGGTCTCCTGCAAAAAATGATTGACTACTGTGGTACCCCAGTCAATAGAACCAAAAATGGCTTGCCCCCAAACACCCGTCCCCAACCAAGAACTTTGAGGATAAATCTGAGCCCAAGGAAAGAGCAAAAGCAAGGCACAGGCTATCCAATTGAGGCCAAACCACTGATCAAAGCATCTTCTGATAACGCTTCCTGAAAGCCACTCTGGGCCCAAGGGGATAGCAAGTAGGCCACCTAAGACGCCGCCCAGAATATTGGCCCACCAATCCATCTGACTAGGAATCCGGGTCGGCAACCAAGTTTGGAGAGACTCCACGAAGAAAGCCAAAATAGCACTGGCCAAGAGTGCCAATCCCAATGCGACGAAATTACGCCAACGAGGGAAACCGGCAAATACCAGCAGGAAGCCCAGGGGGATATAGGCCAAGATATTGACCAAAACATCAAATAGGGTAATAAATCGAGGTAATGGAGCATCTAACCAAGCCCAGGGGGCTAGGCTAGTTTCAAAGTCAAAATCGAAGGGATTGAGACTGATATATAGGATGAGTAGCGCATAAGCAAAACTCAATACCCTAGCCATAGGCATCGCCTGTACTGGCCAGACAAATTTACGCGGTCTCTGATCTTGATCATGCATTCCCCCAATTCTAGGCTAGACCTTTCTACAATAGCCTGATGACTAGCCATTGCATCCTTGAACGCGTCGCAGAGACCCAATCCACTAACGATGACCTCATGGCGCGCTGGCGTGCTGGAGAGTTAATTGATCCTATTGCACGCCTAGCCCAAAAACAAACCGCTGGCAAAGGTAGGGCCGGAAGAGCATGGATAGCCAGACCACAGGATTCCCTATGTTTCTCTCTGGCCTATCCGTTTCAGCGCAAACCAGCTGATCTTTCTGGTTTAAGCCTACTGGTTGGATTAGCGGTCATCTCTGGCATATCGCAGGCACTCAATCTCTCAAAACAAGCACTGCATCAAAAAGGATTACGTCTCAAATGGCCCAATGATTTACTGCTCAACCAAGGAAAACTCGGTGGTATTTTGATTGAAGGCGGTCAAGCTAAATTGGGTGATCCTAGTTGGATGATTATTGGGATTGGCATTAATCTACGAAACGTCAATGCGTTTGATGAAGCGATTGATCATGAACAGAAAGTGGCCACCTTAGATCAACTCCTTGCTGCTGGAGCAGTACTACCCGACACAGAGTGGATTTGGTTAAAAATAGTTGAGGCACTTGAATCTACATTAGCTGAATTTGATCAATCAGGCTTTGCTCAATACCAAAAACTATGGATGGATTGGGATGGATTTCAAAATACTGCCGTATGTATTTCTGGCGCAGGCCAAGAAGTGATCGAGGGCATTGCGAAAGGAGTGGATGCCTCAGGCGCACTTTTATTGGCATCTGGAGAAAAGATGATCAGCATTCATGCAGGGGACGTTTCTTTAAGGGTTTCTAAATGAGTCTCTATTTATTGTTTGATATTGGCAACACGCGCATGAAATGGGCTGCAGTTGAATCTACTCAAAACCCTTCGGATCGCCAGAAAAAATTATGGGCATACTCTGGTTCCGTCAGCAGTAAATCATTAGCATCTGCAGAACATCGCGCTGAGCTTGCTGACTACATAGCCAAGACTCTCCCTAAACCCGATGCAATTGCTTTTGCATGTGTTGCAGGAAATCAGGCTGCGAAAAATCTACAAAGCCTTTTTCCACAATGGAGTGATCTTGCTTGGCAGGAGCTGACGGGTAGTACTGCATTCCAGGGAATGCGGACTCTCTATCAAGATCCTAATAGACTCGGCGCTGACCGTTGGGCGGGACTCATTGGGGCTCGCGCACTATCAAGCACCAATACTCTAGTAGTGAATAGTGGAACAGCTACCACTATTGATCTACTGGGCGCTAACGGTATTCATTACGGAGGCTGGATACTTCCTGGTTTAGATTTGATGCAATCCAGTCTTCAAGTCAATACTGCTCAACTGCCACTAGCCAATCGATCAGCCGAGCACTCTGGCTTTGGACTGAATACGAATGATGCAATCATTTCTGGATGTGACGCTGCGCAGCTTGGCGCAATTGAATATGCCGCCCAAATTGCCAAAACAATGAATCATCCAATTGAAAGAATTTATTTAGATGGGGGTAATGCCAAAATTTTGCATCAAGCGATTCAAAAAGGTTTAATGCCTAACTTAGGCCTCGCTGAGTGTGTTGATGGTTTGGTGTTGCGAGGCTTATGGGCTTGGTTACTACAAACTCACAAGTCTTAAGACCGAATACGCCCTAATAAAGTAGTTGTAGAGCGCTCATATACAAAAGGGATCGCAATAGCTTTACCACCCCAAGTCTTCACTAGCTTTGTCTCATCAAGCGTATCGATTTCATAATCACCGCCCTTGACATAAATGTCTGGACGAATCTGCTCAATGAGTTTCACGGGCGTTTTTTCTGTAAAGATCGTAACGAGATCTACGCTCTGCAGCGCTGCTAAGAGAGCCAGGCGATCTGCCTCATTATTGATGGGTCGATCGTCACCCTTACCCAACATCTTGACTGAGATATCTGAGTTGACGCCGACTACCAAACTGGCACCTAAGGATTTTGCTTGTGCAAGATAGCTGGCATGCCCACGATGGAGAATATCGAAAACCCCATTAGTAAAAACCAGGGGTCTCGGTAATTGCGCAATCCGCTCACGTAAATGCTCAGGCAAGCAAATTTTGTCCTCAAAAGATGGCAATGGAAGTGAAGTCATAACTCAATATTAATGGCTTTTGATGCCGTCAAACGACATTCCCGAGAATGTCTTAGACTTGCACACCTAGACACCTTATTTGAAGGCACATCATGACCCGATTTCATAAAGTAATAGCGCTTCTGTTTACGGCTCCTTTTTTGCTAGGATTAGGCATGAATTCTCTTCAAGCTGCACCTGCCAATTGCAGTCCATTGCTTTCACATACCTTTCCTCGCTTACAGGACGAAGCCCCTCAAAATCTTTGCCAATACCAGGGCAAAGTATTGTTGGTTGTGAATACTGCAAGCTATTGCGGCTTTACTGGGCAATATGAAGACTTAGAGAAGATCTATGCCAAATATAAAGATCAGGGTTTTGTCGTTTTAGGATTCCCTTCCAATGATTTCGGACAGCAAGAACCTGGGAGCAATAAAGAGATCGCCGACTTTTGTAAAAATACCTACGACGTCAAATTTCCAATGTTTGCCAAGAGCTCGGTCAGCGGCTCTACTGCGAACCCCTTATTCAAAATGCTCATTGCTAAAACTGGCACGACACCAAAATGGAATTTTTATAAATACTTGATTGATCGTAATGGCAATGTGGTCGATTCTTTTGGAAGCATGACTAAACCAACGAGCAGTAGTGTTGTTGATGAAATCCAAAAGTTATTAGGGGAAAAGGTTCAGTGAGTAAAAAACGGATTGCTATTATTGGCGCAGGCATTTCTGGTCTTGGCTGCGCATACGCATTAAGACAATGCCCTGAACTTGACATTACGATTTATGAAGGTGGCAATCACATTGGTGGCCACAGTAATACAGTAGATTTTTCTTTAGAGACCCCCAGCGGCAAAATTCAGTACGGCATTGATACCGGCTTCTTGGTTTTTAATCGTAAAACGTATCCCCGCTTAGTCCGTTTGTTTGAAGAAATCAAAGCACCCATTGCCAACTCTGAAATGTCTTTTTCAGTATCCATCTCGCCTGATGATCAACACCGTGGCAGCCGTAAGATTGAGTGGGCCGGCAATGATCTCAACTCTTTTTTTGGGCAAAGAGCAAACTTATTCTCTAGATCATTCTGGACGATGGCATACGATATCTTGCGCTTTAATCGGCTCGCCACGAAGCTCGCCCAGAAACAAATTCATAGTGGGCACGAATATGCTGAACCAGATGAGCCTATCGCTGATTTTTTAGACCGCAATCGCTTTAGTCAAAGTTTTAGAGAAAATTATTTTCTTCCCATGATTGGGGCGATCTGGTCTTGCTCAGTAGAGCAAATGCTTGAGTTTCCCATCCAGACTATGGTGCGCTTCTGTCATAACCATGGTCTGCTACAAATCCAGAATCGTCCTCAGTGGCTTACAGTACAAGGCGGCTCTAGAGAATATGTCAAACGTATTGTCGCCGCACTTGAGCATCATCAAATTACCATCAAACGAGAAGCGATTATTAAAGTCAACGCAAGCCAAGATGATGAAGGGCCAGTAGAAGTGATCAGCTCAGCTGGCAGTGCTCTGTTTGATGAAGTAGTCATGGCTTGTCACAGCGACCAAAGCTTGCAACTCCTTAACGGTATTGAGCAGGATGCAAAAAATATTTTGGGAGCTATTCCATATCAAAAAAATCGTGCCTTTTTACATACCGATCAACACTTTTTACCTGAAACAAAACGTTGTTGGGCCGCCTGGAATTACACGGCTAAATCGGGTGCGGCGCCCTCTGCCAAGAAACACGTCAGCGTGAATTACCTAATCAATCGGCTTCAGCCTCTACCAGATGCACTAAAAAGCATTCCCATCATTGTGAGTCTCAATCCTTTGGCTAATCCAAACCCGAGCTTAGTTCATGCAGAGATTGAATACTCACACCCTGTCTTCGATATGGCGGCGATTCAAGCACAAAAGCAATTGCCCTTGATTCAGGGAAATAATGGAATTTGGTATTGCGGTGCCTGGACAGGCTTTGGTTTTCATGAAGATGGTCTACGTTCTGGCGAGCTGGTTGCCGAAGACTTACTTGAAAGCATTCACTCGCCTTCACAATCTCGTCGGACTCAAGACGCACGATAAATGAATCAAGCAAAGATTAATTTTGGAGTGGTTCAGCATCGTCGTTTTAGACCTGCCCAGAATGCATTTGCTTATGGAGTCTTTACGCTATCGATTCCGATGCGATCCAGAAAGCAAGCGTCTCAAATCTTAAGCAATCACGGGGTTAGCGATAACCGAGCTGGCTTATTTTCTTTTTACGATCGAGATCATGGCCTAGGAGGAAATTGTGCTCTGGAATGGATCGAAAAAATTCTTGAGCAAAACCATATTTCCCATGTTGATGGCGAGATCTGGCTGCAAACCTTCCCCAGAATCATGGGCTATGTTTTTAATCCTGTCAGCTTTTGGCTTTGCACTCGTTCCAACGGAGAAGTGCAAGCGGTCCTCGCTGAAGTAAACAATACTTTTGGTGAGCGGCATTGTTATCTGCTATTTAAGGACTCGGGTGAACCCCTCCGTTCCGGCGAGACGATGCAGTCTCAGAAGGTTTTTCATGTCTCTCCATTTTGCTCGGTAAGCGGGGAATACCATTTTCGTTTTTTATTTCCCAACGATAGCGAGAGTAAACAGCATTCTCTCTACCGCATTGAACTCCATGAGGATGGTCAACCATTGATCAATACCAGCATCAGCGGAGAGGCTCGGGAGCTGAGTCGAAAAATGCTTTATGTCGCATTCTTGCGTTATCCTTTGATGAGCTTAGGTGTTATTTTTAGGATCCACTGGCAAGCATTAAAACTATGGCTTAAAGGTGTGCCTTTTCATTCAAAACCCAAACCCCCAGAATTTGAAGTCAGCAGATGAATCGTCCTGGTCAATCTCTTCTCTCTCGCCTCAGCTTTTCTCGCCCAGAGGGTAAAAATACTCTATCTCATCAGGGAGGCTTTGCTGCCACCTCTCTACTCAAGCTACTAGAAAAACTCCAAACTGGTTTCCTAGTAATGCGCCTACCCGATGGCACTACGCGTCAGTTTGGATCTGCTGCTGATTCTTTGCATGCAGAAATTCAGATTCTAGATTGGTC
>Ga0214175_1000449_pt1 | contig 11467 bp, 9 predicted proteins | sample TroBogEpilimnion_17_FD_153013 | JGI IMG/M metagenome (GOLD analysis project Ga0214175, IMG submission 153013) | Freshwater microbial communities from Trout Bog Lake, WI - 09AUG2007 epilimnion | ecosystem: Environmental > Aquatic > Freshwater > Lake > Epilimnion/Euphotic zone | place: Trout Bog...
GCTCTGAAATAATGGAATCCACTGATAAAGATACAACCGCTATATGTACTTTAACATCAATTCCAGTTCAAAAGTTTATAGTGGATGGTAAATATAACTTTGATGAATTAGGCCGTGTTGCTAGATCTATAACTAAATCATTAAATGTTGCTATAGATGTTAATGAATACTCAACAAAGGAAGGTAGAAAGGGTGGATTAGAACAAAGAGCTCTTGGAATTGGTATTCAAGGATTAGCCGATGTGTTTGCTATATTAAAATATCCATTTACATCAACAGAAGCTAGAAAATTAAATAAAGAAATATTCGAAACGATTTATTTTAATTCTTTAAGACAATCTTGTGATTTATCTAAAGAAACCGGATTAACCTATGATTATTATGAAGGTTCTCCGATTTCTCAAGGTATTTTTCAATGGGAAATGTGGGGATTGAGTGAAAGTGATTTGAGTGGTAAATTCGACTGGAATCAATTGAGAGAAGATATCAAAAAATATGGTGTTAGAAATTCTTTAGTAACAACTTGTCCTCCAACAGCTAGTTCAGCTAGGGTTATTGGTTCAAATGAAGCATTTGAACCATTTACATCTAATTTATATGTTCGTAGAGTAACTGGTGGTGAATTTGCTATGGTTAATAAACATTTAGTTAAAGATTTAGAGGCTGAAGGTTTATGGAATAGGGAAATTCTCAATCAATTAATTGCTTATGATGGCAGTGTTCAGAATATACCAGATATTAGTGTTGATATAAAAGAGAGATATAAAACAGTTTGGGAGTTATCACAAAGATCATTAATTGAAATGTCAGCTGAAAGAGCACCATTTATTGATCAATCTCAAAGTCTTAATATTTTCTTTTCAACACCAACAGTTGGAAAACTAACAACTTCACATACATTAGCTTGGAAATTGGGGTTGAAAACAGGTCAATACTATTTAAGAAGTCAATCTGTTGATATGAGAGCTAAACATTTGGCTATTGATTTATCAAAGGATAAAAAAGTTGAAAAACCAAAAGATAGTCAATTTGAATGTTTTGGTTGTTCTAGTTAATTAAAATAGATAAAAAAAACCGATTTAAATTAAATCGGTTTTTTTATCTATAACTTTTATTGATTTGAATTCAATATCTTTTGGTAATTTTTCATTTATGACTTTATTAACAGCTTTTATATATTTTGGATTATCATCATAGAATATAGCTTTTTTAAATTTAGTATTATTTAGTATTTCAACTATTTTATTTCCTTTCCATGTTCCAGCTTTATAATGATTAACATATGGGTAAAGGTATAATCCATAATTTGGTAGTTCTAGTCCTAAAAATTTTAAAACATTTTCAATTTTATCTTTCATTTGGAAAGGTCTAGCAGTTACTATACACTTATTCTTAACCAATTTATATTTATCCGATAATTCTTTTAATTTTGTTGGAAGGCTCATATCACTAATTCCATATTCATCAGGTTGAAGTAAGTAAATTCTTGCGCCTTTTCTAACCCAATATCTATCATTTTTACCTATTTCTATTTCATTTAATGGATCTTCTATGTATATTCTATTATCTTGCCATTTTAAATCATTTAATGATTTATTTATCATATTAGTTGATTTTTTTAAAAGACTTTCTATGGTTATATTTTCTTTTAAAAATTCTATAGCCAATTTTTCGAAACTTGGAGTCTCAACTAAAGTGTCGTCTAGATCAAAAATGTATAATACATCTTTATCTAAAAATTCATTATAATTTAATATCATAATTATTCTTCATCATTTTGAAATATCTCATTAATCACATCAATGTAATTTTCACCAAAATGACTTAAACACATTTCATACACCTTTTCTTCATCATTGTCATAACCTTGATTTACTAGGTTTTCAATGTAGTTGATTACATCATCGGGCGTAGTGTAAATATTGAATTCATCGAATTCATAATAGTCTATGAAGTGCATAAAATTTATGATTTTTTTAACTATTCTATATATTATGGATCACATATCAAAAAGTATATTTTTTAAACAAAATTGAATTTTTTTATATAATTTTTAGAAAATAAATATACCATGTCCTTAAAGAAAGATTTATCCAAATACAAACCAAGAAAAGAACAAAAAGATGTTTTAGAATTTATAGATAAAGAGTACAGTAGAAATAAATTAAGTAAATTCTTTTTACTCAATCTTCCAACTGGTGTTGGTAAGTCATATTTAGCTTTAATGTTGAGCGATTGGTATAAAAGAGCGGTTAATAAAACAGCCAGGGTTGATATTATTACAAATAGTAAATTATTACAGGATCAATATTCCAATACTTTCTTATCAATAAATGATCTAAAAGGTAAAGAAAATTATGAATGTGAAACATATTCATGTTCATGTGCTCAAGGATCGGAATTCGGAAGATTGAATAAATCACCTTGTAAATCATGTCCTTATACATCAGCAAGAGAATCATTTATTGGTGGGGATATATCATTAACCAATTTTTACCTTTATATACTTTATGCTATTTATAATCCAAAATTAATGGAATCTAGGGGAGCTAGAGTTCTCATAGTTGATGAGTGTGATCAATTAGACGGTGTTTTATCAGATTTTATTTCTATTAAAATAACAGAACATATTGTTAAAAAGTTTAAATTTTCCTCTGAAAAGGAAGTTTTAAAAAAATTAAAATCTGTTTCATCTATATCTGAATATGTTGAATTTTTAAAATATTTAAATGGTCAAATTTTATCAACACTCGAATCAATGGAATCTGGCATTTCTACTCAAGATCGAAATATCATATCAGATAAAAGAGATTTGAAAATTTCTAAATTATTAAAGACTAAGAACTCTGATGTTAAGATAATGCAATTGATAACAGATCTTAAGCAATATCAATTAAAAATAGATGTCTTTTTAAAGGAGTATAAAGAAAATACAAATAATTGGGTTTTAGAGACATATTATAATGAAAAGTTAAAGCAGAAAGAATTATCATTGGAACCAATTTGGGCATATGATTATTTAGATAAATATATCTTTAGTAAATATGACATGGTTTTTTTAATGTCTGGTACTATTCTAGATAAGAATTTATTTTGTCAATTAAATGGACTTGATGTTAGCAAATCGGTTTATTATTCAATAGATTCCCCTTTCCCATTAAAGAATAGATCCATCTATTATATGCCGATAGGTAAGATGTCATATGCTAATAAAGAGGAAACATTTAAAAAATATATCCCATATATTAAGAAGTTATTAGAAAAGTATAAAAATAAGAAAGGAATTATACATACCAATTCATTTGAGCTATCAAAGTGGATTGAAGATTCGATAAAAGATCCAAGATTAATTTTCCATGATTCGTCAAATAAAGACGAGATGTTGAAACTTCATTTTGAATCAGATGAACCTACTGTGATTATTTCACCATCAATGGACACTGGTATTAGTTTTGACAATGATAAAGCTAGATTTCAAATAATCGCTAAAGTTCCATATCCATCATTAAATTCCCAAAAGAACAAGTTAAGGATGAAAAATAACCCAGATTGGTATAGTTACCGAACTATAAGTGGATTATGTCAGATGTTTGGTAGGATTATAAGATCTGATGTTGATTATGGCGATACTATAATCATAGATGGTTCATTCAGTGATGTTATTAGACACAGTTCTCATTTTATTCCAGAATGGATTCAAGAATCGATTAAACGGATAAATATTAACGCAAAGGCATAAAAAAATCCCCCATTTTTTGGGGGATTTTTTATTTTTTCTTTCTAGCAATGATTGCTTTTTGAAGTCCAATTGGAAGTTTTTTTTGTTTAGCTGTTAAACCTTTAACTTCTTTCTTAACTTCTTTCTTTTTCTTCTCTTCTTTTTCTTCTTTTATTTTCTTTCTTTCTGATAGTTCTGAAAAACTTGCAATTCCTCTATCATCTTCATCTCCCCACTCTTCTTCCTCTTCTTCCTCTTCAAACTCCTCTTCTGAATGTCTATGATTTCTACAATCTGGACAATTTTCATCATCACATCCACCACAAACTTCATCTTCACATTCTTCACACTCTTCATCATTTTCATCTTCAATCAAATCTTCTTCATCATTTGACAATCTATCGTCAAATCTATTATCAATCTCTTCTTCATTAGAAAATCTTCCCATATCAGATGGGTCAAAATTTTCAAACTTTTTTAAATGTTTCATATTTATATTTATATTTCTTTTATATATTAAATATCAAAAGTCAATTTATTCATTTAATATATAGTTTTATGAAGTTATTGAAATATTCAGAATTTATTTTAGAGGAAGCTAAAAATGAAATTTTGGTTCCACTTGTTATATCACCTGCATTTTTTGATAAGGTGTATAGAATAGAATCTCCTATATCAAAATCTTTGTTAAGTAAGGGTAGAATGGTGAAATATACTTATATTGATTTGGGGGATTCACCAAATATGGTAAAATATACTGAAGGATATAAAGCATATGAATATACAAAAAATGATATATCTTCAAATCGCGAAGAATCTATTATAAGTTATATCAAAGATTACAAACCACCGGTTAGTGATAATTTATGGTCAGTTAATAGAGTGGAAATAAATATTGGTAGATTTATTAAAAAGTTATTTGATAATGAATTTAAGGATTCGGAAATTGAAAAGTTTGTTAATCAGTGGAAGGCGTTAAATGATAATGTTAATTTTGAATTATGGGAAGGTTATAAAATTTTAGATGGTTATAAATCAAATAATTATCACTTCAGTGAAAGTAATTATAACCCATTAATGAATTCATGTATGAATGATAATCTATCATATTTGTCAATATATAAATATTGTAAAGGTTTAAATCTTTTAGTATTATTGGATGATAGTGGTCACATATTGGGAAGAGCTTTAATATGGACAGATTATCAGAATAGAAAGATAATGGATAGAGTTTATTATGTTTATGATAAAGATTATTATAAATTTACTTTATATGCCAAAAATAATGACATCTATTATAAATCTAAAAATATAAGCGGAGATTATCCTTTTGTTTTTAAAAATAAAGAATATGATTTAAATACAAAAATTTATTGTTCATATTTCGATGAGAATGATGAATTTCCTTATATGGATACATTTTATTATTACCAAAATGGTTGGGTTATGAATTATAAACCAGAAACAGGTCCATATTATGAACTGAAGGATGTGGATGGTTGTTATTATCCACATAGTAATGTATTTGACAGTAATGGTCGAGAAATAAATGAAGATTTTTAAAAAAATTAATATAAAATAATAATATATAGTTATATGAAAATATCTAGATTTAAAGAATATTCTTTACAAATGTCAATGGTTGATGATTTTATTATAGGACTTGATAAAGTCATCAAAGAATCAGATTCAATGATTGATTATAAATCCATTTTAGCCAAAATAGCTAAAGATTTAAAATTAAATTTACAGTTGATTGGAACTTTTGGAACGGGATTATCCCTTTTGTATCCAATTGTTGATAATTTGGTTAAAAACATGAAACTTAATATAGAATGGACTCCTGATAAAATAGCACTTTTAACCATAACAGCATTTACTATAATTTATATGGAGGAGAAATCATATAAATTATCAAGTAAAGAAGAAATTTTGATAGTTGATAGTAAATCTATGTTAGAAGAGTTAAGATTAATGGGTATTGGAAATGGGATAGTTAAGAAACTAGTAAATGCTTTTAAATCTATTAAAAAACTATTCATTATAATTGGAAGACACACTGGTAAAGTCATATCATCATTTGTTGAGATGTTTGCTTATACATTTTTATTAATCCCAGTATTAAATGGTATTTTATATATCATAGGTAAATATGATTTAACAATTGATACATTAATTCAAAATTTAACTGGACTATCAATTGGTGTTGCTACTATTATAGCTAAACATGGAATATCTTATATTTTTGATAAGATAAAAGGAAAGTTTCCAAAAATGAAAAAATACTCAACTAAAGATTTCGATGATGATGTTCCACCTACCACAATTATAATCAATGATATTGAGAATATTGATGATGGTGATGATAATATTCAAGATGCTGAGATAATCAATGAACAATAATTTAAACTTTTATACATTTTTTCTATAAATTAGTTATAAAACTTTATATTATATGACACCACAAATGGAGAAAATATTCTTCAATTGGATATTATCCAATCGAAAATATTTTGATATAGTTAAACCTTATTTTTTTAGAAATTCAGAAATTCAATTCGTGTTTGGAGTTATTCAGACTTATATGATGAGATCATCTGATACTAAAATACCAACAGCTCGTCAAATTCTTGACATGGTATCTTTAGAAGATAAAGATGGTATTATCACGAAAGAAATATTAAAGTCGATATTACAAGTTGATCTAAAAGAATATGATGAAAAGAATTTTATAGAACCAAAGTTTAATGCTTGGGTTCTTTCAAATAGACTTAAAACAGGAACTGTTGATATTATAGATGAAACTAGAAATTTAGACAATATTTCCGATTTTGGAAAAGCAATAGAAGCTGCTGATAGAATAAAAGCAATTGTTAATGAAATGTCATCTACTAATTTCGTAGATGAAGATGATTTGGGATCGGATTTTGATGATCCCGAGCATCATGTACAAGATTCATCAAAGTTTAAAGTTAAAACCGGTTTTGAAACAATTGATCACATGTTAGGTGGTGGTTGGGATATTCAAACTCTAAATGTCATAATGGCTCAAACTAATGGTGGTAAATCTTTGTGGATGCAAAACTTTGCAATACGTTCAGCTGATATGGGATATAATGTTTTATATGTTACATTAGAAATGAGTGAAAGAAAAGTAATGAAAAGAGTTGGTGCGATGAGATTAAAGATTCCAGTTAATGACTATGATAATATATCGAAAAATACTGAGTTAATTAAAAAGAAAATTGCAGCATTAAGTAAATCTGAAGGTGGTGATCTTTTTGATAAAAAGGTTGGAAAAATAATAACAAAATTTTGGGCAGCCGGCACAGCAACTATTTCGGATATTGATAACTATGTTCAGCGTCTTAAAGAAAAAAGAGATATTAAAATTGATTTGATAGTTGTAGATTATATTACTTTAATTGCTGCTGGCAAAGGAACAAACTCTGATAATCTTTTCACAAAAGGAAAACATCTAGCTGAAGGATTAAGAGCTATTGGATCAAAATATAAATGTCCAGTTTTAACGGGTGTTCAAGTTGCTAAAGATGCTTGGAACGCTTCTGATATAACTCTAGAGTCTGTACCCGAGTCAAAAGCTATAGCTGAAACCGCTGATACATTTTGGGTAATTATAAGAACAGAAGAAATGAAACGTCAAAATCTTTATAGATTTAAATTATTAAAACAGAGAGATGGTGACTTTTTAAGATCTCAAATTAAATTAAATTTAAACCCAACATATCTAACTTTAGAAAATGATCAATTTATTGATCAATAAACTTTTATATTAAAAATAATATATACAAAGAGTACTATATAGTGCCTATAAAAAATAATTTAGACCGAAATGCCTAAAAAATCCAAAAAGAAAAATGATATAGAAGATTTAGAAGAAAATACCCAACACGATATGGAAGAAATTGAAGAGTTGGAAGAGTTGGAAAATTATGATGAAGTTCCACCAACTCCAGAAGAAGTTGATGATTCTAAGGAAGAGGACGAATCCACATCTAGTTCAATAGAATCTGAAATGAAAATGATGGATGATGACGATGATGTTTTGAACATTGCAATTGAAATAGAGGAGGATGATTTAGATTTAACTTTAAATAACAATGATATTAAAACTGAAGAAGTTGATTCGGAAGAATCGATTGATTCTTTGATAGATCTTTCAAAACATAAGGCGGAGGGAAAACATTCACTTAAATATGATTCTATTTTTAAAGGTAAAAAAGAAGATCCAATTGATGAGGATAATCCAGAAGGATTTTCTTCTTATAGAAAAGATACTATTGAAGTGGATAAATCTTCTAATTACTATTTTGAATCAATGGATAATGAAAATTATGTTAGATCTAAATTAGTGAAGGAGAAAGTTTATGATGTTTTAACGACTCATACTAGTATTAATTTTTTAAATAATCGTAGGAAACCATCAAAAATAGATTTCAACCAATATTATACTCTATTAAAGTCTCATTTAACTAATGAGAGTTTTACAAATATTGAAATATTTAATGAGTTATCTGTTTATTTTTCTGATAATATTTTTAATATGTTCAAATTATTAGAAAATAGATGGAGAAATCAAATAATAAAAGAATTACAAGATCATATTGGTAAAAATACAAATTCAAAAGAAATCACAAATAGGAATATTTACGAAGGAACCGAAATTGAATTTATTCACATTGATGAGTTTGGTGATGAAAAGTTAATAACAGGAGTTGTAATTGAAACAGATTATCAATTATCATCATTTAAAGTAGATTCATATGAAAATATGTATTATATTAATATTGATAAAATAAATAAGATTTTGAATAATACTAAATTTAAATATAACCTCAACAAGCTTAATAATATTGACTTTATATAATACTATAAAAAATCCACCTTTGAAATTATTGGGATTTAGAAGATTATATATAACTAACAAATTATTAAAATATTTTTGACAGTTTAAAACTTTTTAATATATTTGTATATACTTAAAACGAATTAGATTAAAAACTAGTAGTGAATAGATGTGTTACTTCGATATGGAATCTAAAAACACACATTTATAATTATCTCTGGTTTATATTATAATCGAACATAGCAATAGTTTGAGATACATCGATATCTATTACTAAAGTGACCATAGGTCACACAAAAGATAAGAACTGACAAAATCTTATCATCAAAAGATTGAAATGTAAATTTCAATTTTTTTGGTAAATTGTCCGATAAATCTTTCGTCACCGGATTAAGGAATTCATAAACTTCCTTTAAATAAAGAGATGTGAGAGATGTTCTCATAAATATCGGTAGAGGTTTGGAGAAACCCTTCTATGACAGCTCAGGCTAAACTTTCTTGTTCGATATTAAATTAAACCAGATTACTATATGATATTAAAAGTCATATATGTAGTCTGGTTTTTATTTTGTAAATTATTAAAAAAATATAGATTATGTCAAAATTTAACTCAAATGTGGAAACACCAAAAACACTAACAACTAATTTAGCTGGTGGTGATGCTTATTCTCAAACAGATGAACTAGCACTTGTAACATTATTATTAACATCATTTGTTAATGATCAATTTTATAGAAATGCTCAAACATCATTAGATGAGTTACGAAAACTAACATCTAAAATAAAAGATAAAGAATTTATCGCAAAAGCAGCAATTTATGCCCGAGATAAATTTGGTATGAGAAGTATAACACATGCTCTTGCTGGTGAATTAACTTCCGAGTTAGTGGGTAAAGAATGGGGTAAAAACTTTTACGATAAAGTTGTTGTGCGTGTTGATGATATGACAGAAATCCTATCATATTATATTGCTTATAAAACATCAAAAGATAGTCCAAAGTTTCCAAATTCTTTGAAAAAGGGATTTGCTAAAGCTTTTGATAAATTTGATGGATATCAATTGGCTAAATATAATGGATCTTCCAAAGAAGTTAAACTTGTCGATGTTGTTAATATTTGTCACCCAACACCAACTGATAAGAACAAAGAAGCTTTAGGTGCTTTAGTTAAGGGAGTATTGAAAAATACAGAAACATGGGAAGCTAAATTGTCAAATGTTGGACAAGTTGCTGAATCTGAAGAAGATTTAGCACAATTGAAATCGGACGCATGGATGGAATTAATTTCTACTAAGAAATTAGGATATTTCGCATTGTTGAAGAATTTGAAGAATATCTTAACTCAATCCCCAATTGCTGTTCCACTTGCTTGTGAAATGTTGAACAATGAAAAATTAATTAAAAGTTCAAGGGTTCTTCCATTTAGATTCAGCACCGCGTATGATGAAATTAGCAAACTTCCTTCCTCTAAAGAAGTTAGAGATGTTTTAATTGCTATTGATTCAGCTCTTAATATATCAGTTTCTAATGTTCCAAAATTTGATGATACTTTAGTTGTTATGGATGTTAGTGGATCTATGAGTGGAAAACCATCTGAAATTGCATCATTATTTGGAGCAGTTTTAGCAAAAGCTAACAATTGTGATGTTATGACATTTTCAACACAGGCTAAATACATTAATTATAACCCAATGGATTCTGTTATGACAATTAGAAATGGTTTTAAATTTGCCGGAGGTGGAACAAACTTTACAGATATTTTTGTTAAAGCAAATAAAGCATACTCAAGAGTTATAATTTTAAGTGATATGCAAGGTTGGATTGGTGGATGTACCCCAGCTAAGGAATTTGCCCAATATAAAAAGAGATTCAATTGTAATCCATATGTTTATTCATGGGATTTGGGTGGATATGGAACATTACAATTTCCAGAAAAGAATGTGTTTGCTTTAGCTGGATTCAGTGATAGAGTATTTGATATAATGAAATTAATGGAAACCGATAAAAAGGCATTATTTAATGAGATTAAATCCATTCACCTTTAAATAAAAAACCTCAGATAAATCTGAGGTTTTTTATTATTTCCAAATTCTTTCTAAGTCTATTTTGGAATTTATATCAATAACTTTTCCATTTCTTTTTAATGAATATTTCTGAAGAGGGATAAATAGTTTTATAATTTTGCCAATTTTATTTAATTCATTTTGTTCCATATCAAAATTGAATATTTGTATTAGATTTTCAATCTCATCAAACGATATATATGATTTATCCCCTAAAAAATAGATAAAATCATAATGATATTTATCATATTTAACATTATCTGAATTTTCAATTAAAAAGCTTGTTAAATAATTTTCTAACCCAATTGATGGTAGTGTATATTTATAACCATCTATGGTAAAACACTTTTCTTTATTATTATAATATTTCATTAATTTTTCCATATTAAAATAATTGAAATTATTCGAATCAAATTCAATCATGTTTTCAACACCAATTATATCGGAAATATTAAATTGAACAGATTTACCTTTTGTAAATTTAACTATTTCAAAAAATATGTATATCACATCAACACTTTTAACATCCAAAAAGGAATATCCATCAGAAAATATTGTATTTTTTTCAACTACTTTTTTTAATTTAGTAATAACAAGTCCTAAACTATCTTTAACATAATTATGTTCATACTCTATAATATCTTCCATATCTGCTCTTTTTATGGAGATTTCAAAATCATCTTTATAGAATAATCCCTGAGATGGAAGTTTTTTCACATCTAATTTTATCTTTAAATTTAAAAGACTTTTTACAATTGATAATATGCTCATATTATTTATATATTTTTTATTGAAAAAGATTAAACAAAGAATACAATAT
>Ga0214175_1000452_pt1 | contig 11435 bp, 5 predicted proteins | sample TroBogEpilimnion_17_FD_153013 | JGI IMG/M metagenome (GOLD analysis project Ga0214175, IMG submission 153013) | Freshwater microbial communities from Trout Bog Lake, WI - 09AUG2007 epilimnion | ecosystem: Environmental > Aquatic > Freshwater > Lake > Epilimnion/Euphotic zone | place: Trout Bog...
TATGGCCATGGCAATGCAACTTCTTGGTATTATTGGTTCAATGATCAACCTAGCTCAAAGTTCTCATTTGCCTTCTTCAGTTTTAAATGTAGGCTCGATGACTGAAACTCTTAATAAATTTACTAAAAATATCGCTTATTTACAACAGATGAAAAATATATCAAAACCTGCTTTTTCTTTGCCAAATGCATTGGGTGCATTGTCTTCATTAGGTTCTTTGGGCGGTGATTTAGGTAATGCGCTTTCTTCATTGGGGTCTTTGGGCGGTGTTGCAAGTACATTGGCACAAGCAACAGGGGCTTTGAATAACGTATTGAGTATATTGCCGAACGGCGGATTATCTCCAAGTTCTATTTCGAATTTATTAAATGCTGGTATTTCTCAAAGTTCTGTTTCTAATATCAACAGCATATCACAAAACAATGTAAATTTGTCTCAATATTCTATTGCTACAATTGCTTCGGTTACAAGTGTTTTGGAAAAGGCAAATATATCACAAAGTGAAATTAATCAAATTCAAATCCTTCTTTCAGAAATTATTTTAAATTGAGATAAAAAATGTCTATTGATCCCTCTCTACCTCAAAGTTCTTTAACGCCGCCTTCTAATATTAACGTAAAGTTGCCGCCTCAACCAAATCCTTTGGCGGGTAGAGCAACTCATGATTATCCTATGATTTCAGGAGAAACTAAACCTAACGGTCATACTTCTTTTTGGTCTCAATTTGGCGACGCGGCTTCTCATTTTTCGGCCGAAATTGGTTTTACCGGTGCATATAAAGTTATCGAAAACGGCGCAAAAAAAATTGTTCATTCTTTAGAAAACGCTGTAGGTTACAACTACGGTAAAGGTCAATCAAACCATCAGGATGGGCACCAAGATAATAACTCAGAAGGTAACACAAACAACAATACAAAAAATGATCATGCATTAAAAGCCGGTGGCGATTCTTATAAAGGTTCTGGAGGCGTTGAACAAAACGGTACAGGCGGCGATGGTAGTTTTAATAATAATACTGGTGGGTCTACGTTTGAAACGACAAGTGGAGATCACGTTAAACAGCACGATGGACATATTCATACGAATATCAAAGGCGATGAAGTTCATGCAGTTGTGGGGAATAAATATCATACCGTTAAAGGCGATCACGGACATTACGTTCAATCTGGTAATTACGATATTAAAGTCGAAAGCGGAAAAACAAGATTTGATATTGCTAAAAATTTATCATTATTAAGTCACGATCAAGTAAATATAGATGCGGATGGCGGTACTGGAAGTGTTAATATATCAGCAGCAAATAAAATTATTTTACAGGTTGGTGATTCTTCTATATTACTAGACCAAAATCAAATTATGTTAAAGGTTGGAGATTCCGCTATAATTATTACTGGGAGTGGAATTAATATTCAATCATCAGGGCCAATTGTTACGCTTGGTTCTGAAACGGATATTCAGGGAGGAGGAGTCCACGCTCCTCCTACAACTTTCTCTTAAGGAAAATAAATGGCAGTTACAAGAGCAGATACTCTTACATCCACGATCAAAAAACAAGAATATTTCTCAGATTTTCTTGATAGTTTTGCCATATCGCCTGTTGGTGGTGAACTTGGTAAAGTAGTCAACGAACGTTCTGTGACCCAATCAATCAAAAATTTGATAATGACTTCTCTTGGAGAAAGATTGTTTCAACCAACGGTTGGTTCAAACATTTACAATTCTCTTTTTGAGTTTAATGACAATCTTACTAACGCTTCAATAGAATTTAATATAGCGAACACTTTAAAATATAATGAACCTAGATGCAATTTGATTTCTGTCAACGTCTCTTCGACAGACGATTATAGTTTACAAGTAACTATCACTTACGCTCTTATAAATAATCCTGAACCAATAACAATAAACTTCATGCTTCAAAGAGTGCGATAAATGGCAGCAAATAGCAATCTAACTCTTACATCATTAGATTTTGATACTTTAAAAAACAATTTAATTACGTTCCTAAAAAGTCAAACTACCTTTAAGGATTATAATTTCACAGGATCTAATATGAACGTATTGTTGGACGTAATGTCTTACAATACGTTCCTTAATGCATTTTATCTTAATATGGTCGCTTCTGAAATGTTTCTAGATTCGGCTCAAAAATTAGATTCGGTTATTTCTCACGCCAAAGAATTGAATTATCTACCCAGATCAAATCGTTCCCCAGTTGCTACAATAAGTTTTACCCTAAACACTGCCGACAATAGTAATAACAACACAATTACAAATCCTTTAGTTATACCAAAAGGGACAATTTTTAGTGGTTTAAACGCGAATGGTGGATTTACTTACGTAACGAATGAAGAAACATCTTATCTTTCAACAAATACAGTATATACGATTTCTAATTTACAAATTTATGAAGGTTCTTATGTACAAGATACTTTCGTTGTTGATTATTCTAATCCTTCACAAATATTCACTTTATCAAACCCTTCTATTGATACGACAAGCCTTACTGTTACTGTTAACGAAAACGGAACCAACGCTGTATATACTTACGCGGAAAATCTTTTTGGTTTAAGTAATACTTCCAATGTTTATTTCTTGCAAGCGACGGCAAACCAACAATATCAGATATTATTCGGTGATAATGTGTTTGGTTACAATCCATTGAACGGCGATATAATTTACGCAAAATATAGAACAACTTTTGGTTCGGATGGAAACGGAATAACATCTTTTATGATCGATCAAGATTTAGGTGCGATTAATGGTGGCGTCGGTGTGCCTAGCGTTATAACAACTGTAAGTCCTTCCGTTGGCGGAGCAAACGCAGAAACTATTGAATCGATTAGATTCAACGCTCCTAGATATTTTCAAACTCAAGGAAGATGTGTTACGGCTTCGGATTACAAGTCAACAATACTTCAAAATTTCCCCGAAGTAGAACACGTTAATGTTTTTTCTCTTGAAACTTCTAACAACGTTGTTGAATTTGGAACGGTTTTCGTTTCTATGAGTACGTATACGGGAAATATATTAACAAGTAATAGAAAACAAAATATACAATCTTTTGTCAACAATCTTTCCCCTATAGGAATAAACGTTCAAATTGTGGATCCGGATTACCTTTATATTACGCTGAATTCCACTGTGCACGTTAATTTTTCTAATACTATTTCTACTCCAGCTACAATTATATCCGAAGTGATCTCGACTATAAACGATTACAATGTTTCTAATTTACAAGATTTTAACACGGCATTTAGAATGTCTAGATTAGAAAATCAAATCAATAACGCCGACGTCGGAATACTTAGTAACGAAACTAAAGCGCAATTATATAAAATATTTTCTCCTAATTTAAACGTTCCTAGCTCTATTTCTTGTAATTTTCAGAATTCTATTGAGCCTGGTTCTTTGACAAGTAGTTTGTTGGTTTTAAACGGTCAAAATTATATATTCACGGATTATATACCAGAAGTAGATATGGGTTCTGGTATAGTGTATGAATTGCTACAATCAAGTTCTTCGACCATAAGTTACAACAAAATAGGAACTGTGGATTATACTTCAGGAATTGTAAATATTCAACAAGTTTCTTTCAATAATATTGGAGGCGGTGTTAAAATATATGCAACTCCGACGAATCAAGACTTGTATTGTTATAACAATACAATTATAGAAATTGATACTATTTCTGGATTAACAATAAACACAGTCAGCGGATAAAATGGAAATAGATAAATTTATTTCTCCATTCATTGCTTCGCAATTTCCAAACTTCTATCAAACAGAAGGAACGAATTTTATTGCCTTTATGAAGGCGTATTACGAATGGATGGAATCGGAAAATAACGCAATATATCAAGCTAGATCTTTACTTGATTATAGAGATATTGATTCTACTCTTCCTCAATTTGTCAAATATTTTAAAGACAAATATATGGATTCTATTCCGGAAAATATCAAAGCGGATAAAAAACTTTTATTAAAACATATATTAGAATTGTATCGTTCAAAAGGTAGCACAGAATCATACAAATTACTTTTTAGAATTTTATTCAATGAAGATATTGAAGTTTATATTCCCAATCAATATGTTTTCAAACTATCTGATAATAACTGGATAACTCCGAAATACATAGAAGTTTCCGATAATCCTTATTTGGTAAATCTAATTGGTCAAAAAATTTACTCTTCTTCAACTTTATCAACGGCAGTAGTTGACAATTACTTTACAAAATCTGTTAATAATAAAATTATTAACGTTTTATATTTGATTGGTTTAGAAGGTAATTTTCATTACGGAGAAAAAATTTTTTGTGAAGCGGTCCCTCAAATAACTATAGATACAGCGCCAGTTATATTTGGGTCATTATCTTCTGTTACTGTTGTTCAAGGCGGTATTAATTATAATATTGGCGATGTATTAACCGTTGAGGGCAGCGGTTACGGAGCATTGGCTAAAGTTGCTGCGACTAGATCTAAAAACGGCGAAGTTACGTTTGAATTAATAGACGGCGGTTCCGGATTTTCTACCGGAGCTATAATAAGTGTTGACGGAGCAGCGTTTAATATAGTAAACGCCACAAATACAAATCCAGTCGTAATCACAACTTCGAACAATAATACTATAACGAACGGCCAATCTATTAGGATAGATTACGTTGATGGAATGTTTCAACTTAATTCTAGCGTATATAATTATTACGCTAAATTGATTAATTCAACTTCGTTTTCTGTATATAGCGACCCAACTTTGTCGACTCCGCTGAATGGAACTACGTTTAACGCGTATTCCCCAAATAGCGGATATGTATATATCAATACTGGAGGTTCTGGGGCAACTTTTAATATTGGTAGTATAGTCAATAAACAAATATATAAATTAAATACTGATTACATTAACACCTATTATAATACTATACTCGATAGCACTATTTCGGGTTATAATATCGCGGTTTCTAGTATTAACGGTACTTTTTCAGCTAATAATAAAATTTATATGAGTAATGTTAGCGTAAGAGAATTGGATTGTAATGTTATTTCTACTTCTTCAGTTTTGTCTGTTGGAGAAAATTTATCGAACTCTTCTCAAGGTATAGCCAATCTAACAGTTTGTATTTCGGATAACACTTACGTTATGGTCAAAGGTTCTGACATAACGAACGCAAATCTAGCTAGTGGAGTAATATTAAAAAGTAATACAAGTAATACTTACGTATTATTAAACACAGTATTCCCAGTAGAAACAATAAATGCGACAGCGAACGTTGTTACTTCAAATTCTACGGTTTTAGGAATAAACGCTCAAAATGGTTATTTTTTACAAGGCGAAAAAATATACAATTCTAATTCTACATCGAATGCGGTAATAAATTCTGTAACAAGAAACACCAACTGGGTATTTCAAGTTCCTTTACCGGCCAATTTAGATCAATCGATTCAAAACATTTTAACCACGGTGAATAAAGAAGTTGGAACAATTGCTTCAATAACTGATATTAATCCGGGAACTGGTTACGCTTCCGATCCGGTCGTTTCTATTGTCGAACCTTTAATTTATGATTTAAGAATTTCTGATCCTGTTAATGGTGGTATAGAAGGTTTCAATGCTTACGTCAAAGCTCGTGCTGGATACGCGAACGGTATAGTAACTGCGATTACTATAGTCGATAGTGGATTTGGTTACGATAGAGACCAAGTAGTTAATTTGTTAAATTCTAATAATAACTACGTGGTAACTGGAACAACGGTTGTTGATATTAATGGAATAGGACAAGGGTATTGGACTAATCATAAAAGTTTCGTTAGCGACGTTATGAAAATTCAAGACAGTAATTTTTATCAAAATTATTCTTATCAAATAATAGCGGAAAGAATGATAGATACATATAAAGAATTAGTTTACGATTTGGTTCACCCTATTGGAATCAAATTGTTCGGTACTTTCGCGGTTAAAGATAATTTAATTTCTAATTATTCTCAATTAGCCAATTCATATTTTGTTCAGTCATAAATACAATATTGGAACATTAAGAGATCATTAAATGGCAATTTTAACTATCAATCACAACATTAATCTTGTTACTGATTTTATTAATGACGTCAGTAACGGCGAGAATTCTTATTATTGTTTTGTATCTAAAGCTACACATTGGACCGACGCCAATGGAAACATAGACGACAGTAACGTTCCGGAAGCGAATAATTCAATTTTTCAGGTAGAACAGGGAACATATCAAAACATCGTTTATGGAAAACGTTTAAGTAATTCCGATGTTGTTCCTATGGTAGTTAGAAATAATTGGTCAAACGGGACTGTTTACGCTAGATATAACGATACAGACCCAAACCTTTACAATGAAAATTTTTACGTAATCACTGATCAAAACGCAGTTTACAAATGTATTGACAACGGATACTCTGTATTAACTCCGAACGGAGTTCCTTCTACTTACGAGCCAAGCTCAACAACAACAATTGGCAATTTTACGACTCCTGACGGTTATATTTGGAAGTATATGTTTACGGTGGACCCAACAACATATAATAATTTCCAATCGGCGAATTATATACCCGTTACTCCAAACAATGCGGTTCAAGGAAATGCCGTTCCTGGAACGATTGATAGTTTGGTTTTAACTAACGGCGGAACAAACTATCAAATTTACGAAGAAGGGTTTTTACAGTCTGTAGTTAATAATTACGTTGTTCAGTTACCATCAACTTCTTCGCCTTCCGACAACTATTATTCAGGTTCTTCAATTTATTTTAAAGCTGGTTTTGGTGCTGGCCAGCTGGCCAACATCGTAAATTACAGCGGAACAACTAAGCTTATAACCGTAAATCCTCCGTTTAATTATTATGAAAATTTACAATTAAGTAATGTTAATGGTATTTTCAACATAGGCAATTTAATTTATCAAAATATTGCTTATATAACATATTATTATCAATCTGGTTATTTAAACACTGGCGACACTCTTATTCAATCTGACACTGGCGTCTACGGAACTATTAATTTCAGTAACTCTACTAATATCGTACTTAATGAACAATTTAAAGGATTGTCCCCAAATTACCCTATGTATGATACTTCATATTCAGCGGTTAAATGTAACGGTAAAGTATCGATCTCGAATAACTCTTCAAACGTTGTCGCTGTTTCAAATAATTATTTTTCTAATGATTTTTCGGTCGGTAGCTACATAAGAATCGGCGAAAATGCAAACACAAATTTAAGAAGAGTTGTTTCAGTAAATTCTTCAATAATTACAGTGAATTATCCGTTCAATAACATATTGACTAGCGCGAATTGTTATTATGTTAACAACGCAATAAGTATTAACGGATTTAGCGAACAAACATATGAGGGGGCGGTAGTTTATACTAATCTTAACTCTACTGAATTATCTATTAGTAATACTCAACCTTCTAATTCTTCTTTCTTTTTAGGAGAAACGGTTGTAATAGTTGACAGTAGCAACACTAGCCAAGGCGCTAATGGAACTGTTTCTTTTGCTAATTCTTCTAATATGATTCTTAATAATGTTAATGGTAACGTAAATAACCTTGCTAATTTATACGCTTATGGTTTGTATTCTCAAGCTAAAGCCTATATCAACAATAATATTTCTTATCCAAATATAACTGTGTCGACTATAGAAGGCGGTTTTCTTTCTGGCGTTCCCGTTGTATCTGCATACGCGAACGGCGTTCCTTCTGGTAACGCTCTAGTGGTTTCTTCTTATACTTCTCCAAACGAGTTAACGGAATATGTAATATCCCCAAAGGTTAATATTGAAGGAGACGGCAACGGAGCTCTAGCATATTGCACCGTTGATTTAAGCGGTAATAATCCTTCCAGATCAATTTCTTCGATTATATTAATTAATGGCGGCGAGAGTTATACACAAGCTAACATTTCAATTTCTTCAAACACATTATATGGAAGTGGCGCAATTGTACAACCTCAAATAAGCCCTGTAAACGGTCATGGCTATGACGCTTATACAGAACTTGGCGCTATTTACGCCGGATTATACACCAAATTTGACACTGCAGTAAACGAAAACTATAGTTTACCTTTATACGGTTCTTATAGAACCATAGGAATAATTAAAAACCCTGCGATCAAAGATGCAATTATTAATCTAACTGATTTCGATAGAATTCAATTAGGCATTAGTAATACCAGCGGAACTTTTTCTATAGGAGAAATAGTTTATCAACCTTCTTCAAACGCTGCTGGAGTAATTTCTACAAGTAATAGTAGCTCTATAGTATTAGATAATTATGGCGGAACGTTTAATTTTGATTCTTCTAATTTAGCTAATTCTTCTACTCTATTATACGGTCTTATTTCTGGCGCAAACAGCCATTGTACTTCTTCTAATGTGGTTTATTTTATTTTACCCGCTAATACAGAAGCTCTAGTGGATAGCACAAGCGGTGGTACCGCTACTATGACTCAAGTGATTTCAAATACACAAATAAGAGTATCGAACGTAGTTGGAAAATTTTCACAAAATGATTTGATTACGGAAAGTTTAAATGGTAATTACGCCAACATTGATTCTATATACACATCAAATGGAACGGTAAATTCAACAGTTAATTTCGGTAGTAGTTTCAATCAAACAGCGAGAATAACGTTATCATCAAATACAAATAACTACAATTTGTATGAGTATGTTACACAAAACACTACTTACGCAACAGGAAGAATAATTAGTAAAACTGACGAGTTAGATTTAGTTTACAATGCTTCCGCCTCTTTCTCCGTCGGGGATATCTTAATAAACGCTAACACAGGTTCTAACGCTGTTGTTACTTACGCTAACAATTCATCGAACTATTTGAAATTATCTGCGGTGAATATGACGGGATTTAACGAAACTACAAATAAACCGTTCAACGTTGGAGATACTATTAAAAATCCTTCAGGAAGTAAAATTTCAACTATAAATAATGTTTATAGCGTTTTGGTTTTGGATGATGTTAGAAGTATCGTAAGTTCTAACACTACACCATTTATAGGGGAATTCGGTGTTTATCAAATATCCGGATATGAAATTGTTGGTAATACTTCCGGTTCTGTTGGTATAATGAGCTTAGTGAAATTGCCTGATTTAGTTAGAGAATCTGGTCAAGTAATATATCTAGAAAATATGACCCCTTTTAATGTAAATGCAACATCAACTGAACAAGTTAACATAGTTATTAAATTTTAGAGGAAATAATGGCATCGAATACATCCCTTCTTGATACTAATTTGAATACAAGTCCTTATTTTGATGACTATGATCCAACAAAACAATATTATAAAGTATTGTTTAAGCCTGGTACGGCAGTTCAAGTAAGAGAATTAAATCAGCTTCAATCAATTTTACAGAACCAAATAACCTCGTTCGGTCAAAATATATTCAAAGAAGGTTCGGTAATTAAAGGTTGTACTTTCACGTTTGATAACAATTACAACTACGTCAAATTGAATGATACGTATGCGAATGGTACTTCTTTAACGGTTTCGGATTTGGTTGGATATAGCGTCACAAATCCCAACGGGTTGACTGCTACAGTTATTAACTCTTTACCAGGATTGTATTCTAATAATCCTGATCTAAACACATTATATATTAAATATTTGAACACAGGAACTTACAGTAACGGCGCTCCTCAAACGCAATTCGCAAATAGCGAACTTCTAACTTTTATTTCTTCTGCTAATTTAGTTGTTGCAACTGTAGTGTCAGCAAACGTTGCTAATGTATCAGGAAAAGGTTACGCGTTTACTACAACTGAAGGTATTATTTTTAAAAAGGGGTATTTCATTTATGTTGATCCTCAAACCGCTGTAATCGACAAATACTCAAATCAGCCCGATGGTATTTCTGTTGGATTCGAGGCTACTGAAGAATTAATAACTGCAAGTAATGATACAAGCCTTTATGATAACGCTGCTGGTGCCCCAAATTATTCTGCGCCGGGTGCTGATCGCCTTAAATTAATTCCTACACTTGTTACAATACCAACAAACACAGCGAATACTACAACTTTCTTTTCTTTGGTTGATTTCAAACAAGGCGCGCCGATAACAATAAGACAGGATACCCAATTTAATTCTATCGCTATAGAAGAAGCACGTAGATCGTACGAAACTAATGGAAACTTCGTAGTTAATCCTTTTATTGTTTCATCACAAAGTTTGGCAAATACATCTGATCCGGATTACGCCACTCATTATAATGCTTTGGTTAGCGCAGGAATAGGCTACGTTAACGGTTACAGAGTTCAGTTTATTAATAGTAATGCATTCAAAGCGAGAAGAGGAACAGATTATGCCAACGTTTCTCAACAAAATGTTTCTTTGAATTTTGGTTATTATGTGTTATTAGACGAATTGTCTGGCGAATTCGGCGATTCAAATAAAATCATTCAAGTTCAATTACACAGCGTTCCAAAAACTTCTGTAACTAATAGAACTTTCCTAGGTACCAGTTTTTCTCCAACAACGCAAATAGGAACAGCGTACATAAGAGGATTTTCTTATAATAGCGGATCTCCAGGAGCAAATACAGCTCAGTATAGATTATATCTATTTGATATTTCGATGAATCCTGGTTCTAATTTTAATAATGTAAAAAGTGTAATTTATTACGATGGTGCTCTTAAAGGTGTTGGTGATATTGTTTTAGATTATAGTATTTCTTCTAATAATTATATCGCTTCTATCAAATCACCATATTTGAATGGTATGATCTATCCATTTGGTCAAAATGCATTATCATCAAACGGATTTAATAATACAGAATTTGATTATAGAAAAATATCAAACACAAATTTTTCTAGTAGCGCAACTAATTCTATCGCTACTGTCGGGATAACAACTCCTCCTTCTGGTTCCGATAGTTTCCTATATTTGGGAACTCTATCTTCTTCTCAAATGAACGATTTTATTGTTGTTCCAACGTCAAACGGTTATTCAACTAATAAAACTGGAACGGTTACAGTTTCAAGCTCAAGTAACGTTGTTACAGGTTCCGGCACTTCGTTCTTAACAGATTATGCCGTTGGCGATTTTATTCTTACAAACACATCAGATGTTAGAACTATAACTTCAATATCTAATAATGTTTATTTGACTGTAGATAATACTTTTTCTTCTAGCGTAGGAAGTTTGACTCACCAGAAAGCGTTTATTACAGGAAACCCAATACCATTTTCAACAAGACCAAATAGATCAATGAATATTTCCGCAAATACGTTGACTATTTCTCTTGGCGAGGGAGCGAACGCAGCTTTTAACATTCAAGTAGCTTCTTCTATTGCTAGATCAGGCGCTACGTCGATACAAAAAATTATTAACAAAAACGTTTTTGTTAAAATCGATTGTTCTAACAACATCAACGAAAACGTAGGTCCATGGGAATTAGGTATAC
>Ga0214175_1000453_pt1 | contig 11434 bp, 26 predicted proteins | sample TroBogEpilimnion_17_FD_153013 | JGI IMG/M metagenome (GOLD analysis project Ga0214175, IMG submission 153013) | Freshwater microbial communities from Trout Bog Lake, WI - 09AUG2007 epilimnion | ecosystem: Environmental > Aquatic > Freshwater > Lake > Epilimnion/Euphotic zone | place: Trout Bog...
TGGGAGTTGTGTTGCTTTGTCCTCATCCTTTTTGTTCAGGACTTGGGATAAATCTACTGCTTGTGCTACGTTTAAGTCATTCATCGTCCGAATGCTCCATTCTTTGTTTAAGGTCTGTTATGTATTGCCGTGCTGTAAGAAGACCTCTAATCTCACCACACGTTCTTTGGTAGTCACCAAAATCTTTGGCTTGTCCGCCGCTAATCCAATTACTTAATTGCGCTACTTTTTTGTCTATGTCGTCCCATAGATTTTCAAAAGCGTCCATTAATCACCTTTCTTTTTAGTTTCCTTCTGTTTTTCCATCATTTCCCTCTGAATCTTTACGTCTAAATGATTTTTTAGGGCATCTGCCATCAATTCTTGCTTGTGATGCTCGTCATCTTTCATATGTGTGCTGACATGCTTGAATGCCTCCATGCCAACCTTAGCGGCAAGCTCAGTTTTGTCCTTTTGTTGCTCCATAGCCATCTTAACTGCGTCCATTTTGACGTCCATCGCTTGTTTTTCACCCTGTAAACGGGTCTGAGTAGCAATTCTTTCCCGTTCAATCTGCTGTTGTTGCTGTCTAAGGGCAATATCAGCCTGATCTTTCTGGGCTTTACGCTGTTGCTCTTGCATTTTGATCTGCATTTCTTGCTGTTGTAGCTGAACCAGTGGGTCTTGAGCTTGTTGTTGAGCTTGTTGCTGGGCAACTTGCTGTTGATTTTGCTGTAACAACTGGGTTGCAGCCTGAGCCAACAACGGTGCAAGTCGAGCTTCGACCTCTGGATTCATGTGAACCTCTTCGCCGTACTCGTCTTCCATAGGAGGCAGGTTCATTCCGAGCTTTTGCTCGATCTCTACACGGTATTGCCAGCCCAAATGCTCGTTGATGTGAGCCATCATTGCACCCTGAAGCGCTTGCGCTTGGGGATTTTGCCCCAACAACTGAGCAATCTTAGGATCTTGCATCGCTGACATATGCACAGTGATGTGTGCTTGGTGGTCTTGATACGCAAAAGCCTTAACTGGCTTGCCCATGAGTATGTTCTGGTTTTCGGTGACCGGATCTTCTGGCTTCTGGTCTTCAGGCAACGGTATGAGTTTGTTTGCATTCTTAATTCCAATCACTTCAATCATCTGGCGGTGCAACAGTGGCATGTTGTAGTACTGAGGTGCAGTCTGTGCCAACTGTAAAGCGGCTTGATACTGAACAATCTTCTGCGCTAATGTTGACGCATTAGGATCAGAGACTGGAATTACATCAATATTTTTATAATCGGACTTGCGGGCTTTAGGACTTCCAGTTTCAGGATCATAGTCATATTCACCGGGAGCGTTGTCTGCAATGATTTCTTTGAGTAACTTAAGTTCTTGTTTTAAGCTGTAGTGGATACGAGCTTGAACTGCGGACATAACCTTAAGTGTACGTTCCAAGATAGCCAAAGTAGTTCCGACAGGAGCGGCTGCCGACATATCTGAGACTTGTAAATCTGCTGTGTTTGCAAAGCGTCTTCCTTCCTCTACGATAGTATTTAACAAAGAATACAAGACTTGGCTTGGCTCTTTGTATGGAAGTGGCATGATGTTATCTTTCATCGCACCACTTGGAACATCTACGTCTCTAAACTCACCGGGAGCTATTGGTGTGTCATCCCCTTTGACCCGCAGACCACGGGTCTTAAAGCCACCCGGCAGATTCGATAAGGATCCTGCATCGACCAACTGACGTATGATTGAAGTGCCAGATTTAGCATAAGCACCGATAAGATGGATAAGACCAAAAGCGTAAAAGCCAAAACCGGGAATATAGCTATAGTGGACCAGATGCGTTCTCTTTTGATAGGTTTCATCGCCTTCTCTCCAGTTTCTACGGATTGACAATACCGTGCCGGTGGACTTCTCGATTGTGACTACATATGGCAAAGCCATGCCAGTCATCTCACCGTCTTCGGTATGCTCAAATCCTGATAAGTCTAAGTTGGTTTGAATTTCTAAAATCTTAAAGCGGTCATCTTGGAAAGCTTTAAAGCCTAGCTTCTCAGCAATCTTCTTCTCAACTTCATCTAGGACTGACTCTGGCTCGCCAAGGTCAACGTCCCGATAGAATCCTGACAACTGTAATCTCTTGAGGTCATGCTCAGTCTTTCTCATAACGTGCGTTACACGCTCTGCGGATTGAAGATCTGGAGCGCCATAAGGAACTACGATATCTTCTGCAGGAACGTACAAAGCGACCTGACGTTTTAGGATTGGATCTTCGTAGACTTTCTTAAATGCGTTACCTGCTAATCCCAAGCCCCAAAGCATACGCTCGGTCTCTGGGCGGTACTCTGACATCACTTCGGTCAGTTCGTAGTTCATGTCATCTTGAACACGCTGGGCAGAATCTTTTAATGCGGGTGTTTCTTTGCCGAGGATGTGGGTTCTAACAGGACCCTGTGCTGGGAAAATTGCCATCATTGTTTCGGCTTGGAACTTGACTAAAGCTTCAGCCAACATAGGATGGTAGACGCCACATGCGCCTTCCCAAGGTTCGGCACGTTCTTCAATTTTTAATCCAAGCAGTTCAAGGCCGTCAACGTAAGTTTGGATCCAGTCTTTACGGGAAGCAACGTCAGAATCAAACTCGCCAATCAAGTCACCTGAGATTTGTGTTAATTCACTTTCAGATAAATACTCAGCTAAGTTTGCGCCAAAGTCATCAGTGACTTCTGTCTCTTCTTCAAGAACAACTAACGACCCGTCTTCAGGACCTTCGATTACGATCTCCATTGGAGATTCTTGTTCTGCTAGTTCATCAATCCCTTGGGGAGCTGAGTAAATGGCCTTATCAATCGGCATATGTTATCCTTATTTAAAAGTTGGGCCTACTACCCAACTCACTGCTGAATACCGCACCCCTTTAGTTACCGAGGTTACCTTGTGTTCTAAAAATGACGGAAACACTAAAACACTTCCTTGTTTAAGTTTAGGTGAAGGAACGTCCCTAAATTCTAACTCACCTCCATCAAAATCACTAGGATCATTCAATAAAAGACTGATAGAAAGCTTTCTTTGAAGCCCGTTGATTGGGTTGGCAGAGTCTCTGTGCCAAGTATAGTGACCGTTTTCGTTGTATCTTCCAATCTGAACCGCTTCCATTCCTCGGTATTCATAGTTCCAACCGCAAACAATATTGGCGGCGTCTATGTAGGATTTGAGAATACAACCTACGGGGGTCAGTTGATCTAGCCAAACGATATCCGTGTTTCTTAATTTTTCGTTTTCTACGCCGGGTTCTGTCAACGAACTGCCAACCTGAGCCGTTATTTTCTGATTCCAATCCACGCCTTTTAAAATTAAGTCGCAATATTCTTTTGGGATAATTGAATCCCAGTGGTAGTAAAAGTTATCTAACATTAGTAGTAAGCCGTCTTTTTCTTAGGGACGTAGTCATCCCATTCATCAGTCTGTAGTCGTATAAACCCGCCCTTACGGAATCGGATCAGGGCTTGGGTTGCAGAGTCGACTAAGTCATCGTGGTCTGAGTTGGGGAAAGCCGCCATTTCTTCTACGACTTCCTCCGCCCACCTCGTACGGGGCGCCCACACTTTTCCGGACGCAAAGATATCCGCTACGGAATTAACCCGCATTACCTTATCGTTCCCCCTAGTTGGGGTGAACTCTTGCACTGGGATGCCCATTTGTCTAAGTTCGTAGACTAAAGGAGCGCCAGATGCCTTAGCTTCAATAATACATGAATCTGGTTGCCATTCCTTATATTGTTCCATTGCACAAGCCTTAAGTTCTGGAAACTCCATTCGGCGCTTAAAGGCGTTTAATAAAATAATGTTGGCGTCATTTGGGTTTTCGTCTTTATAGAAAACGCCCCAAGTTGTACAAGCGGAATAGTCCGACCTTTCATTTTTGGTAAAAGCCGTATCCCAAGATTGGATAATGAACTCACATTGAGGGGCATGGTCTCCTTCCCACTCCTGCCACCACTCCCGCTTAACAATCGCCCCCTGTTCGGAAGTCGGTTGTTGTTGGTACTGGGCTTGCCACTTGTTTAAGGGTAATTCCCTACGCAGCGCACAGAGTTCATCGTAGCTCCAGAACTCAGGCCATAAGGGTTTCTCCGAAGGCAAAATTGCGGGAAAGTCGATTACTTCCCATTCATCCCCGTCCCGCTCGGTAGCCGCTTTTAAAATTTTTCCCGTCAAGTCCCTCAGACTCCAACGGGTCATCACAATCACAATCGCTCCGCCCGGTTGCAGACGTTGTCTTGGACCGGAGGTATACCATTCATATACCTTATCAAAAACCGAAGGGTCTCCGGCCGCTAAAGCCGCCTCCTGTTCCGAGTGTGGGTCGTCAATAATGACGAGATCGCCACCTTTACCCGTAACAGTACCGCCAACACCAATAGCAAAATACTCGCCATTACCGTTAGTACTCCAACGACCAGCAGCTTTAGAATCAGCCCGAAGGCGGACGTTTGGGAAGATCTTGGCATATTGTTCACTATCTACTAAGTTACGGACTTTTCGTCCGAATCCAACGGCAAGTTCGGCGGTGTTGGAACATTGGATGATTTTTTTATTGGGAAACTTTCCCAAGAACCAAGCCGGTAGCATATAAGAAGCAAACTCAGACTTAGTATGACGAGGCGGCATATTGATAATAAGTCGTTTAAGTTTTCCACTGGCAATCTCCTCAAATTTTTCCGCCATGACCTTATGATGGCGTCCGTCAATAAAGCCGGGCCACATGGTATGGACAAACTCCAAAAAGGACTTTTGCCCCTTTTCCATTTTTTCCGAATCCATCCACTCCGCAGCCGCTTTTAAAATCTCGGCTTGGTCTTCTGGAGGAAGCTGACTTAGGATCTTCTCAAAGTCCATCACGGATCCTGACGTGTTTTGGCCGTACAGTCCTAGCCAAGTTCGGGATTCTCTTACAATGCCCTAACTCACACAGACGGTTAATTATCCGCTGGATATTCCCTCGACCCTTACGGTTGGTCATATACAGGATCTCGTCAATAGACGGCCCGTACCCGTACTCATTCCAGAACGATTCAATCACGTTGTAAATATCACGCTGGGTTGGTGTCATCTTTGATTCTTTGTATAAACTGTTCCGTCAAAATCTCAGCGCTCGCCTCTTGGCCTTTACGAATATCTATAAGGTGCGTTCGTTTTGCGTATAGGAAAGAAAGATACTGAGTTATCAAATCTATCTCTACTTCAACTTGTTCAAGGTTCATTTTCCGCATTCTTCCATACCGGGTTCATAAGTATATCCAGCCTCCCCCGGCCCCACGTTGATAGTCCCGTTGGGGTCAAGATCATATCTGGCGACTTGCCCGTAAACGTTGTTGGTTAGTTGCAACAAATACTGAATATCGTTAATAGACAGTTGCCCCATAAGCTGGAGGATCTTCATCACGGCAACGTCATTATCTAAAGGGGTGGGTTTTACAATAGCTTCAATCATGCGGGTTCCTTAAAAATTTTGATATATTTTTTACGGCTTTTTGTTAAAAAAGGGTAACGGGGGGTGTTTCTGTAATCAAATCATATAGTTATGCGATAAAGTTAAAGTGGGGTGTACCATCTGTAAACGTTTACACTTTTTTTTCTTTAGGAGAATCAATGACTTGCGAGTCATCAATTTCTGGTGATTGAGTGTGGGGAATAGTATGCATGGTCTGGCTGACACCATCAGGCTCATTTTGGGGGGTGGCGGGTGCGTGGGGGTCAGAATCTACATTTTCCCTAAGGGTCGGGGGTTTGATCTCGTCCAGCAGAGACTTAGCGTCTGAGTAATCCACCTCTATGCTGTTCCTTCGCATGGCTTCCCTTAGCTTATCCATTAGGCTAGCCTTAGCATCACTAGACTTATGTATGATCGTGGTTTCTTTCGTCTCGGTGAATAGGTTCACTCCATTAGACTTGCCCAATAGCTCTAGGGATCTCACTCTAGTAGCGGGAGGAATGTCCTCACTTAAAGCATGAAGGGTAAGCTGATGTAAAACTAACGCCTTCAATTTCTCGTTAGAAAGATATTCCTGAGCTTCAAACGCTAGGCGGAAGGCTTCGATCTCTTGGGATACTTTGGGGATACTTGCGAGCTTAGACGCTTCACTTCCTACTGTATTCGTGTTCCCCTTAGACTTATAGACTTTCCTATATGCCTTAGCCTTTGGTTCACCGAGTGCTACCTCCCTTGCGAATTCCCTCTGCTTAGTCGTTAATGATCTTTTCTTACCTGATCCTATTAGGATTCTCTCAATAGGTAATTGATCCAATGATTCGCGAATAGCTCTCTTATTGAGCTTGAGATGATTAGCGGGCTTTTTAGGAATGGGACTATCAGTCATTGGTTTAGCTAGGGTATAAGATGGGAACATAATACCCCACCTGATAGCGGTTTGCTTAGAACCCCTGTAAATATATACAGGCTGGATATAAAACCATTAGGGAAACCGATAGCAATGTATTTATATAAAAAAACAATAAATAGCTTGCATGGTATGAATTACTTATGTTTATAATAAACGCATGACAGCGAGAAATTGATTTAATGTCTCAATGTTATAACCCTGAAACCCTTATAAATAAAGGACTTGACCATGTTATCAACCATTGAGAAAGCAATTACTAAGCGGGTAATAGAGACCGCATTCAAAGCGGGCTATTTAGTCGGAGCTGAGGCGGGAGAGTCAGCCGACATCAAGCCCACCGATAACCTAGAGGAAATTCTAGACTCGGCATTTTCCTATGATGTAGTGAGCCTGATCCTACAAGCCCCTGATTATGACGAGGAAGAGGATTTGCGGGAATGGATCGAGCTGGATTTTTTTGAGAGTCAAAAATACATTATTAGTAATTATTCAGTAGGTCTCACCGCATTCATGAAGGATATGAGTTTTAAAGGGCTTGTTATAGATTTGTAAGGTCGAAACCCCGCAAGGGGTCTAGGTGTTATGCACCTACTGATGAGACCAACAAAACGGAGGATTTATGTATTTCAAACCATTAGACGATTTAGATTTATCCAAGCTGGACAGAATACCCGCTTATTCTTATCCAGCAATAGCGGATAGCGTATTACGGGGAATTGTGAAGGGTTTACAGGCTCATGGATATAGCGAGCTTATGACTCAGGTTTTTATTACTTCGAAAATCCTTCGGAGCGAGCTGGACGGATCTCTGGAGGATAAATTAGAAAAATTGGGTAAACAACTAGCCGATAAAGTAGCCGATTCTTATCGGGAAGATTGTGAAAGATGGGCAGAAGAAATTATTTACGAAAACTTAGAGGAGGAATTATGCAGATAACCTATCACGCAGACCCATCTCATGGATGGGCAGAAATACCCGTAAGCCTTATTCAAGAGCTTGGGATTAGCGAGCAAATAAGCCCCTATTCCTATGTCAAGGGAGATAAGGCTTACCTAGAGGAAGATTGTGATTTAGGCTTGTTTTTACGGGCTTACAAAGCAACGGGGAGAGAGGTCTCATTTACCGAAAACCATATAAATCAGGATCATTGGATTCGCAACTTACCACGCTGGAGCAAATTATGACCATATACGAGCAAGAGGGCTATACCTCACGCAAGGATTACCTAAACAATTTGGCGGAGGAATTTGGAGTATCCCCGTCTCAGGTTTATATGCTAGCTGGATTACTTGGCAAAGATGAAGATTTTGACGGGCTAGTATCTATGCTGGGAGACTTGGAGGGCAGTCATGACTTCTAACCAATGGACGCATTACACACTCACAAGGGCTTACGCTAGAGGGATCTTGACCGCCCAACAGGTCGCTGAATTTATTGCTTTATATAGGGGGCTTAAATGATTACAGAGGACGATTTTACAAGGGTAAACAATGACGCTAACGGGAATCCCCGATTTGTATGCCATTTTTTGAGTTTTACAACCCCGTCAGACCTTGCCGAGTATATGGGAATGGATAAGATTACGCAGAAATATAATCTTGCCCTATCCCGTGCAAAGACTTTAGGCGGGAAAAAATTCCACAATAAACAATTCGGAGGCGGGATTGTTTTTTGCACTTACAGCCTCAGGACATTATGCGAAGAGATCAACCAATTACTTACGGGGGAATTATGCAACAAGTAAACACTAGAGGCGAATTAAACGGGGCTGGATTTTCTGATTATCGGGTTATGGAAACTAACAACGGAGCCGAACCCGTTGAAACTACCCGCCAGCTATTTTGGGAAATGCTGGAAATACTACCGCCTAAAAAATGGACAAGAGGGAATGACTGCGAGTCTTTTTATGTAATGGAGGCTCTTACAGGAGACTTACACGAATGGCATATTCGCATTGGAGAACGCTATTTTGCACTTATCGCACCTAGAAGTCTAAACCATAACCAAGTAATAGAGAAAGTATCTAAGGCTCTCTGATGATGGGATTATTTCCCGAAACAGTCGCAAGACTGTCAGAGTCATAAACAATCGGAGGATTAAATGAGCATAACAAAAGGCGGGGATTTATTCTGTGCAGTCAGGAATGATTTAGGCGGGGATTTTGACATTATGGGATTTGAAACCTATCAGGACATGATAGATTTTTGCGATTTTAATAGCTCATATATGCCATTCGAGACCCGTTTATTTAGTTTGAATGACGCTAAAGCAATTTTTGAGGGGGTTATATGAACCAAAGCGATATGGAAGCAGTTTGGAAAATGCTTACGACAATCTGGTCGGAGCTTCTATCCTTCGGGGTAGTGCTAGCGGGCTTCTATGCTATATGGCTATTAGTCTCGGCAATTCTTAAATGGACGAAGGTTATATGAAACTATCAAAATATCGGGTTAGCTTGCATGAGGATAAAGGAGATAAATTTACTCTTTTTTTTGACTGTTGGGCAGAAGACACCGATCATGCCGAAGAACAGGCATTAAACGCCTATCCCAACGGGGAAATTATCAACGCAATTATTAAGGGGGATTTATGAACTCAATCAGGACGCTAGAGACCTCTCTCATATGGCAGAGATTCATTTTAAATAAAACAACCGACCCAAAGCAACGGGAACGGGCAAAGCGAGCCATAGAGAAGCTGGAAGCAGAATTACAACAAGCCTTAGCCTATAAACACTAACCGAAAGCCCCTAATTTTGGGGGTTTTGGGGTAGGGTTTACCCTTACTGTGGGAGGATTTACACATGGCAAAAGGCAAAAAACCAGCATGATTTACTACGCTGGCAGACAGTCTTTTTTATGGTTTTTTATTTTGGCAGACACACGGAGGAGTTATGGAAATTATTAAAGTTAGTCGGGGAACAATGATTGAACACCTATCGGAATCGGAATTATCCCATTTAGAGCAGTTTTTTGAAGATGAAGTGGAAGACATCATTTTGAATGGATACAAAGGATTAAACCAATACACGAATGAAGAGCTAATGAAGGCTTATCGTGAATGGGTAAGCGAAGACCCTGATTATCCCGTAATTATTAAATTGGAGGAAGTATGCAAAGTATGAAAATTAAAGCCTATGAAGTAGTCATACATAATGAATGGTATGAAGACGGGGCGAATGTTTTAATCGGGGTCGTGGAAGACGGACACCCTGAGGACGCTTATTGGGATTGCTGGGCAGATGAAAAGATTTATTTTTATCTTACTGTTGAGGAGATGGCTAATCTAAAAGTCGGTGATGTTTTAAATGATGGGGAAGAGTTCACCATTTTAGAAATTGATCCAGAGCCTTCGATTTACGAAATTGAATATGACGAAAAGGAGTATGAAAATGCCTAGTTATCAAGTATTGGCAGAGATTCACGCTTATGTAGTAGTGGAAGCCGACAACGCAGACGAAGCGGAAATGAAGGCTTTTCAAGAGTGGAAGACGGGCGAATTTGTCATTGACGAATCACCTATTTTTTATTGTGAAGAATGCGATCTTATCGAGGAGGATTGATGGCACACGCAATTATTGAAGTTGCAGTATTAGCTTGCTTATATTTTTACATCAACAGAGGAGATTGAAAATGCTTAATACGAAAGAATATACCAGCACTATCACACTTGTTTTCGATCATAACAATGGTGAGGCTGAGTCCGTTGAGCAATACATTAAAAATACCAAAGAATATTTTTACGAAAGTTTTAATATCAAATTGGCAGACGAAGAAATTACTAACATTCAGGAGGTTCAAAATGCCTAATTGGTGCGACAACACATTGGAATTAAGACACGAAGACCCCGCCATGATTAAGCGGGCTAAAGAGGCTTTTGAGGCTGGCAGACTGCTGGACGAGTTTATTCCCGTCCCTCAACAGTTGGCGGACACAAGAGCCGGATTTTATGGGAAAGACACTTACGAACAGGAATTGCTGGAAGCAACCGAGGCATTGAATGTTAAATGGTTTAAGCATAAGAATTGGTGGGATTTTTGCGTCCAAGAATGGGGAACAAAGTGGGATGTAGGAAGAGATGGCTATATCAATACAGAAGACCCTAATTATCTATCCCTATCCTTTCAATCCGCATGGAGTCCACCGATTGACGCATACGCAAAATTAGTGGATATGGGATTTGAAGTTTACGCACTTTATTATGAATCGGGGATGGGGTTTTGCGGGTGCTTTGATCAGGGCATAGATGATTGTTATTCTATTGATGGAAATTCAGAATGGGTAGTAGATTGCATTCCTGATTACATTGATGAGGCTTTTTGCATTTCTGAAAGCATGGCAGAGTGGGAAGAAGAAAATAGGGAGGAAGAAGATGTATCAAATTAAGCCAATAGTTTGGGGGAATCCAGATTACGGGCAAGACCCCAATAAACCGCCTTATGGAATTAAACCGCAGACTATTAAATCTGATGACCTGAAGGAACTGAAGAAAAAGGTTCGGGAATGGCAATACGAAAATGATGTAGGCGGAGGTAATTGGGGAAGTCCAGCAGTCTATCAGGACGGCAAAATTCTCGGCTATATGTCTTACAACGGGAAGATTTGGGATAAATCAGTTTGGGATAACAAAGCGAGGGAGGTCGCATGACTAAATATTTTGTAGTTTTTACTGAAGAATCTACTAAAGATCATGGATTTTATGTAGACGCAGAAAGCAAAGAGGAGGCTTATTTGAAAGCTGAGGATAAGTATTTTAATTTCCAAAATGCTGATTTTGTATCTACCGGCTATTCAAAAACTCTAGGTCATGAAGTGGAGGAAATATGAATTATTACTTAATTGAATACCATCACGATTCAGAAGGATACAAATATGCTGAATTTATGGCAGAAGATCAATTTGAGGCAGTCGAAGAATGTAAAAAAATCCCTTTTTGCGGATACATTCAAAATGTTTATATGCAATTAAGACAATGGGAACGGGAGGACGCATGAGCCAAGTAAGAGTGAGAAAAGATTTAGCGGAAGAAGGCATTTTAATTCCGGCTGGCATGGCATACA
>Ga0214175_1000457_pt1 | contig 11390 bp, 15 predicted proteins | sample TroBogEpilimnion_17_FD_153013 | JGI IMG/M metagenome (GOLD analysis project Ga0214175, IMG submission 153013) | Freshwater microbial communities from Trout Bog Lake, WI - 09AUG2007 epilimnion | ecosystem: Environmental > Aquatic > Freshwater > Lake > Epilimnion/Euphotic zone | place: Trout Bog...
AGACGTTGAGGGGGAGACCTTCCTCCAGTGCGACGCGATGCTGCCATATCCGCAGAACGTCTCCTACATCTGGTACGCACCGAACCACCTCCGAGCCTTTCGCAAGACCGCCTACGACGCAGCAGGTGGATACAACCCTGAGCTGACGGTGCTCGATGATCAAGACTTGATGTGCCGGTTGTTCCAGCACACGGCGTTCCACCTCATCGACCAGTGCCTCTACCTTCAGCGGGTCCACTCGAGGAATACCCAGTCCGATCCAATGATCAACCAGGCGATCCAAACCGACACGGTTGCCCTGTATGACTCCTACGTCGAAGGCAATGCGCTGGCGTGGGCGAAGCGTGAGGGCCTGCTCGCCCTTGACCTCGGTGCGGCCCACAACAAGCACCCCCAGTATTTAGGGGTTGACCAGTACGAGCGGCCAGGCGTCGACATCGTGGCTGATGTGACAAAGGGCATCCCGCTGCCTGATAACTCGGTCGGCGTCATTCGAGCTTGTGACTTCCTCGAGCACATTCCCGACAAGGTGACGTTGTTTAACGAGTTCTACCGAGTGCTCGCACACGGTGGCATCCTGCTTTCGCTGACGCCGAGCACCGACGGTCGTGGTGCATTCCAAGACCCTACCCACGTGGCGTTCTACAACGAGAACAGCTTTTGGTACTTTACGAATCGCAACTACGCCAACTTCGTGCCCCAGATCACGTGCCGATTCCAGGTAAGTCGCCTGATTACGTTTTTCCCGAATGATTGGCACCGTGAACACGACATCAGCTACGTGAACGCCAACTTGATCGCCATCAAGGATGGCCCGAGGCAGGGTGGCCTCCTCAATATCTGACCAGTCGGCCACGCTCCAAGGGAACGCGGGTTACGATCAGGCCATTGGTCGGGCTGCCCTAAGTGCGGAGAGAAACTCGATAGAACTTGAACCAAAGTCTCGTATCCTATAGTATAGAGAGTAAGGAAAGGAAGTAAGATGCCGGATCGACTAGTACATTTGCATAATTAAAAAAACCATGTACTGAATGATGGCCCATATACTAGATATTATGAAAAAGGGCGTAGAAATTATTCCTAGGTACGACTTAACTTGTTCTTTTTGCAAGAAAGAACATAGAAGTACAATGAAACTTCAGTATTGTTCACGTGAGTGCTACTATAAGTCAAGGCCTAAGGGTCGGAATGAACAGCAACAAACTTGTATAGGTTGTGGATCAAAGTTTGAGTCCTATAATTCTAACAAGAGAAAATACTGCTCTAGAAAATGTTTCTACGACTCTACTTGGCAGTCCAGAACGGAAAGAGCATTAGAGATCCGTGGTAAGGGTAATAGCCACTGGACCTGGTATAAGGACATACACTTCCGTAGTACTTGGGAAGCCCATACTGCAGAACTTCTAGACTCCGCAAAGATAGTATGGAAATATGAAGAGACTCGATTTGATCTCAAGACAGGAAGAGTCTACACTGGGAGTCTAAGAGGGAAGAAGGAGGCATGGACCTATCTACCCGACTTCTACCTACCAGAGTTCAACATCTGGTTAGAGGTCAAGGGTTGGATGAGGCCGAACGATCAAGAAAAGATTGATCGTTTTAGAGAGTTAGGTTATAATCTAGTTATCGTCCGAGGGGATGATATAGGAAAGTAGTTAGACCATGGCAGAACGTCTTGTTCACTTACACACCCACTCAGAGCATTCGATGCTAGATGGGCTTGCGACCGTGCAGCAAGTGGTAAACCGAGTAGTGACTCTAGATCAAGAGGCCGTGGCACTTACAGACCACGGTGAAGTAAGTGGGCATCTTAGACTCCAGAAGTCATGTGATGCTGCCGGAGTAAAGCCTCTTCTCGGTATGGAAGGCTACTTCACCGATGACCGTTATGTCAAAGAAGGCAAGAAGGGTCAGAACTACGATCATATGACCATGATTGCTCTCAACGAACGAGGTCTCAGTAACCTCTGGGCCTTGAGTAGTCTGGCCTACATCGAAGGCAGTTACTACGGTAATCCTCGTTTCGACTGGGAGTTACTGGAGAAGTACAGTGAAGGTCTAATGGTGACCGGCGGTTGTATGGGCGGTTGTGTCGGTAAGTTTCTCAACGAGGACGACTACAACTTCGATCGTGCCGTGGAGAGAATCTCTCGTTTCCAAGGCATCTTCGGCGATATGTTCCACTTGGAACTCCATACCTATCTCAGTGAAGAGAGCAATGCCTGGAACGAGCGCATCGTAGAGGTAGCCAATCAGTTTAGTGTACCTCTCCTGGCCGTTAGTGATAGTCACTATGCTAACCCCGAGGACTGGTATGCTCACGAACTAATGACGGCCATCCAGATGGGCAAGAACATGGACGACCCCGAAAGGTTCAGTTACGGTCCCAACCAACTCTGCATCTTCGGTGAAGCGGAAACCCGTGATCGTTTGAGCTACTTGCCGTCTAGTGCCGTAGACCAAGCCATTGCTCGTACCAACGAGATCGCCCAACTGGCCGATGCTCGAGTACCCGGTGCTCGTAGTATGCCGGTATTCTTTGCTAGTCCCGAGATGGACGAGCGTCAGTTGGTCAAGAAGGCCGAAGAGGGCTTCCAGAAGAAGATTGCTCCCTACGTAGACCCCGAGCAGTTCCAGGTGTACCGTGAACGTCTGGACTACGAGATGGGCATTATCTGTAAGCAAGGTTTCCCCGGTTACTTCCTGACGGTTCAGGACATCATCACTTGGAGCAAAAATGAAGGCTATCTTATCGGCCCTAGTCGTGGTAGTGTCGGTGGTAGTCTGCTGGCTTATTGCATGGACATTACAGAAGTGGACCCGATCAAAGCAGGTCTACTCTTTGAGCGTTTCCTCGACCCCGAGAGAGCCAGTCTACCCGACATTGACATCGATTTCCCTCGATACGAGAGACACTTGGTTAGAACTCACCTTGAGGAGCAGTACGGACGGTACAACATCGCCAGTATTGGAACACTTAATACTCTCGGAGTTAAGCAGACTCTTAGAGATCTATGCCGTGGCCTTAATATCGACCGAGCAGACACCGACCGGATTTGTAACATCGTGGAGGATCACTGGAACATTGCTGACCAAGGAGCAGGACACTACGGTTGGGACCGAGTAGAAGAAGCCTACCGAGAGCAGTTCGAACCGTGGAAGAAGAAGTATCCTAAACTGTTCGAGATGATGCCCGAGTTCCTGACTCATATTCGTCATGCTAGTGCTCATGCTGCCGGTGTAGTGATCTCCAAGGATAGTCTGATCGGTCGTTTGCCTCTAAGGTACAAGAACGAAGATGTACGAACTCAGTTCGATATGTGGGACGTAGAAGAACTGGGCTTCGTAAAGATCGATATGTTGGGTCTAAGAACTCTTAGCACTCTAATGGATGCCTATAATCTCATCCAGAAGAATCACGGAGATGTACTTCCTCACTTCTACGATTGGCAATACGAGTGGGAACGTTTCTACGATGACTCGGCAGTATGGGACGAGATCTGTACCGGTCATAACATCGGTAGTTTCCAGATCGAGACCAGTAACCTAAGAAGTCTGGTCAAGAGATTCCAACCTCGTAGCATCGAAGACCTAAGCACTATGATCGCTATTTGCCGACCGGGTATTACCCGAAGTGTCGATGCTGAGACCGGTCTAAATCTCCTGGAACTCTACTTACAGAAGAAGGAAGGTAGAAGGCCGGTAAAGTATAAGCACCCCAACTTAGAGAAGGTTCTAGGACTTACCTACGGAACCTTTATCTACCAGGAGCAGATTATGCAGGCCTGTGTGGAACTGGCCGGTTATTCGTTGAGTGAGACCGACCGTGTTCGCAAGATCATGGGCAAGATGCTTCTCGATAAGATGAAGAAGGAACGAGTCATCTTTATGGAGGGTTGTCGGAACAACGGTGTTAATGAAGACATAGCCAAGGCCGTGTTCGATGAGATGCAGAGTTTCGGTACCTACGGCTTTAACAAGAGTCACAGTTACGGTTATGCTCTAGTGGCCTACTGGACCAGTTATCTCAAGCACTACTACCCCAAAGAGTTTATGACGGCCTTATTCCGCACTAACCCGGTCATGAGTGTAGTCTATACTCGTGAGGCTCGTAGAATGGGTATTAGTGTTCTAGGTCCTGACATTAACGAGAGTGGGCAGACCTATACCTTAACTCCTAGTGGTGCTATTCGATACGGTTTGAGTAGTGTCAAGTTCGTGGCCGGTGGTGCTGCCGAACTGGCCAAACTCGGACCGTTCAAGGACATGGCCGATTTCGTAGCTCGTGTACCGAGTAGAAAGATCAATAAACGAGCGGCCATTGCTCTTATCAAGTGTGGTGTCTTTGACTCTATGTGTGGAGATGCTAAAACTGCTCTCTACGAATACTGGAAGGAACGAAAAGATTTCAAGCGTATGGACGAACCTCATGATGTATCTTGCAGTCTATGTGCTGGCCGCCTCACTACTTTTGATTGCTATGCTACTAACGAGGAGGACATACTCAACCGCGGAGTTCATGAGCAAGAACTTCTGGGTACTCTTGTTAGCGTGGATCCTCTTGGAGAGTATATTGAGGTAATCATGGAGGAAGACAATTTCCCGGGTGAGAGTCTAATGTTTACCGGCGAGAAGGCCATGATGGGTGGACTTATTACTCGTATCAAGCCGCTAGTAACCAAGACCGGTAAGACTCCTGGAGCCGAGATGTGCCAGTTCTGGGTAGACCTTCCCTTGCACGGTGGTGACGAAGACTTCGATGACGATGAAGGACCCAAGGACGAGACCGTGCAGGTAGTGGCCTTCCCCGAGACCTACAAGAGAGTCCGGCAGTTCCTGGAAGTGGGTGCTCCGGTTCTTCTAGAGATCGAAAAGATGAAGAGTGGACTTAGTCTCAAAAATGTATTCCGACTCGACTTATTGAAGAGTAAGTCCTACTGAAGGGACGATAATGGAGCAACTACGACTATTCGACCCAGATCACTTTCTGTGCTTGGACGGTACCTGGTGTCTGGTCTTGGACTGTAGTGATGAGGAACTCGAGTTCATTACCCGGGCGGCCGAGGCCTTGGACATGGATCTTAGTGAATATGTCAACTATGCCTTAAGGAGGGCACTAGATGGAGTACAACCAACTGGAGCACAGTAGTATCCGGCTCTACACTCACGAGGCCGGACAATGTATTGGCGAGGTGTGCACTATACACCATCGCACCAATCACAACATGAGAAAGTTTAGTCAGTTCTATCGTTTCGATCGCGGCATTATGGAGCGTATGTGTAGTCACTCGGTGGGCCACCCGGACCCCGACGATATTAGAATCGTGAGTGGCGAGGACGATGGTACACACGGTTGTGACGGTTGTTGTCTAGAGTTTGAGCCGGACGACAAGGAAGTCGAGGGGATTCTAAATGGAAATTAGAATCGACATTGATACAAGGATCTACAATAACTTGAAGAAAGAAGCAGAACGGTATAAACTAACCGTTGAAGAACTCGTAGAGAGTATACTAGAGGAGCAACATGGCTAAGGACGCAATCGACAAGTTAACACCAGAGGGGTCACTAATGTAAACCTTTTCACATTGCATACTAGATGTTATGGAAAAACTTTGTGGATGTGGTTGCGGAGAAGTAGTCAAGAATAAGTTTGTACTCTATCATCAAAGTCGAGGCAGAAAACTCTCAGAAGAAGCTAAACAAAACCTTAGACAAAAGAATCTAGGCAAAGTCATCCCCCAAGAAGTGCGTGAAAAAATCTCAAAAAATAATGCTAAAGGGTTTTTGGGGAAAACTCATTCAGAGGAGACTAGGAAGAAGCTTTCTACGTATGCTAGTACTCGTACAAGACGGCCTCATTCTGAAGAAACAAAGATGAAAATGTCACTAGCCTCCAAAGGAAAACCAAAATCTAAAGAGCACAAGGAAAAACTATCAGATGCTGCTAAAGTTAGACAAAGTCAGCCCTGCTCTGAAGAAACAAAGCAAAAGATTAGTAGAGCTAATAGAGAGAATTGGGCCAATGGAGTATACGACAACTTTCCTCTCAACTACAGCTCCTACGAAGTTAAAATAGCACCTGTACTAGAGCAGTTGGGTTTCAAAGCAACCTACAAAGATAAGTTCTATATTAGAAAGGGGAGTCGTGTACGAATCCCTGACTTCGTTAATACTAGTACTAAGGAAGTCATTGAACTCTTTGGTACCTACTGGCACAGGGATCAAGTACTACCTGAAGGACAGAGACACGAAACCCCCGAAGAATATATTGAATGGTATAAAGAAGTTGGATATACTTGTAGTGTAGTGTGGATTGAAGAAGAGTTTGAAGAGTTTTACCAGAGAAAGTTGGAAGAAGTAGATGGCAAAAAAAGATGCAATTGACGAATTACTAGATTCACTCAATAAGTTTACTCCCGAAGGCAGTACCAAGCCCATTGCTCTGAGAGGCAACAACATTGCTCGCATCAACGCTATCCCGTGCTTTAGTCCTGCTCTTGCTTACCTTTTGGCGGTCGGCGGTTGGCCCGAAGGCAAACTCATAGAGTTCTTCGGCAAGGAGCACAGTGGCAAGTCCTCGTTCGCTCTCTTGGCTCTCAAGGATTGCTACGACTACTACAAGGGCGAGAAGATGGTGGCCTACATCGATCTCGAGCATCGCTTTAATCCCGAGTGGGCCGAGAAGTTGGGACTCAAGGTCGACGAGAGTCTCATTGTAGTACAGCCGCCGGATGCCGAAACCGGTACCGACATGATGGTCCGACTCATCAAGAGCAAAGAGATCTGTGCCATTGTCTGGGACAGTACCGGAGCAGCAGCAACCAAGCACAGTATGCACGAGCTCAACGACAAGAACGACAAGGTCGGAGGCAACGCCAGTGTAATGAAGAGAAACGTGCAAACCGTTGCTCCCTTGGCTAATCTCTACAACGTCACTTGCTTTTACCTCAACCAACTTCGCCAGGACATGGACGGTTACAACCGTCCTATGACTCCTGGGGGCAATGCCGTCAAGCATGCCATGAGTGTACGCTTGTACCTACGACCGGGTAGTGAAAAGTATTTCGACAAGGTCGACGGAGAAAACACCCAGGTGGGGTTCCCCATCGTTATGAAGAGCGTCAAGAACTCGTACGGTCCTCCGTTCCGTGAAGGTTGGACCGACTTCTACAACCAACCCAATGTCTACTTGGATCATCCGGGCATTGATACCCAGAGAGACTTGGCCCGTATGGGTATTCTCTTGGGAGTGGCTCAAAGACAAGGTTCGTGGTTTAGTTGGCGAGATGTCAGAGCACAAGGCCGTGATACTTTCTTCAAGCAGATCTGGGAGAGTGGCCACCGAGAAGAGTTCGAAGCCGAGATTGTATTGGCCATTAAGAAGGGTGCCGGAGTAACCGAGATCGTGGACGATGACTTCTTCGGTCGACCCATTACTGCCGACACTGATGACATCCACGATGCGGAGGTATGATGACTAGGAGAACTCTAGAAGAGGTCGAAAAGTTTTGTCGAGTAATGAGTGATGACGGGGACGACCTCAAGGATTCGTGGACTCTCGGCTACGAAAAGGCCATGAGAGATGTATTGTTCTGGATCGAGAACGCCGACGTCACTATATTGGACTTAAACGACGAGAAGGATCTGCGTCTTTGGGAGGTGGCTCAAGAGTGGGACTTAGAGGAAGACTAATGCAATACTACAATAGAGAACTCGGTGACCTAGAGCAGAGAGTGCAGGAACTTCGAGTGGCCTCTAGAGCCGTCTCGAGAATCCGACACAAGTATCCGGAACTACTACCGTTCGTAACTGAAGCTCACCACAGAGCACTATTGCGCTACTACGAAGAAGTACACAAGGCCGGTTGTAGTCACACTTTTGTAGCCAGTCACCACGTAGACATAGTCAACTGTACTCGTTGTGGTAAGACAGAAGTTGGAGATCACTAGTGGCCACTCTTATTCCAGCAGAAGGTTGTACTTGCGGACACGTTTTAGACGATCATGAACAAGACGGTTGGGGCTCCTGTAGGCAATGCAAATGTAGTGCCATGGAACCCGAAATTCTTGGACATCCAGATGCACCCACGGGGAGATTTTAATGCAGAGTACACCACAGTACTTCGAAAAGCGTATAGACGAACTCGAGCGCAAACTAATGCAACTACAGTTGCAAGTTGATAGACTGTCTAGGAATACACTATTATCAGATCGTCAGCGAGAAGCAATAGAGTGTAGAGTGGACCTCTAGTGGGTAAATAGATGATTCGAAGACAAGAATGTAACTCTGCATCTAGTATAGACTAGGTCTTATGGAAAAACTTTGTGAATGTGGTTGTGGAAGTATCATAACTTCTAGAGAGCCAGGTGTTAGGTTTAGGCAGGGTCATAACACTAAAGGGCCCAAGTCCCCGCAGCATCTAGAAAATATCTCTAGATCTTTAACTGGTAGGAAGCTTTCAAAAGAGCATAGAGAGAAGATTTCTGAAAATAATAGAAATCGTGGGTCAGTTTCTGAACTAACTCGAAAAAAGTTATCACAGTCCCTAACTGGACATGTAGTTTCAGAAGAAACTAGACAAAAAATCTCGAACTCTCGTACAGGAAAGAGACATTCTGAAGAAACTCGTAAAAGAATGTCTGAAGTACGTAGAGGTAAAACTAGAGACCCAGAACATGTTGCCAAAAGTGCAGAGGGTCATAGAGGACTAAAGTACACCCCTTGGTCTGAAGAGTCACGAAAGAAAATGAGTGAGTCGATGAAACGTGCTTGGAAAGAGGGGAGGGTATCTCTGCCCAGTGTTCCAAGTAGTAATAGTAAATGGAGTACTCCTACAGTGTACAAGGGCCTCAATATGCGTAGTAAACTAGAGTCTTGTACAGCAGAGGCCATGGACTCGAATGGAGTAGAGTGGGTTTATGAACCCAGAAGATTCTATCTAGACCAACTAGATTGCATTTACATTCCGGACTTCTACCTACCTGAGTTTAATATCTACCTAGAAGTAAAGGGGTGGGACCAGGGACTAGAAAAAGTTGATGTTCTAAGAAGTATGGGTTATAATGTAGTCATAGTACGAGACAAGGATTTGTATATCTAATCGGTAAATTCCAACAAAAGATGAGCCAAAGGCAGGAACGGGAACTCGAAGAAGAGTGGCCCGAGGCCAAAAGGACCATCGCCAGTGGAGCCAAGTTCGAAAAGGGAGACCTTAAGACCACGGCCATCTACAATGTGGAGTTCGCTGTAGAATGTAAAAGCACTCAAAATGCAAGCTACGGTATCAGTAAGAGCGTATGGAATACCATCAAAGAACACGCTCAGAATCGCAGTTGGCTAGCTCGTCCCATTCTGGCTGTTAGACTCTATGGGCCTACCCTACAAGAAACCGAATGGGGTGGGCAGAGAGAGTGTACCCCAGAAAATCTACCCGTGGAACTAGATTTGATCGTTATGGAAAAGAACGATTGGCTAGAGTTCTACGAAGACTATCTACGACTAAAGGAGCGTTATGACAGAGAAGATTGAGTTCGAGTTCGAAGTGGACAACCCCAATGAGATGTGTCCCGTTGTAGAGGGCAGCACTAACCTTCTAGAAGATGGGCCTATGCTTTCGGAAGAAGAAGCGGCGGAGATGTTCGACAAGGTATTTGATGACATTTCTTGAGAGAACTCTGGCCAGTTACCAGAACAAAGAACCCATTACTCCGTTCCTAGAAGAGGCTCTCATTACGGGTAGTTTCCCCGAAGAGTATCCAGTCAAGGTCTTTAACAAGGAAAGACTCTTCGACAATATGTATCACCCCAGTAGTGATGTAAGTGCTGGAGAGATGCAACTCTACTACAAGTTCCATCCCGAGTACCGTCCACTACTCCAAGAAGAGCGTATTAGTCCCACTCTTCACATGACGTTCCAAGTGGGTAGTGCTTTTCACAGCATTATCCAGAATATGCTTATTCACTTGGGCTTTACGACCGAAGACAAGGTCGAAGTAAAGTTCGCCAACCAAGAACGTATGATTGCTGGAGCTGTGGACGTATTGGAGCTAACCACTCCCGACGGTGAACGATTCCTGGTAGACATTAAGAGTACCAATATGCTACCCAAGGAAGCCAGTCACCAATACTCGATGCAGTTGAGAGTCTATCAAGACAACTGCCCTGGAGCCCCTGATCGTATGGCTCTATTGTTCATCGAGAAGGCCTACCCTCACCGCATCAAGACCATCGAGGTACACAAAGATGAAAGTGAACTCTCCCGCCTTTACGACAAATGGAGCCGAGTTCGAGTGGCCATTAAGCAGAACGATCCGTCTGAGCTCAGATCCTGTTGCAACTCTCGTGATGACAAAGCTTTTCTTGAGTGCCCTGCAAGAGGATTCTGCGAGCGAAGAAATTGATTCTGAGTCTAGACCCTGGTAGTGCCCGCATAGGTTGGGCACTTACCACTCTAGACGGACGCAATGTAGACTACGGCTTTCTTAGTCCCATCGAGGACGTGCCCAAAAAGTGGCCCTTTAACCAGAGAATGAACCTACTGATACGTAGACTTATTCCGGAGTTCGAACTACTACTCAATAGGACTACCCATGTAGCCTGGGAGATAGTTCCTAGTTTCGGACAGATGGCTCAACGAGAACTAGTACAGGCCACGGCCACTACTCTCAAAGTTCTAACTTTTATCCACGGTAAGCCCTACCAGCAGTTTACTCCACAAGCCTGGCATAAGCAGTTCGTGGGCAAAGCAAAATGTACAAAAGATGAAGTAAAAAGTTGTGTTCTGTTAGATGATACTATATCATGTAATATAGAGAGTGATCTTCCGTACGATACCTATGATGCCATTGCTATAGGAGTTACGGCAGCTCGCAAAAACGAATGGATACTTAATGAGTGGATTTAGGAGAGGCCTTGAGGGTTTGAAAGAACCTAGCCTCGCTGAGGAACACGATGACAAGTTTGGTGATCTTCACGAATTTGTGGTGAGAGCGTTTACTTGGGAAGCCAAGCCCGAAGAGTTCGATATGCTTCAAACCATTGAGAAGATGGTAGAAGAGTTTATGCGAGAGTATCTGGCTCCGGCCGAAGTCATCATTGCTCAGTTCAATAGTGGCACCTACATGTCAGATGGTGAAGCAGAACGTATGTTTCTGAATCTGCAGAGTGCTATTGTAGCCGTGGAAGAAGAAGTTACCAGAAGATACCTCAAGGCACAGTTTAGCTACTATATTTGGGACGACAAGTATTGGGAAGCTTACCGCAAGCCGGTAAGTGGTACTCAAAACGATCTCACTGCCAGAGCCAGGATCGAAACCTCTGCAGATAGAAAGTTCTACTTCGTTCAGTATGCCGCTTGGCGTATTGTCAACGACAAGGTCCAGAGTCTAAA